>SXGQ01418815.1_pt1 | contig 14821 bp, 13 predicted proteins | sample 3178371 | NCBI WGS metagenome assembly SXGQ01 (sample SAMN11356859, study PRJNA531348) | freshwater metagenome | isolation source: freshwater sample F1-20 | place: China: Fuxian Lake, Yuxi | collected 2017-12-25
ATATAAATCAGTTCTTAATGATCTAAAACCTTCTGCTTGATTTGTTTTTAAACCAGATCTTATAGCACTTAGATCAGTTAAGAATCTATTTGCTGGATCTAAACCTAGTATTCCTTCTGGATTGTAACCACCTAAATATTCATTTCTTCTTAGTCTAGACATAACTTCAGGTTTACTAACTACATTTATTAACTCATCTATATTAGTTGCTACACCACCACCAGCCTTTACTGGTAGAGTAGGATCATTAGGAATAGAAGACATGAAGGAACCAATTTGTTCTCCACCCTCAATAAACTTACCTCTTCTAGGATCAAAAGAAAAACCTCCGCTTCTCTTTGATGATAATATTTCAGGAGCATTCTCCCTTATATTACGAAGTATTCTTTCTTCACTATAAGGTAATATTTTACCTTTAGCTTGAGCACCAAGTCCAGCTAGTGGATTTTTACCTTGAGATAATACTTTTAATAATGTAGTAAAAGCACTCATGCTTATCTCCTAAAGTTCTTTAAACCTTTATTAATACCTTTATCAATGGCTTTTTTGGTTTGGCGATCTTCTTCAGATAGACCTATAGCAATGGCTTGTTTCTTATCTTTTACTTTATACTTCTTGCCTTTACCACTATAGAGTTTGCCTTCTTTAAACTCACCCATAACCTTCTGCATTTTATCCATAGTATTACCTTCTCTCTCTATTTGTTTTTCTTAGGGCTTTTATTACGATCTTTACCAGCTTGATAAGATTCTAATAAACCCCTACCCTTAGCAGCTAATCTAGCAGCAGACTGAGCATTCCTAGGTACAGGTTCTCCCCATGCTGCTGCAGCAAGAGCAAGCCTTGTAGGCTTGCCATTAGGCTTCTGCAATGGTCCAGATGGATTACTGTAGAACCTAGTAAGGAATGAACCCTTACGCCTCTTCTTCTCTGGAGTATCTGCTGCACCTTTAACTCCAGGCTTTAGGTTAGCACCTTCAGTTCTTTTGAAGTGTGCTCTACCTGCTGCTGTTAATCCACCCTTAGGATCTTTAATTGGTTGTCTCATTATCTATACCTCGCTGTTTTATCTGCTATTTTCTTTGGCTGTTTTACAAATTGTTTTCCTTCTTTAGTTCCTTCTCTTTTTGCTTTTGTAGTAGCAGCATATTCAGATGGAGTTAATGCTTCTCTTGCTTTCTTAGGTAAGTATCTTTCACCTGTATCTTGTGATCTCTTACCAGATTTAGTTCCCCATTCTTCTTTAGTCCATTTATCTAAAGACTTCTGTGGTTTAGATTTACCACTCTTATAACCACCACCTGCTTTCTTATATTCAGATGCAAGTAATTGAGCTTTACGAGCAGACCATTGACCTGGTTTACCACCTTTAGAACCAGCCATTATTTTATCTTTTAATTTATTTCTCATAGATTCATTAGTATACTTAGTAGCAACTTCTTGACCTATTTGTTTAGCAATATCGTTTATCATAATGATTTCGCCACATCTATTAACTCATCAATAGAACCTTCCCATTCATCAGATAAAGCATCAAAGGTTTCTTTTTGTTTATCATCTAATTCATTATTATATCTTAATAAAGATTTTTTCCATTTATTTTTCTTTTTATTGTATTCTTTTAATATGTCAGGATATGCATCATCGCTAAGAAGTAAATTACCTGGATCAATATCATCTAGTTTATTTAATTCTTTTAACATTAATTTATTTTGACTAACTTTACCAGTTAATTCTCTAGGTACACCAATATTTTCTAATAGTTTAAACTGAGTATTAGCAGCATCTAATTTTATAATTTTATTTTTAACACTGTTTATTTGTTTTATTTGTTTATATGGCTCAAATAAGTTGTAATATTGATACATATCATTATCTACATATTTTTTTAATCTTTTATTTTTTTCAGAACCTTTTATTAATTTATTATATTCATTATTAATTATTCTTTGATTCTTCATATCACGATAACCCATATTTATCCTATTTTCTAAATCAACATAATCTAAATCTTTAATATCAGTAGGCTTTCTACCTTTAAATCCCCACTTTAATGGTTCTTTAGTAATTTTTTCCGCTACCTCTTCACCTATCTCTTTAGCTATCTTACCTATTGGATTCATTTCTTATCTCCTATTCTATCTTCTAACCATAGAATATAATCTGCAGTATTAGCCAATTCTCCAGGCCATACCTGTGAAGGTTTATACTTCATTATTAATTCTAATTGGGGTCTAGCAGATAATAAAGATTGTGTACAATGATTGGAACATATAGCTCTCTTATCACTTTCCCATCCTTTAATCTTAATACCTAAGAATCTAAGTGCTATACGAATTATCTCTCCCCATCCATATTTCACACCTACCATTGATACAGAATGATCTAGAATCTTTCTCTGTTCATTCTTAGTTCTCCACATTCTTACAATTTTAATTGGTTCTTCAGTTCTAATACGATATCTAACACCATCTTTATTTTTATTTATAGATGGGAATGCCTCTACTGTCTGCCATTTACCATCACCTAAATACTTATGATATATAAAACAATGTGCATAAGGTGATCCAGTTCCATGTCTTATTATCCAGCCAACTATTCCTCCACCTTTAGTGAATCCTATATCTCCTGGCTTAATACCTATAAATATTTTATCCATAATTAACCCACCTGATTCATTGTTACTATTACTGAAGGGATATCAGATCCTGGTGCTATGACAGTATTCTTAACTAAATTTATTCCAATTGTATTTGTATCCCATGCTAATTGAACATAATCTCCAACTGCTAACTCTATATAAAAGTTCCATGATGCAACTACATATGGATGATTAGGTGTGACAGATAAACGAGTTCCTGTTTGTGGAACTGTAGTTCCATTTTTCTTTAACCATATTTCCATAGCTGCAGAACCTCCACCACCATCACTATTATATACTTGTGCAGAGAACTGTAAATTATATAAACCAGTATTAGATACAGTAAACTTTGAACCATCTACTACAACTATATCTCTAGCAAATACTGTATTATTAACTGTCATTATATATTCAGTATTAGTTGCTAACGAATTTTGATCAGCAGTAGAATACCAAGATCCACAAGGTACATAGGATAGATTGCCATAACCTAAGCCATCAGGTCTATATGTTAATGGCATGATATTAACCTACATTCAGTATTCGCATATCGCAAGTGCCATTAAGTGCCTGAACCCAGATCTCTCCAGGACCTTCAACTACAGTTACAGGGAATTCATATACCGCATATGGCGGTAGATATATTCCTTCTGTAGTTATACTTGTAGATTTGTTATATACATATAGATCTCCAGGACCTAGATTCTGAATAACAGGTGCTTGGTTACCCGTAAATCCAGTGTTTGTTGCTCCAGCTGCTACAGTGATATTCATGTTATCTCCTTTCTGTTATGCAGACCTTCTAAAAGGTGTTCTAATAAATGTTGGGAATGATGCAGTATTTGTTGCATAAGTTACAGATGCTGGTAATGTACCTGCATAAGTTCCTACTGAGTGTCCCCAGCAAGCACCCATTGAACCTACTTGAACGCTAGCAATACCACGCTTACGATACATCTGAAAATCTCCTTGTAAGTTATAAACCCATGGAGTTCTTCCTGCAGCTATATCTGTTCCTGCTGATGCATTAATACCTATAGCAAGCCAGTATGTAGTATTACCTAATAACTGCTGACTAATAGTTAATTCTTGAGGACCATTAGCAGTAACTCCTGGCTGATATGTAAGTGTGCCAAAAGTAGTTATTAATGATGCAGGATAATTATCTGTTGCATTATGTGTATATAGACCTATATCATAAGTCCATGTATCTACACAGCTATTTGCTGCTACGAACATAATACCTATTCTATCTATTGTAATTGTTGAATCCATTTTAATAGGAACGAACTGTACCATTTTAGATGGTATATGTCTTGATTGAGATCCTGTTCCTGTTACTCCAGATACATCAAATCCCCATGGATATGTATATCTATTAATAGGAGGTGCTGATATAGGATTTAGGTTAGCAGATACATTTGTATTAGCTGCTGATGAGTTGTATATATATGGCATATTATTCCTTTCTTATTACCAAATGTATTTGGCTTTAGCCTTTTCCTTATTTACCTTTAGAGTTCCATCCTTCTGGATACCTCTATCTTTGATAAACTTTTTTACTTCTGCTTTAGTTACTCCTGGTTTTATTTCCCAATGCATTTGATCTACATTACTAATGCTATAATTTCCACCCCATCTTATTACCTCAGATAGATCTTCTGCTATAGCTTTAGCAGCAGTAACTTCTTTCTTTGACATTCTCTTTTTAAACATAGGCCATCTCTGCCAGTTTAAATCAATAGCAGTTCCTGAAGAATGATTAGACCATTTATTTCCTGATCCAATCTTACGATAGTTATATCCACCTTCATCTTGGAATCCAGGTTTGTTATTCTTTCTTAAGTCACACACCTCTTCATTTACTCTGCTTGCAACATATGCAAGTAATGGGGCACAGTCTTTCTGAACTCTTAAAGGTATTCCTGGTTTTCCAGTTCCAGGAATTCTCACAACTGTTAGTTGTGGGCTTGACTGACTCTTTATTACAGGCCATCCATTTTCACTTTTTATCATCTTGATCTCCTCTTTTACTTTTAGGTGTGTACTTTTTTCTACGCTCAAGTTCAGCTTCTAGTTTAGCTACTTGAGATTCTAGTTCCTTTATTCTTTTCTTTAATGATATATTCTCTTTATTTAAAACTTCTAATTCTTTTAATTTCTCTCTAGCTGCTGCTAGTTCTTCTCTATAACTATTTAATTGATTTACTAAAAACTCTTGTTGTTCTGTTAAATATTGTATTGATTGACCTTGTGCATCTACAACTAATGTCATGTTATCAACTGAAGCTCTTAGATCATCTGCAGATGGATCAATATTAAATAGTCTTTTAATCCAATTCCAGGCAGCCTTCTTACCCTTCTTGGTTCTTAGGTACGCAAAGAATCCAGTAAGGAGAGTTCCAAGTGTTGCTAGTATTGCTTCTATATTAGACATAATATACCTCACTATTATTATACTTAGGGGCGACCATAACCATTCCTTATCATGTTTTGTATCTCTACTGATGTATAGTTATTCTTTAACATTTCTCTTAACCATGCTTTATCTACACCTAAAGCACCTGCTGTATCTTCAATTTTCTTTACTAATCTATCTTCTCTAGTTCTTAATTCAGCAGCATTCTGCTTCATTGTCTGAGTTGATACAGATGCACCAGCAAATGTAGATAGTATATTAGATAATCTTCTATCAGCATCACCTGGAGTTGCTAATCTAGATATAGTTCCAATAGGTGGTACTAAGTCTTTTAATAAATTAAATCCTTTAGCATCTACAGATAAACCAGGAATAACTTCAACTGGTTCTTCTGGGAACTTCTGACCTGTAAATGTATCTACATCTATCATTGATTCAACGAATGCTTTAGCTAATGGATTAGAGGCAGATACTATTTCTTTTCTTAATTCACCATCACCCATAGTTAAATATCTATTAAGATCAAATGCAGGTGATTCAAATCCTGGACCTGCTACTGTTAATGGACCACCTGCACCTTGGAATCTAGTTACAAATCCCATTCTCTCTTTCATGAAGTCAGGTACTAAATCATTCATTAATTCATCATCACCTTCAGCACCAAATTGATTCTGTAATTCATCTGTAGCAAATCCTAGTTTATTAAACTTACCTGGTTGATTTAATAATGCATTAAATTGTAATGGTATATTTCTTCTAGTCCATACATAGAATGGTAGAATATTTTTCATTACATTTCTTTCAAAGTCACTTAGATCTTTATAATCAAATTGTAATGCTTTAGTAAATAAACTTGCTGCTCTTCCATTATCTTCTACACCAAATCTTCTAACACCACTTAGATATGCTGCAAGTCTTACATAGTTTTCAGATATATCTGCAGCCTGACCTGATCTATTTATAAAACTCCAATTCATTGCTTTATTTAAAGCAGACTGTAATTTAGTTAATTCTTCTTTACTCTTACCTGCAAATAGATTTACTGTATTAGGATCTAGTAATGCTGAAGATAATTCTCTACCTTCTAATCTAGCCTGATCTCTTAGATATTCAAGAGTTCTGTTACCTCTAAATACTGAGTTATCTTTAGCAGAAGTTAATACTTCAGCTGCAGATATATTACCTACTTTTATATTACTTAAATTTTTAAGTGCTAGGTAATCTGCTAATTGAGTTATTTCAAAGTCTGCTACTTGTGAACCTCTAGCATTTGCTAATGTAAATATATCATTTGCTAAAATATCTCCATCTTTATCTAATCCTGAAGCTTTACCATTTCTAATATTTTCTATTGCTTTATCTGCTTCCTTCTGTGCTTTACTTATTTGGAATAATATCTTAGCAGAAAGATTATGATCTTTAGCAGATACATCACCTAAATAATTATTCCACCATGCACCTTGTAAGTTTCTTGAATGATAACCACCAGGTCTACCTACAGTAGCATATGTCTTAAATAATGTATATAGAGGTTGATAAACATTTGTAAAGAACTGATTTGTATTTAATGCATTAGTCTCTACTTTAAAGTATTTTTCTACAGCATCTTTAACAGTTTCATCTGCATATAGGTTTGATAAACCTCTAGGAAGTTTAATACCTTTTTCTAGACCTATTGGTTGTAGATTTCTAGATAATAAATCTTCTAAGTTACCGCCAGTTTGTCTTACTTGTACTAATCCATTCCTAGAGAATAAAATTTCTTTTTGTTTTTTACTTAATTTAATTCCTGCAGATTCACCAGCAGCTAATGATGACTTTAATACATTCATTAAATTACCAATTACTTTTGTATTTTCAGGATTAACATCTTGTATATTAGATAGTAATGAGTTTATAGCTTGTTTATCAGATGCTATCTTTTCTATAGCCTTACTTGCTTTATCTATATCTGCAACATTATTATTTGTTATTGCTAATCTTAAAGTATATGATAAGTTATCTAAAGTAGTTTGTATATCCTGACCTTTTCTTACTAATTCAGGTAGATTTAATAATGATACATCATCAAATGTTCTTTCCTTTAATAAACCAGTTGCTTTAAGATCACCTACTAATAATAATTTATTTGTAAATTCTGAATAAGATGCATATTGCTGTGCTGCAATTTTTAATGGATCTGTTTCAAATGTCTTATGACCTTCAGGTCTAATACCTAGATCAATAAATCTCTGATTTAATTCAGCATTATTAGCATTCTCTAATCTACCAAATTGATCTGTGTCAAATCCTAATCTTCTTTTCTTCTCTGTAGTATATGCTAAACTCTCTTTACCTTCTTTAGCACGATAAGCAACTTCTTGTTGTGTTATAGGTCTAGGTATATAGTTTCTAGCTATAGTAGATAAATCACCTACATCAACTCCTGCAACTCCTGCTGCTTCTTTTAAGTCTTCGAACATATTCTGACCATGTTGTCTAAGATCATTAGCTATATTAAATCCTAGTATTTCATCTTCATCTGCATTTGGATTTAATCTCATGTCATCAGCCATCTGATAATAATCTTCTGCATATTTCTTTACTGCTTGAGGATTCTTAGATTGATTAATCATTTTATCTGTAGCCTGCAATACTGTTGATGCAGTCTTATCTCTTAAATCAAGTGCTGCTGTTCTCTTGTTATCATCAGCTAAAAGTTTACTAAATGTTTTATAATTCATACCACCTTTACCAGTGTGATAATTTTTAATAAAGTCTGCATACTCAGAACCAAATCTACCATTAAGCATTCTAGACCAACCTTGGAATGCTCTACTAGATCTATATGTATTAAATGCTTGACGACCTGCTTCAGCCATAGATCTTAATCCTAAATTATCTATTACATAACCTGCTCCTGGAGTTATATCCAATACTCTTCTAGTAGTTGCTTCACCTGCAGGTACAATTTTACCAGTTTCTGATTTACCTAAGAATGGAAGTCTTACTCCTATACCACCTCTAATTTCACCAGTAGTACCAGCTAATATATCTTTAGTTAATCTTCTAACTTCATCAGGAGAATATCCTTGATCTAATAAAGTTCTCTCTATACCACTTCTAGCACCTCTAAATCCACCTATAACTTGACCCTCACCTGCAGCTAAAGATAATTTATTAATTAATTCTTCGTCTGCTGTTTTAAATAATGGTTCTTCTACAGGAGCTACTCTAGAAATCTCAGGACCTACAATTCTAGGTGCTTTTGTTGCTGTTGTTCTTTCAGATCCCATTCTTATTACAGGCTGATCTGAGGTCCTTATATCACCTGCTCTAGTAAGAGCCCTCTGACCTGCCATCTGAGTGGCTGTAGCAGCCTCTACAGGGCTTGTAATGGGTACTTCTGGTAGTCTTATAGGTTCTAATACTTTTCTTGCTGATCTAGCTACCTCTGCTTCAGTGGCTGCTGCTTTAGCAGCACCTCTTAAAGCACCACCTGTACCAAATGTAAGATATGTAAGTGGGTCAGTTGCTACATCTATACCAAATCCTAATGCACCTCTACCAAATCTTTCTGCTAAAGAAGCACCTTCTGGAGTTTCTCCTAATAATTCACCACCAGTGAATCTTTCTTGACCTGTTAAACCTTGTAATGCTCTTCTAAAAGGATTAGTCTCTTCACCTTCTTGAGTTAATCCTGTTAACCCAGTAAGAAAACCTAATGTTGCAGATTGTGGTCTAGTTAAATAATCTAAAGCAGAAGATAAAAATCCTCTTCTTTGTACACCTTGATCTTGAATTCCTAATGCTTGTGCTAATTGTAAATTACTTAGATAACCTCTTTCTGCTAATAGTTGTGATCTATAGGCAGGATCTAATTCAGCTAATGTAGTTGTATCTAGTATGTTACCTATTCGCTGTCTAGTAATTTCTCTGTTAATATCAACAGCCATATTATTCTCCTTGTTGTTTAACTAAGTCATTTGCATTTATAGGTCTATTTGTTTGTTTTAATAAATTTAAAACTTGTTTAGTATTTAATCCAAGACTTTCAGCAATTTTTGGTACTTCAGTAGCATATACTGTTGACCAATAATTGAATCTATCTTTTTTACTAGTTGCCATAGGATTATCATAGAAAGCATCAAAATAATTTAATACAGTATTTACTTCATTCTGATTAAGTTTAAGTGGTTTCTCTTTACCTTGTGCATCTTTAGTTTTACCAATAGTTAATGGTCCATCAACTGTTGATCTATACCATGTAGGTCTTACTCCAGCAGTTGAAGTAATTCCTAATATACTATTAAGATATTGATCTCTTTGATCTGCTGGTAAACTTAATAAAGTATTAACTAAATTCTGTTGATACTGATTAGCAAGTGCAATATTCTCAGCCTCTATATTTGCTCTAGTTGCATTCTCTCTAGCTAAGAAATCTCTCTGTGCTTCAGCCTCTATTGTTAGATAATCAGCACGAGCAGCATTCTCTCTAAGATTAAAGTCTCTAGCAGCCTCAGCTTCAGATTGTGCTAATGATCTTCTAAGAGCATCTTCATTATAATCAAATTGTCTTCTTGCTAAATCTTCTTCTCTACCAAATTGTAGAGCAGCAGCTTGTTCTGATTGTAAGAATTTTCTTCTATCTTCTTCTTGTTGTGACTGTTGATTATAAACATTAACTGCGTAATTATAATCTTGTTCAGCCTGCTGTAATTCTCTATTATACAATTGATCTTCAAATGCTCTCTGCTCTTCTCTATCTGCTAGAGTTGCATTAAATAATTGTGTAGCCTGTTGTTCTCTTCTAGCATCACCTTTTTGTTGTGCATCTAATATAAGAGATTGAATCTGGAATAAGAAATCTTCATCTTCTTTTTGTCTAGCTATCTGAAGACTCTGTTGTCTTTCTAAAGCATTTGTTAAATTAGATTCTGCTCTATCTCTCTCATTTATTGCATTAGCAAAAATAGTACCAGCAAGTTGCTGTTGATTAGCAATGAATTCTCTATCTGCTTCTATCTCTTCTTGTCTAATTCTTTCTCTTCTCTCTGCTTCTCTAACAGCAGAACTTCTCTGTGCTTGAGATTGTGATGCAGCACGCATCATAGCTAAATCAGATTGAGATCTAGCCTGAGCCATTCTAGCACCAGCAATATCACCAAGTAAATCTACACCTGTTTCAAATTGTCTAGCACCAGCTTCTGCACCTGCTGCACCAGATAATCCTCTAGCTAATGCTGCAGTGCTTATATTAACTCCACCACCAATGCCTTGTAATCCACCAGCAATGTTTTCAAATCCACCTAACATCTGACTTGTTGTCTGACTTAATAACTCATTTGCTTGTTGTTGATTTCTCTCAGCACTTGCTAATGCAGATGAATAATTACTCTGTATATCATTAAGTGCTAAATTATATTGTGCATCTATAGCAGCAAGTTCTTGAAGTAATATAGGATCTTGTTCTTGAACTGCTTTCTGAACTTCTCTTCTACTTCCATAAGCATTAATTAAACCTTGAAGACTTTGTTCTAGATTAGCATTTAATTTTTTAATTTCTTCATTAGCAGAAATATCTATTGCTTCAATAGGTGTTCTTCCAGCCATTCTACTTCTAGCCATTTCATTTAAAGAACTAACAGTATCAGGAGTTGTATCTTGTAATCCAGCAAGATATTGTCTAGTTAATTCTTCATTAGATAAACCTTGAGTTCTTGTAGGTAAAGGTATTTCTCTAGGTTTAGGAAGTTCTACTGTAGAAGGTTCTATATAAGTTCCAGGAGTATAAGTTCCTGCTTGATAAGTTCCAGGAGTAAATTGTATTGGTGTAAATTCACCTGATATTGGTGTATAAGGAGTAGGTGTATATGTTCCTGGAGTATAAGTTTGTAATGTAGGAGATGGTAATAATCTTTGAATATCTAATACAGATGAAGTAGATGGAGTTACTTCTTGAGATGGTGTAGCAGAAGGTCCTGGTATTATACTAGTTTCTTTTTCAGCAGCAGTAATTGTTGGTTTTCTTCCAAATATTTGTTTACCAAATTCTCCACCTGTTGCAATATTAACTCCTGCAGCAGAAAGTACTGGAATAGCAGCTAAAGTTTTAGCACCACCTGGTACTTTTTTACCTAAAATTGAACCAGTCTTTCTTAATATATCAGAAACTTTTGATGTACCAGAAGTAGTTCCTGGTTCTGTTTTCATCCAATTAGGTATAGCAGGTTTAGAAGTTCTATTCATAGGAGATTCTGTAACTATTTTTGTATCATCAGGTTTAAGAAAATAATCTTCAGGATCAGGTCTCATAATATAAGGATCACCTAAAGTACCAGCTGCTTTTTGTGCTTGTATTGCTTTATTATATTTTAACTCTTCTTGTTTAGCAACTTTACTCTGATACTTTTGATATTTATTTCCTAATTTAGATTCAGTCTTTTTAATTTGTTCTTTCTGTCTTTGAATTTCTTTATTTTCTTTTGCTATATTCTTTTGAACTTTTTGTTTAGACTTATCATATTTATTCATAGACTTTAGACGAGCACTAGTTGTTCTATTACTTACATCCATATCTAACATTTCCTGTGCTTCTGCAGCACTAATAGCACCAGTTTTAACTTTATTTGCATAGTACTTTTGTCTTTGTTTACGATAATTATCTAATGTAGCCATTATTAACACCTTTCATTATATAGAACCTCCGAGGCTTCTAATCTGTTGAATTATATTTGCTCTTTCTTGTGCATCTTCAAGTTGCTGTAAAGAGGCTTGTCTTGCAGCCTCAGATAGATACTCATCATATCTCTCTTTTAGGGCGGCTTGTTCCTCTATTCTTCTTAAAGTTTCATTTCTGATACCTAGATCATAACCTCTTCTAGCACCTGTTAAAGAAGATCCTAGAATACCAGTAGATCTACCACCTACCATACCAGCAGCTCTACCTCTAGCAGCCATTTGTCTTTGAGACAATAAGTCTCTAATATCTTGTTCTCTAACAGCACCTAATGCCTGTGATCTACCAAGACCTGCTTCATATCTTTGTTTTGCTGCTAGCATCCATGGTGGAACTCCAGTACTTCTAGCATCAATAATAGATAATTGTTGTTGTAAGTCACTTGCTCTTGCAGTATTTAATTGTTGTTGTCTAAACATTTCTTGTTCTTTTTCTCTAGCAAGTCTTTGATTATAAATCTCATTTATTTGTGCTTGTTGTGCTGCTTTAATTTCTGCTTCTTCTCTTGCTAAATCTCTAACAGGTGCTTGTTGTGTTACTTGAGGTTGTTGAAATACAGTTTTTGTAGTAGGTTGAGGAACTGTTTGATATTTATATGTTGCTTGAGGGTATTTAAAATCCCCTAAATATTCACCATTAGGTCCAAAATGAGGGTAAAGATTTTGAGCAGTAGGTTGTTGAGTAGCAGTTGATGTACTAGCACCTTGATTTACAGGTTGAGTTCTTGGTGGTTGCGGTGTTATAGATTTACCAGTTGATCCTGTAACATTAGATTGTGGTTGAGTAGGAGTTGGTGTGGGAGTTGGTGTGGGAGTTGGTGTGGGAGTTTTAGGAACTATTTTCGAACCTGTATCAGGTAGTGGTTTAGTTGGAGTAATAGGTATTGTAGGTCGAGTAATAGGTTGATAATTTGTATTAAAGTTAGGTAAGTTCATAATGTTAGGATTATTAGGTTGTTTAGTAGTTGTAGTTCCACTAGGTGTTCTTAATTGAGAATTATTAGCTTGAATACTAATTAATGAAGGTTTTTGAGTAGTAGGTTTTACAGGTTGAGTTTTAGTAGTTTGTCCTTGTGATAATAATGAAGGTGCAGTTACAAGAGCAGTTCCTGCAGCTACTCTACCAGAACTTTTTAATAATCCTTGTGGTGTAGTAATACTAGTTTTTATATTTCTACCAAATGTAGGTGCATATGTTTTTGGATTTAATCCTTTTGTAATAGCACCAACTCTAGGAATTTGTCTTGCTACCCTTCCTGCTCCAGCAGTTTTAGCAGCAGCTGCTGCAACTCTTCCTGCAGCTAATGCTCCGCCACCTCCAGGTATTGCTAAAAGTGCTCCTTGACCTAATCCTAATGCTATATTTCCAACATCTCCTAAATCAAGTCCATCTTTTCTTATACCTCTTACACCCTTCATAACATCACGAGCACCACTTATATTATAAGCACCACTAGCTATATTTTGTAGAATACTAGCCACATTTCACCTCATTCATAATGTCTCCTGTTATTACCAACTAATGGGGTCTTAAAGCCCAGTTAGTTCGTACACCCTATCTTGTGCTGGTATTGCACCATTCTGATCTGTATTAGAATAGTACATAAATCTTATTACTCCTGTAGCTACTTCTATAGGTATATCTGTCTTAATATCATTAGCAGTAGACATGTTATCTGGTAGATCAGGATCATAATATATATAAGTAGAACTTACATAATTATATGCTGCAGTTGCTGGATAAAATCCAGGAGTTGTTGCACCTAGTGTTACATCATCTGCTACTCCATTTAATATTACTAGACCACTACTAGTATGCATATGACCTTGTAATGCATCTCTAGTAAATGTTAATGATGTATATGTATTTGGTATATTTGTGTCATAATCAAATATAATACCTGTAGATTGTTCCCATAATTTCATATGCCATGTTGAAGTTGTTGTATTTTTATAAATGTAAGTTATATCACCATTAGGTGTAAGTCTTATGTCTGTGCTATAATTACCTGATACAACAGGATCAAATGCAGCACTAGTAGATGTTGCTACTAAAGTAAAATTACTATCATCGTTAGCATTTTTTAAATAAAAGAAAACATTTGAAGCATGTTTTATTGCTGCTAAATAACCATGACCTGCAACTAAAATTGTTGCATAAGTTGAAGATACAGTAGTATCATCTATAGTTCCACCTGATGCAGTTGAAGGAACATCTGGTACAGTCTTAATATATGTTAATGTTGTAGGTGTTGGAGTTCCAGTAATTGTATATGTACCATTAAAAGTTGCATCTACACCTGCTACTGTAATTTGCATACCTGATAATAATTGATGATCTGCTGCTGTAGTTAATGTTGCAACATTTGAAGTTAATTGTTTATTAGTTACAGTTCTTATTTCTGGAGATACATTTAAATTACCTTTATCTACAGGAGCAGTATCTGTATCTGACATTCTCCAAAAATTACTAGGTCCAGGTGATGTAGTAGTATAAGACCAAGTCCACATATTTTCAGTTAAATGGTCAAATGCATTCCAGTCATTACCATTAGTTGCTAGAAATGAACTCCAGACTACATCTCCAGGTCTTCTATAATGATAAGTACCATTAGTACTAGGTGTAGCAGCAGCCAATATAACTGTACCATTACCTTGCTGTATATAAATATCTCTACCAAAACCAACACCTAATGCTGTTGCAAATAAAGATGAGTTTACACTACTACTTCTAGTAAATGCATTAACTGTTGTATTACCATTTTTACCAATTATAGTATCTGTACCAATACCAAAACTTCCAGCTATATCATGTGTTACTCCATATCCTGTAACTATAGTACTTACACCTTGTGTGGTTAAATCAAATGTTAAATCTGGTTGAGTAACTATTGGAAAGTTAGGACTTAATGCAGCAGCTGCAGGTAGAGGAACAGGTGTTATTGTTCCACTTCTCTCTGATATACCAATAGCATAATATAAATCATCTATCTCTATAATAATAACTTCATCATTAGGAGTTAAAGAAGAAGGAGTTGTATTTA
>SXGQ01592612.1_pt1 | contig 14819 bp, 15 predicted proteins | sample 3178371 | NCBI WGS metagenome assembly SXGQ01 (sample SAMN11356859, study PRJNA531348) | freshwater metagenome | isolation source: freshwater sample F1-20 | place: China: Fuxian Lake, Yuxi | collected 2017-12-25
AGGTGGGATAAAGCATTTTTTTCCCCACCATTGAATGGCTTTTCTAAATAGGGGAAAGACGAATATTTATATTTAATGTTTTTTTAAAAATTGATAGGAATAAATATATTTTTTACTATAGCAAGTATATCACTATTTTTAAGTGATTTACAGTTAAGTCAAAGTTAAACCTTGTAAGCATCATAAGAGTATAATGAGTAACAATACTTTTATTACGCCTGCAATGTTAGCCGATATGTCTAGTATTCAATCTAATATTGTTAAATGTCTCTTATATAAAGAAACCAATAAGGCTTTTAATCAAGATAATATAAGTATTAATAGTTTGCCTCATGATGTTCACGATAAAATTGTAGAGCATTATAAAACTCTATTGCCATCTAAGTATGTATTGAGAGATTGGGTTCCAAGAGAAAAACTTGATTGGTACACATTGTCTGGAAATCCGTGTGCTTCTGAGTTGTTGATGGAACAAGCAGATTATGAAAACACTTTGACAGAAGAAGAATATAATATGTTAATAAAAGAAAAAAAAATAAGTTGGATGAGAGTGTGTTGTATTAATGGAGAAGCGATAGACATTTTAAAGAAATATCCTTCAAAAATTCAATGGGCTTATTTATCGAACAACAAAAAACAACAAGCAGTGGATATGATTAAGGAAAGGATTGAATATGAGAAAATTAATGTTCCAGAATATTACGAAGAAAACAGAGTATGTATAAATAATTTTAGTGATAATGAAAATCCTCAAATTATTGAATTTATTAAAGAAAGAATTGAATATGAAAAAGGGTTAAGCGAGGAAGAATATAAAAAAATAGATATTTATGATGTGTTGGATTGGTCATATATATCAGCAAATCCAAATGCTATTGACATATTAAAAGATAATATTGATAAAATAAATTGGTTTGAATTATCAAGCAATACAAATCCGAGAGCGATTGAATTATTGAGAGAAAGGGCAATTATAGAAAAGAATATGAGTCGGATAGATTACAGAAGATTGCGAAATAAAATAGATTGGTTTAATCTATCTATAAATCCCAATGCTATTGATTTGTTAAAGGAAAATGAAGATAATATAATGTGGGGATATCTATCAGGAAATCCCAATGCTATTGATTTGTTGGAAAAAAATAAAGATGAAATAGAGTGGAGTATATTATCAATAAATACAAATCCGCGAGCGATTGAAATGTTAAATGAGAATCAAAAAAATATAGATTGGTTTATGTTATCTAAAAATCCTAATGCGATTGAATTGCTAAAAAAAAATCGTGAAAATATAAACTGGCGAGCATTATGTATTAATGAAAATGCACACGAATTGATAAAAGAGAGAGTTGAATATGAAATGAGTTTGACCCCTGAAGAATACAAAGAGTTGAAATATGGGAATAAATTGGATTGGAATCAATTATCAAAGAATAAGGGTCTATTTGTTGCGGTATAGAGAGTGTTTAGAGTTTAGAAGATATGTAATAAATTGATTCGTAAGATTGAGATATTATGAATACAAATAGATTATTGACTTTCTTATTCAACATATATAGTTTGGTCTCTATACAAAAATAATTTGAAATGTTCTCCGTCTCTTATAATGGATATAAAATTTTTATTTTTGTCTTCTTCTAAACTTTCTTGTAGTGTTTTCATAAACTTTATATTTTTTATAGATAATTTAATATGACCTACAAAATCATAATTTAACCAAAAACATGGAATAGGTTTGCCAGAACCTTTTAATTTTAACTTTTTGAAAAAAATTTTTTTAAATATTAATATTTGATCTTGTCCCGAATAATATCCATTTGTATTGGCATAAAAATTCATATAATCATCTAAAAAATCTGGAATATTTATAGGTTCTTTTAACTCACCCTTTTTATTATAGTAATTACTTTTAACATGTTCTATAAATGTTGTATCAAAGTCAAAAGAATCTAATAGATCCGCATTTTTAGCAATATTAAATATTTTAGTAAGTTTTTTAATTATTATCTTATTACCATATGTATATATATATAATACTTGTATATATTTCATGAAATTTATAAATTTTTTTCTTTCTATTTCATATTCTTTACTTAAGATTTTTCTATCTTGTGGATATGGATGATGATAACACATTAGTATTTGTTCTTCAGGTACTTTGTATTTGTCTTTAAAAGCCTTTGTATCTTTATCACTTTCTTTTATTAGTTTATTTTCTAAAATTGTTGCGTATTCTTCTCTTGTTAATTTATCTAATTTAGGATTTTCTACAAAAAACGATTTTACCTTATCTATACTATTTTGATATTTTTGTACGCTTGCAATCAATAACTCTAAATTTATTAATCGTTCATAGATATCTGACAATTTACCTGTATATAACCCATAGTCAAAAACAGCATTTATAAAACAATCTCCATCGCCTATAGCATTTATTAATAATAATTCAGAATTATCACTATTAATATTAATATTATTCAGTAACATAGATTCGAGAGAACTGCTGCTTTTATACGAATGAGAATATTTTGATTGGCTCTTCGTTTTTTTTTGAACATTTGTCGAACTCATTTTATCACGAATTTTTTCATTTATTAGATTAATCTCTGTATTATTATTATTTAGTTTATTTTCAGTAATTTTATTATAATTTTCACTTGAGTTTAGCATATTTATAGAGTGCGTAATAATTGTATTCTTATTTATAATTATACGATATAGCTCATTGCCCTTATCTATTTTACTTATTATTATTGAATTAATAATATCATCTGCTGATACTATATCATCATTAATAGATTTCTTCATATTAGATTCTGCTTTATTCAATGGTTTTGCAATAATCTCCCAACCAACTGATTTATCTAATATCACCCTTCTATTTTTTTCATATAATTTATCTGTAAAATTTCTTAAATCCTGTAATAATTTCTCCTTATTATTAACCATATCATTTAGTAAATCCATATATATCTCTTATATATAATACATATAAATATTATATTACAAAAAATAAACTATTTACCTATTTTATTTGTTCTATTTTATAACAAAATGTGTAAAAAATGATTAATATTATATATTTATTATAATCACACCACTATGTCTAGTTTGACAAAGCAGATTGTTGATGAATTGATGGATAAGTTCAAGAACGAAAATCCAGATACTATCATTAAGATTATACGAGAATTGAGGAATAATATTAGAGAGTCTAGAATCGAACAAGACAGCGTCTACTAAATATAATTTGTAGTGCTGTTATGTGTATATATATTTTTTATATTAATTTATTGTCGCTAAAACCAAAAAATGCGAGCGAATTGCTGAAACAAAGACACTATTATGAGAACAGTATGAGTGTTGAAGAATATTATAGTCTTGGTAAGAACAATCAGTTGTCGTGGAAATATTTGTCGGCAAATTCTTGCGCGATTGAATTGTTGAAAGCCAATCCTGTGAGAATTCATTAGAAGGAATTGGCGACAAATCCTAAAGCAATTGAATTGTTGAAAAATAAGCCAAGGGGAGTATCTGTTAGCGATTTCTATGTTGGCCTGTAAGTGAATCCGTGCGCTATTAAAATTATGGAGAAGAACAAAGATTTGGTAAATTGGAAATATATTACTCGTAATCCAAATGCCACATAATTGCTGAAAGAGCGAGCAGAATATGAGAGCACTCTTGAACCCGAGCAATATAAAAATCTTGGTACTAATAACAGGATTGACTGGCAAGAACTATCCAGATGCGAGTGTATCTTTGAGATTGTATAAAGCTCATCGCAGTTGATTGAGTAATATGTGAATGTGTAATATGTGTTATGTATTTTTATATTTTTTATATTGAGTTAATTTATTCTTCTAAAAAATTGTTTATAATATTATCAGTTATTACAGTGGAAGAAGGCATATTATGACCTGTCATCAATAACATTACTTCATCGTATCTTTCGTGTTCTCCTATACCATTCCTTGTGGGGTCGTCGCTATCGTTTTCTAGAATATTATTTATTTTATCTATAGATAAATTGAGACGATTTGCTACTCTCGCCGTTAATATGTGCTGTGAAATATAGTCTTTGATATGACATCTTTTACAATATTGATATTTATAAAAGAGACTTCTTGGTTTTGATTCGTTGCATTTATCGCATTTTCTTATTGGATCTTCAACATTCATCTTTACATAATTATGTTATTTTAATTTTAAATATATAATTTATCATTTTTATAAAAGTATTTGATAATACTTATTCATTATACTTAAATAATACTGAATATTTTTCTATAAAATCTTCCCATTCTTTCCTTCGTGAAGCATCTTTCATAGTATTATACTTATGATTATGTTTTTGATGATGAATATATGTTCCTAATCTTTTTTCATTTGATATTTTACTATGGATAGAAGGTAATATGTTATTATCTACAATATATTTTTCTAATAAATTTAGATTATACCTCCACAATTCATCATTTGACATAATTATTTCTTGATATTTATTAACAAAAAACTCCCATATTTTTCTTATCTCTTCATTTTCCATTATTTGCTCCTTGTTTTCATAGTTTCTTCTTTGAGATGTTAACCATCTAGATAAATAACTTATTTCGTTGTCTTTGCTACTAACAGACGGTCGTTTTTTATATTTATCTATATATTCACAAACCTTTTGAAAAGTATCTGTCCATACTTCTTCATTAGACATAAATAATATAGAATGTTTTTCTATAAAACACTCCCATTCTTTTACAATATCATTATTATTTTTCATAATATGTTCCCTATTTTTGTAATTTTGTTTCTGTGAATAAACCCAACTTGCTAATGAACTTATAGTTTTGTCCTTGTTCGCTTGTGATGGTAGTTTATTATATTTTTGTATATAGTCTTCTACCTTGTTTTTATTTTCAATCCATATCTCATCAGCTGTAATAAATAATTCGGTATTATTATCTGTAAATTCTTTCCATAATTTTCGTATATCTTCATTCTTCATTATTTGAATTCTATTATCATAGTTTTTTCTTTGATGTCTCATCCATTGAACTAACGAAACAACTTCTTTATCACGAAATGTAGGTATTTTTTTATGTATATTTATATATTCATTTAATTCATCAAAACGTGTCATCCATATCTCTTCATTTGACATAAAATATTTTTCATATTGTTTAACAAAATCTTCCCATATAGTTCTTATGGTTTCATCTATCATAATTTTACTCTTTTTAATATAATTTTGTTTCTGTGATTGTATCCAATTTCCTAATACTGCTATATCTTGTTTTTTATCAGTTTGTGCTGGTAATTTGCTATACTGTTGTATATATTCTTCTACTTTGATTTTATTATAATTCCATAATTCTTCATTATTTAGAAATAATTTTTTGTTTTCTTTCATAAATTCTTCCCATAGAGTTTGTATTACCTCATTTTTCATAATATATTGTTTATTGTCATAGTTTTTTGCTTGATTTCTTGTCCATAATCCTAAACTTTTAATAGTTTCATCTTGATTGCAACTTGTTGGTAATTTATTATGTATATTTATATATTCTTTTAAATTATTAAGGTTATCTTTCCATAATTCTTCCGTTGTCTTAAATACTTCTTGATATTTATTAACAATTTCCTCCCATAATTTTCTTATCTCATCATTATTCATTATTTGATTTTTATCTACATAGTTTCTTTTTTGAGTAGTAGTCCATTTCGCTAACAAACTTATATTATCATCTTTATTAGTATGATTAGGTAATTGATTATGTATTTTAATATATTCTTCAAGTTCTTTTAAATAGTCTAACCATTTTTCTTCATTCGTTCGAAATAACTTATAATGTCTTTTAACAAATTGCTCCCACATATTCTTTATATTTTTATTTTTCATTATCTCTTTATTTTTTTTATAATTTTGTCTTTGTGTAGATATCCAATTAGATAGTGATGCTATATTCTTATTTTTATTATGCGTTGTAGGCAATCTTCCATATTCCCTAATATACTCTTCAATCATCGTAAGTTTTTCTTCCCAGCTTATAATCCTAAACTCCTTAATACCTATAATATAATTGCTCAATAATACTTTATTATTCTCTATTAATTGAAGTTCCTTATCATCTTTGTTATTATAGAAATCAATAGCTCCCACCTTAACCTTATCTTTAAACATTATATCGTATTCTTTGATAGATGATAATGTCTCTAATATTTCCTCATATTCTTCGCACCAAATATATATATTTGCAACTTTGTAGGGGTTATTCTTATTTATTCTAGTTGCCCGACTTATCCTCTGAATTGTTGTTATTTTATTTTTAGGAGCATAGCTTATATATACGCTATCACAAGCTGGTATATCAATACATTCGTTTAATATCCTGATATTAAATAGAAGCTGAATTTTCTCATTATTATTAGAAAAGTTTTCTAATACAATTTTTCTTTTCTTTGCACTATCATCACAGCTAATGCTATACATATCAATATCCATAATGTAAAACCCATTTAATCTTGTCATAGATTCTATCATATTTTTCATATCTTCTGTATCTTTACAATATACTATACATTTCCTTGAACCGTTATTCGCAATACAAGAATATAAGAACTTGCTTCTATTCTTTGTTTCGTTATCAATATCATAAATAGACAATTCTTTATCAAGCTCTTCATTATTTTCATGAACAGAAGGTAACCATATTTTATAATCTGTAATATACTTATTTGAAATAGCATCATAAAAAGTCATTTGATATACAATATCACCAAACATTTCTTCTATATCAATTCCATCTTTATCAGAATCATCATCGTCATAGTCATTTTCGTGATTGTCATCATCATTTACAATATCATTATATTCAATATCATATATTCTTGGTGTTGCCGACATAAATAATATTCTATGATTTGAAATTAGCAACTTATATATATTATTATCTTTTTCTGATATATTTGCTTTTGATAGGTTATGGAACTCATCTATTATAAATAAGGCATCATTAAATAAATCTAAACATTTTGATATCAAATCCATAGAGTTGTAAGTACAAGATATAATCAAACTCTCGTGTCCTTCTATAAAGCTTTTAATACTATCTATATCCCTATTGCCATCAGTATCTACCAATAATGTGTTATTCTTTTCATATCCATATTCTATAAACTTATTTAAGTTTTGACTAGCAAATTCTCTTAATGGTGATAGAATTATTATATGCTTATAATGTGTTGAAATTAAATAACCCGTATAAGTTTTTCCGCATCCACAAGGAAGCGATAGTATTCCTCTATTATTTGTTCTATAATGTTTTCTAAAATTATCTACCGCTTCTATTTGATATGAATATGGTACTATCTCAACAACTTCGCTTACTTCGCTTACTTCGCTTACTTCAGTTACTTCGCTAGTATTTTCATAAGGTAGCTTTACAAAGTATATTTTATTGTCATAATTAGATATATCAAATAGCTCATCTATATTTCTACTACAATCTATTTTTACTACACAAGGGCTTAATTCCAAGATATATCTTATGTTTCTTGATAAACAATTTGTGTAATAAATAAAGGTGTTTATTTCTCGTCTTGTAGCACATCTAAACATAATTCCAGCTATATCATTCACACACAATCCATTATTATAACCATTTTTACATTGTACAATAGAACATTTGCCATTATCTTCTATTCTTATAATATCTATCCCGATATCTTTGTGATTATGTAAATGACCTTCTTTAATATCTTTTCTTAATAATCTCAAAGTATTATGACAATGAATTAGGCCATTGTCTATTAAAATATTTTCAGGACATTCATTCCATAAGTAAGCATTTTTCTTTAGTTCTTGTATATGAATGTTTTTGACATGTATTTCATATAACAACCCTTTTTCTTGATTGTTCATATAATTACTAATAATATTTAGTTGCAATACTTAAATCATTTTTTGAGGTTTTAATATTTTATAGAAAAATTAACACATTTCAAAATTTATTAACTAAAAAAGAAAAAGTTGAAATAATACATGATTGGTCTATGTATGAAACGCGAAAAGCATATATGGTAGATGAAAACAAAGTAAATGTTAAAGAAAAAAATGATATATTTAAATACCCTATAATTAATACAGTTACTCAAAAAGATGGATGTAAATTTAAATATAGTAAAGAAAAAAAAGGTCATTTTGGGATACCAAAAGTTATATGGTCAAATGGTGCAGGAACATATCCTATAATTGATGAAAATGGTAAATATGGATTAACACAATTTGCTTATGCTATTGTAGATAAAAAACAAAATTTACAAAAAATAAAAGATGCTATGAATAATAAAAAATTTATTAATTTAATGAAATATTTAGCTTTTAAAGAAGATAATAAATATAATTACAAAATAATAGCATTATTTAAAAAAGAGTTTTATAAATATTTTTTACCCAAAAATCACACTTCATTATCTCTATCTAAAAATAAATTGAACAGGAAACCTAAGTATAATTCTATTTAAAGCTCTTCATAAAATCATTCATATTCCGTGTTCCCATACTAGAATTACAGTTTTGGCATATTGGCTTTAAGTTAGATACAATCGCTTCGCCGCCATTTGCCTCTGCTATAATATGCCCGCAATTGAATGACATTTGCGTAATATCAGTCGTTTTACAACACAGACATTTGTGCTTCCCGATGTCTTCGCCTATATGCGTATTCCAAACTAGTCTTTTAATTGCTGCTGAAATGGGCTTCTTCTTTTTTGGTTTTTTATCAATAACTGTCGTGTTGCTGACATTCTCAATATATATCATATAGTCTTCAATCATATTTTTGATAGTAATATTTATATCTTTGTGTTCTTGAAGTGTTTTACAATTTTCAATAATTTCAAGAAGCTTATCAGTATTCTTGTACTTTTTGGCAAACTTAGTGTAAAATACCTTTTTATCATTATCATTTACGCCCTTCAAGAAGCTCATAATAACATCTAGTGTATTATTTTTGAGTATCTTTTCTGTCATCGGAGGCGGAGGAGGAGGCGTGGGGCGCTGAATAGATTTTGACATATCGACAGTTAGTCCGTATGTCCTTATCAAATTACTAAGAGTTTCTCTTGAAATTCTCTAAGCAAATATGATATTGGTTCTCACGCGTTGCGCTTATTATAATATTTGCTATCTGTTTTGTCAGTTTTTATAAATAAGCCATAAAAATAGAACCTATTTATATAATATACACATATCTTTGTAAAAAACTGCTAATATTAAATAGAATGATAAAATATTAGATATCCATCACCACATAGACCAAGCATATTAGTGTTATAATTAGAAGTACTAAAATATATTATCTAATAATATATTTTATTAAGTGTTAATAATAACTTATTAGAATCAATATGTTAATATGAAATACTATGTAATTATTTTTTTCATAAATTTGACTTTAAGAGATGTCATATAATAATAGTAATGATTACTAATTATTTAGATTTACTAACCTATGATTTATTAGAAAAATTATTAGATATAGTTGCCGATATGTATAAAAAAGATATAGAGATTATTAATAGTTCTTTAACAAAACTAAACAAAAAAATAAATACATTAATTATTACTAAAAACGATGGCAAAGATTATTATTGTAATATGCATTATCATATAACTTATGGGAATATCTTGTATTGTATGGAAAATTATTTATTTCAAGATTATCCCTTGAAAAATCTTATAGTAATTGATAAGAAAAATGGAAAGATTTTCAAAAGTCCCGTATTAAAATATCCTACATATTTTACTATACTAATAGAGATTAGTAAAATATATGATAAACAAACCAAATATTATGGATATTATGACGATCATCATTTTTTAGAAGCATTAGATATTATACCTAAGGAAGACATAGAAGATATGGAAATAACACCTAAAAAATTTGCCAAATATAATTATATAGGGTTTTGGTGTGGCCTTAATTATTCTATATAATTCTAATATCACCATATTCTTCTATATGAGCAAATCTTTCAATAATATTACAGCATTTTTAGTAGAAGTTAAACCCGATTTCCAATTAATTTTATTTACCAATTTATTATATTCTTTTATATCTAAATTATATAATGATTTTTCATATTTAATTCTATCTCTTAGCAATTCAATAGCATTTTTATTAGATGTCATTGTAGTCCAATTTATTCTATTTTTACCGTAAGAACTATCAATGCTGTCTTGGAATTTATAATTATATCCTAAATATTTCTCATATTCTATTCTTTCTTTAATAAGTTCAATAGCATTTTCATTCATAGATATAATAACCCAATCTATTTTATTACAAAATGGCAATCTATTATATTCTTCTTCACTTAAACTTTTTTCATATTCAAATCTTTTCTTTAATAATTCAACCGCATGAGGATTATACGATAAATTTGCCCAAAAAATATTATTGCATTTTGATAATATTATTATTTCATTCTCTGTAATTTCTTCACATTCTCGCTTTTTATTAGCTTTATTATCTTTTACACTAACAGCAAATGTGAAAGAAACTAAAATAAGGAGACTACTAACAATATCCAATAGCATATATATGTATGACATTGCAAGTAATGTAATTATTATAAACCTATAAATCAATTTTTATAAGTTTATAATAAATATACAGCATCAAAATAACTACCCAATTCTACACCATTAATTTGTACATTCATTAATAAATTATCTAAACTATTTAAATAAGCATGTTTATAATCATCTTTATCATGAGTTCCGCGATATAGACCACCAGACACATTTACTAATAGTGCTACATTACATTTACTATATACCATAGCAATTAATCCAGCAAATAACGCAGCTTCAACTCCATTCATAAATAAATTAAAGTTTTTATCAGTTTCCTTATTATATGTTCTAAATACCGAATTAAATTCTCCATTTGTTCCGGGATTATTATTGTTTGGACCTGCTACAAATACAAGTGTTGTCTTATATTGATTTTCGTGAATATATTGCGAAGCTTTATACTTATAAAATTTATCACTTAAATATACATTATCTATAGTCCACGCGGTTGCATAATCATTTGGTTTGGCGTATCTATAATTTATACCTTGAATAGTTTTATAATAATTTTTAATATCAGTTCTTTTAGCATAAGGATATAGTAATCCCCATCTATTATATATAGTATATTCAAATAATTTATTACCATAATATATTTTTGCTTCCTCTTCTGTTATATTTTTATTATACATATAAGTCATAAACCAATTAGATATTATATCTTCTTCTTGTGTTCTATGATTTGGATGAATATTAACTAATGTTCCGTCAAAATTACCACAAGCACCGCCTGGTCTACCTGAATTTCCTGCTATTATAGTACCTATTTTTGGAGGATTGCTTCCATTATATAAAATAGCACCTTTATTTGTCATACCATTTCTATTACTTTCTAATTCTACATTTTGTATTATTTTGCCTCTTCTTTCTTTTGTAAGATTAGTTAACGCGTGAATTTCTATATTAATTTCATTATATTTTTTAAATTCAATATATTCATCGTGATATACATATGAAGTATATGTCATATACTCTTTTTTGCCAGAATGTTCTTGTCCTATAATATCTTTAATTTCTTTAGGAACTTCGGGACTCTTAGGACTCTTAGGACTCTTAGGACTCTTAGGACTCTTAGGACTCTTAGGACTCTTAGGCTTGTTAGTTGCTGCTGGAGATTGAGCAGTAGCGGATGTTTCAAATGGATTAAATGGGCGAGCAGATGGATTAAATTGAGATTTATTAATCTGTCCCTTAGTTCCTCCGATCCTCTCTCCTGTAGCACTTGCTCCTCCTGTAATTGTCTTATTGGGCTTGTGTGTGTTTGTATAGTTATCAATTATATCAAGCAATTTACGATTTGCCTTATTAATTAAAAAATATTTTATTTTTTTTTTATTGCCCTTAGCATCTATAATAACTAAATATTTATCACTCATCCTATTAGATATATACGATTATTATATAAGGCGTCGATGATGTAATAATTATAAATAAAAGAGATGAATTCTATGAAAATATTAGGAAAAAATATAAATCTGATAAAATAACACATTATTTACTATAACATATAATAAAATGCATTTCCTATTTATCAATTTTAATATCTGTCCATTCTCTTTGCTCTCCTCGCAGATTTGTCTGGTCTTGTCGATTATTTTTTAATAAATTGACATTGACATTTTCGTCGTTACTATTGCTACTTTTGCGGACTTCACCGTTATTACAAGCGTCGCGAGCATCGCGAGCATCATGAGCATCACAGTTATCACAACTCATCATATCTGTAGCGATATCAGCGAGTGATATTTTAGGGGGTCGCATCTTATTTGCTATATTCAATATCTTGATATTTATTGCGAGGCTACACAATAACAAAATAGTATTTATTATTTCAAATATCATATAATATTAAATTATATATAATATCAATCATTTTTTATTCAAATAAATACTTATATTCGTTCATCTGTGGTATTAAATCATTTAAATAATTACATCTTTTTAATTTACAATATATAATATTTTCATTTAATAAATGTAAAGGTTCTTCGTTTATTGTGTCAAATACAACCATTTTATAATTATTTCTAAACTTTCCAATTAAATCATATATCTTTGATAAACTATTATACACATCACATACAACATTATTACCATCTATCGTGAAATTACCATCTTCTAAAGACGATTGGGACGTATATGTAAAAAATAAGCATTCTTGTGTATTTAATATAATATCTTTTAATCTTGTAAATCTTCTAATATATTTATCAATACTTTCTTCATTATTTTCATCATGAGGAAATATAACATTATATTTTTCGTTATATAGGGCGAAACCTTCATCTGATGTATAATAATGTTCGGCTTTTGCTGGCCATATAGAACCATTCATATTTGCTCTTTTTTTACAATAAAAAAAATGCTCTCTGACTAAAAGTTCTATATCTATATTTTTTTCGAGTAATAATTCTAACATATCAAAAACAAAAGAAGGTGTTGCAAACATCAAATCAAATGGTAAAAAACATGAAGGTTTAAAATTTTTTTTATAATTATAGTTTGTACATTGAAGACCTATTGATATAATCATTTATACTAATATATATTAAACAATTATATATATATTTCAATATTCTTCTTCTGTATCCGCATCATTCGCATAGTCACTATAGAAATTTTCTTCTGTATCCGCATCACTCGCATAGTCACTATCAATCATTGATATTTTTTCATTCTCAATAAATTCATTTACAATATTGTAAAATAAACTATTATAATATCTGGTTTCCATAGTTTTCTGTATTAAATCCGTATTAAAGTCTGTACCATATTCATTTTTCATATCACCGATAACTTCGATGACATAATATTTATTAACAATTTTCTTAATATCTGTGATATCCATTACCTTACAAAGATTATCAATATGCTCATTCTTAAAATCTTCCCATTCATTTTCGTCTACATAATTCATATTGTCAAAGATATTTTTGTATAAATTATAAATTTCTCTCTGAGATAGAAGAGTTTCATTCGTATCAATGGTAGTCATTGTAATAATATATAAATATGACTTGTATCATTTTTTAGTATATTTTTGAAAAATAATAACATTTTAAGTCTCAAAATGTGCAATATACTATACTATCTTATTCATTCTTCAAATCCTTCACAATATATAAGATATATTAAATTAAATATTTGAAAAAATGGCTGATTTATATTACCACCTATGGAGATGTAAAATGCCGATTTAAGTATAAAAAATATAGTTATTTAATAAGTCATTTTTACAATACCTAGCAACATACGAATAATTATATATGAATAAAAATAATAAAAATACTAAGAATAACTATAGTGATGGCTACAGCAAAGAATTATCTTGATATTATCAATTATGATTTATTGAATAAAATATTAGGGATTGTAGCCGATTTATATGAAAAGGATATTGAAAAGGCTAATAATAAATTGCTGAAGGTCAGCAGTTTAGTTGAAGGCCTACATATTGATGTAGGCTCTGATTATGACGAGGATTATTATATAAATTATTATAATTATATAAATTACTATAATATTTCTTATTGTATTGATAACTATTTATATTCTAGATATCCGCTAGATAATGTAGTGATTATTTATATACCGCGGTTAATAATTAATTATAACGCCCAAACGGATACAATAACACCATTGATATTACAGAGCAAAAAAATAAAATCGCCAATATACTTAGATATATTAAGAGAAATCAATAAAATATATGAAAGACAAACAGAAATCTTAGGCTATTACGATAATAACCGATTTTTAGAAAATGTTATACCAGTTAAAGAAAGCGAATACGAATATTACAAAATTATACCATCTCCAGATATTAATTACATTACATTTTCATGCTTCCCTTAAATAATATCATTCATCATTAAATAAGGTATTTAATATTGTACTCCAATCAAAAGATATACCATTTGAATTGTTAGAAATATCTCTAATAATTAATTTTTTAAATATTTTAACAGATTCTATATCTTTATTTTTAATTGTTTCGAGTAATATAGGTAATATATTATTGACCTGTATATATAACGGACCGAATTCAATCCTTCCACTAAATTCGTCATTTATTCTATTCATAATTAATTCTTTAGCATTAGGATTTTGTTGTAATGCATTCCAATCTATTTTGTTACTACTATCATAATAAGATGTGTTAGTTCTATTAATATTATGATTA
>SXGQ01072210.1_pt1 | contig 14817 bp, 15 predicted proteins | sample 3178371 | NCBI WGS metagenome assembly SXGQ01 (sample SAMN11356859, study PRJNA531348) | freshwater metagenome | isolation source: freshwater sample F1-20 | place: China: Fuxian Lake, Yuxi | collected 2017-12-25
GAATCTAAATTTGTTAATAACATCTGTGCTAAAATACTCACCTTTTTTAGTGTAGGGAGGCTTCCATATGCATCCAAAAATTTTTACAAATTCATCAGGTAAAAAAAATCTAATAACAGTTTATTATACCCCCCTTACAACTGTAGATTTTTTTTTATGATGTGGTTGATGGTATTTATAGAGAGATGGGATTCAATCTTTTTGCATCGGATGTGGGGGCTGTAGGTGAAAAAAATAATAAACAAAAAAAACAAAAAAACAAATAAAAGAACAATTCATCATGGAGTTCCTAACATTTTTATTTCCTCTTTTTTAGCCATCGGGCATCACTATGTTCGGGGGGGAGTCGAGAGAGATCTAAAAAGAGTTGATGATAAAATGCTGCTATTTGATTTTCTGTTTTTCCAGCAATTAACTCAACCAGATTTTATCCGACAGTACAAAGAAAAACTTGACTTTTTTGTCCAGCAACTCAACACTGAAAATGAAAAAGGTACCACACCATCATAAAAAATCCTTTCCAACTCTACAGCATCTTTCCTTTTTTCAGAGGAGGTTTCCTCTCACACACAACGCAGTCATGTTAAGTCAGTCTCTCTAGCTACAGTAACCACTGGTGATCCGCTGATTACGATTACCCTTGACTTTGAGGTAGGTCCCCTTTATCACTAAAAAATGTTGTCCTCCCCCCTGACCACCACCAACATCCCCCTAAAAATCTTATATAACTATTTTTCCTTTTTTCATGACCAGCATTATAGCGGGGCAGAACTGGGATTGGGGAATAACTCTAGCAAATTGAAAATTAAGTAGGTTCTTTTTAAAAAAATGTACTCAAAAATCTACTAAAAACTCTTTTTTTACAACATCCTTTTTCCAGTCACCAGGATGTAGCACTGATCATCAAGATTAACTTTGATGTCTCTTCCCCATCCGATGGTGGCGAATTCAACGGCAATGGATTGACTAAGAAAAGAAAAAATGTTGAACCCAAACGTAATGAGAATATCACTGATTATAGCAATATAAAATTGCCATCGCTCATGTTTCTTGAATATCTTCAATCTGATAGTCAGCATTTCATAGACAGCTGTCTAAGGTAAACCGTTTTTCTTATCATCCTGACAATGAACTACAGAAAAAAACTCTCTTGTCACTCTTTTAACCAAAAACATTATATTTTTTACTTCAGTCTAACACACCAGATTACACAACAACCAACGCTGAGCCAACCATCAGCATCAGAGTTCCCAACATGTTGAAACGTACCATTTCTGAGATTCTGCCATTGTCACAGCACATTTTTGTCATCGGTAATAAAATTTTTTATCCTACTTCTCTGATGTGATGATGATAATGATGATGATGATAATACTAATAATAAGAATAAGCATAAGAATAAGAATCCAATTCTTTCTTGTCCTAGCTGAATCAGGATCAGGAAAAACATCCTTCATAAAAACACTGATTACTCAACTGCAACCAGGTAACACATCACATCACATCACATCACATTTTAAAAAATCCAGCTTTTGGAGGCGAATTTTTTCAGATTTTTTTTCTATGCAGAATATGATTTGTTCATTCAAACCCGAGAACCGAATGACTTCATGAACCTGGACCGGGTTCACTTTTTGAATGATGAGTTTACTGTGCACGAAGATTCTTTCAGACATTTTCAACCACATTCATTTATTGTATTAGATGATTTTTCGTTCAAAAAAGCGAACAATAAACAAGAAAAAGCTAACTTCATGAAAGTAGTAAACTACAATTTACGCCATCAAAACATTACCCTGGTATTGATTGTACACAATATGTACAACAATAACTTGACCAGTGAAATTATGTTGGCCCCTCACCTGTTTCTGGCTTACTCCAATTTAGGATATGATGTCATGAGGTACTTCTCCCTCTCTCTCCCACCCCCACCCCCACCCCACCCCAACAAATTGATTTTTTCTGTGAGGGGGGTAAGATTCTCTCCCTGTAAGTGAAGATGGAGTAAGGGGGTGAAGGGGGGGGGGCTGCTGACATTTTCATTTTTCCGCAAAAACAGTATATAACCTTATTATTTTTATTTTATTTTTGATTCAGAAAACTTTCTGGACGACTTGGCGGTCCCTCTAGCCTACAGTTTTATCAACAACCGCCTAAACAGAACTATCACATCTGTTATGTCAACTCGGTCAAGAACTATATCATCAATTGTGTTGAAAAATTATTCCAGGGAGAAAAAACCACAATGTTTGTCAATAAGGAGATTTACATTATTCACCATGAAAATCACCCCTGTGGCTCGGGCACCTCAGCTGTCCTGAATGACCAACAGAAAGTGAAACATAAAGTGCTCGACTTTGTCCAATCAATGTATCCTAAACAAAAGTTTCTCTCTCTTGTTTTTGAACCCATCTTACAACTAGAACTCATTAATGACAAATTGTATTTCATTGAACATCCTCATGTGCATGTTGCAGACTTTTGCTCATTTTTAAGTAATCGCTTTGGAAAAAATGACGATGTCCCAGCTAAATTCCTTAAACTCTGCAAATATTTGCAATCCCTGGATTTAAGATTTCCAAAAGTCGCCATTAAAAATCCATTGGCTCAAAAATTTTTATGCTAAAGGTGAAAACCTATTTCAGAAAAAGTAGTTCTACCACTAAAATGGTTTATCATATCAGCAATGATAATATCAGTGAGAGAGAATACTTGACCCAGTGTCTGGCCAAGGTATCCATTTTTAATTTTTTTTCATTACTTTGTTAAAATCAAAATAGGACAAGAAAAACTCCTTCTTTCCCTAGGACAATGTGTTCCAGTGTACATTACCCCATGAATTTCGGGATGTTACATGCAAAAATGCAAACCTTGAACTCAACTATATCGATGGGCAAATCAACACCGCAAGTTTAGGTAATCCTCTTGTTATTTTTTCGGGTTTTTTATTCTTGCACAAAAAACGGATTTTCCTTTTTTCAGAGGACATGACATTTGCATTTTGTCCCAACAACGTTATGGGTATGGTGTATGGTTACCCCCCCTGTCAGACGGGATTTAAAAATACAACAATGATCCGTTATTTTTTCAGATGTGGTTACCATAAAACTTACTGATATCCGGACAAGCGAGAAATTGTTTGCAAGAGCAAATAAACTTTATCAGACCCTGACAAAGACCAACATAGATTTATTTTCTATTATTAGTATTGACACTGACCATGGACTTATTAAGGTGGACATAACACTCTTACCTTTCCAAACCTTAATCATACCCTTTTCATTGTTTTCCTTATGCGCTGTTGACCCCGACTCATTCCATTCCACCCTGACTCTCATTACTAATAACAACATGCGGTAATGCATTTTGTTTTTTTATCCTCCCTCTTTGTTAAAACATCAACCTCTGCTGTAGCCTAGTTACATCATGTTTTTTTATTCTTAGCCAGTACATGACACTGATAAAAGATTTGCCAATTTATCACATCACCAACGACAAAACAGTCAATGTAAATATCATCCCCCCCCCAAGTTGACCATGATGATAATGATGATGATGGAGGTTGGTGATAATGATGTTTTGTTTTTTGCAGCACCGTAAAAGAGCAAGAATGCCTCATGATACTGATGATGATGATGATAATGATGATGCTGAAAGTGTTAATGCAGACCAAATCAGCTTAACCAAAGTCAATGCTGATATTCAAGAAATTGTAGAATATTTCTTTCCAGAAAACATTGGTATGATTTTTTGTATTAAAAAGTTTAAAAAAAGATTTTTTCTTACTTATTTTTTTAAAGTGGGCATTACCTGGACAGATCTTAAACAACAAGAACTTCAAGACATGCAACCCTTCAATATAGAGCAGTGCAAATTTACCTTGATGATGCCCTTCTTAGAAACCACACAAGATAAATATTTTAGCCGTGAGCTTCTTATTGAGGATGAAAAAAAGAAATCCCAGACTTTCTACTACTTCGACTTAGGTGTTTTAACTCTAGCAAACAGAAAATTTCAACTGTTGCCATGCTCCATGACATTTGGGAACACGTTTTACAATTTACTTTCAGGACAGAGCAAAAAGGTAATAAAATAATTGTTCCCATTGACCTCTGCTGCAACTATTAAAAATTTATTTTTTAGAATGAAGAATTCAGCGATGCACTGAAACGAAGAGTTTACAGTCTCTTTTCTGAATCATGGGTTAAACAGTATTTCAATTATGAGGTTGTTATAGAAAGTGCCATTGGTGACAGTGATGAGGACGAGTATTTAGTTCTGTTCAAGAAGAATCAAAATCAAATCATCACAGACAATCGTTTTTCCATTTTTGTCCACATTCCTGACGGAACAAAAAAATATTTTTTACCCGATTTGGAATGGAAAACAACATTGCATGAACTAAATAGTCAATCGTTTATCCCCACAGAAAAATTAAGCCAGCATCAAAATGCCTTCTATGCCAAACCCTACCCCTATACTGAATCCCAAATGTATCAAGCACCATTCTTCATTATTTTAAAATCTGATAAACTGGGTCAACCAAATTTTTTAAAATTTGTGGACTTTTTAAAAAGTAATCTAGAATCGTGCATACTGGCCATGTTGCATTATCACACTGATGATGATACTTTTTATCCCAAATTTTCACTGGGAGTCTATTTGCGAGCTTCTGATGCTCTAATGTTAAGTAATGTGCTGGAATTAATTATCGTTGATTCCAATAACAAAATAGTTAATGTTGAAGACAACAGTCAACTTTTTATTTCGATTAAACTGACAAAAAATATCTAATGAAAAAAACTGTTTTTTACCCTTTTTGCAGAGATTTGTTAATGCATTATGAGCTTTTATTGGCACTTTCAAAAAGTAAACCTCCCACCAAACGCTACTTACATACCTGTGCCAACAACCCCTCAAGGTTTGTATGCTTTTTAAAAAAATGAAAAAATGAAAAAATGAAAAAATGAAAAAAATGTCATTGTAACCAGTCTCTTGTCCAGGACTTTGGAAAATTCATTCCTATATCACAGTTCACCTTCCTAGCAATGTCTCTTTAAAGTTTGTTCAGGGTATGAGATTTCTAAAGGTAATAAATATTATTTTTTCTCAATATCCCAGGTCCCTCCCCTTCATTGCCCATTTTTTGTTAAAAAAATGGATATTTTCTTTTTCCAGAATAATGATGTGAACAGGTTCCGCTTTTTTACTTTTGTTCATCCTTACCACCAGGCCCCATCACCAGCTTTGACAGCATTGCATCAACAGAGCATTTATCCATCTTTTCTTCCTCAATTGCCAGTTGAAATCACCACCTTTGTTCAGTCATTTCTTTCCGCTGACGATCTATTTCACCTATGTATTTCAAAAATATTTTTCCACCAACACAGTACACAACCCTGGTTTTACTCATTGATTCAACATTTGCTGACCCATTTATTAATTCATGTGGATTTTAAAAGAAGTTCGCTTTTTTCCCAAGGACTTATTATTCCAGTGGTCTTAAGCAACCACATTTATTTTGCACTCGACATGCAGAAAGCCCACTATTTAATGAAACCTCCATGCATTAGTGTATCATGGACCGCCGGTTTTGAGACTGTTAAACAGCTACTTTGGCTGCCCACATACAACTCCACCACCACCACCACCACCACCAATGAACATAAATTTCCCTGCGACTGTCAGTGTCTTTGCTCTTTTTACAATCATGTGAACACCGATGATTTTTCTTGCCACATACCATTTGTTTTAGGATGTCTTTATTGTAATATTCATTTTTCTATACCTCCCCATATTGCAGAGTGATTTAATACAATGCTTCACATTTTCATTTTAGCCCCTCCCATGACAGGTGAAAAAAATTAAAAAATTCAACGATTTCATCTGTTTTTTCCAGATCATATAAAAAGCATCTCCCTTGACTTCTCTAGAAATAGAAGAAATCATCCAATCCTTGAAAGCTCAATCGGAAAATATTTCTATCCTTTTGGGTGATGGAAAAGTATCATTCTGTTCAACCCCACACTGTACAGCCTCTGCCGCGGCCATCACCTCCGCTGCAATTGATCGACCTCAACATTGCTTGACTATATATTTGTCAGGTACCTCAAGTTTTTTTCCAAAAAAATATAAAAATCCTAATTTTTATCTCAATCCATCTTTATCTTAAAATATTATTACGTTTTTTAGATCTACCCCTGGCCGAACAACTGAAACGATTCATGGAGACAAACCAAAAAGTTTTCAACTCCTTTGACATCATAGATCAATTCAAAAATTCAAACCGTTTTGTACAAGTAAGAGGAGACACATTATCTTTTGTTGGATCTATTTGTCATTTCAGCATTTTTTGTTATTGCAGACACTATACACCTTTCTTCCTCAGCCAAAATTCCAAATCCAGATGAATCAACTGCCTACTGTAAAACAGATTTCCAACACCATTGTATCACAACTGACCAGCTTTATTTGGGATGACAAATTCATTCAATGTACCTGCCCATTTTGTGTGACTCACAAAGATGAATTGCATCTTCACTGTCTGCAACAAATTCTCTTGGAATTGAATTGTCAGCTGGATGTCCTTTATCGTCATTAACAATAGTAATGAAAAAAGCATGCTCATTTACAGATAAAAAAAATTCCCCTTAACAATGATAGTAAAAGCTGATAGTAATCCTTTGATGCTATCATCGCAACTACCACCTCCACCACCACCACCACCAACGCAACTACCACCACAACCACTACCCCATGACCACCATCAGAGGGTTTTGACTTCTTTGCCGCTCAAAAACTCAGAAACCTATGTCTATTACTTTGATACACCAAACCTTGGTATTCCAGGAACTGTGTCAGTACATGAACATCTTGTAGTGATCTCATTCCCTAAATTTTCTTCACAATCTGTCATTGCTGATGATGTTTATTTTCAGTACAATCAGAAAAGTGTACAGTTAACCATCAACAACAAAGTGAGTTTTGACACAGCCTGGATTCCAATCTATTCAGAGCATGATTGGTACCGAATTAATGATATGTTCTGCTGTGGGTACAATGCATACCTTAAGAAAACAAGATGTTCCTGGACAACAGAGTTGGGCAAGCACCATGCTTATGTTCATCACGAAAAAAAAAGCAGACTGGGCAACGAGATTGTAAGCATTCAGAGCACTGAAACATTGTTGAACACCTCTATCAATCTAACTATCATGCAACCCATGGTGGCGATAGAAGAAGAAAAAAAAGAAGAAGAAGAAAAAGTGGAACTCAATAATAAGGAAATGCCAGTTCATGTAAAAATATATTTTGGTGATGATCTCTTTGTGTGTACCAAATCTATGCTACCACATTTACAAATGGACACAGTACATGCACTGTTGTCCTTCATGCTGTTAAAACTTGTAAAATGGTGACTCTCGTTTTTTCAGACCAATCATAGAAATGGAACCATCATTTCGCTGTATTCCTCATATTGACATTTTTTTAAACCAAGATTGTCAACAAACTTTTATCAACAAGGAATTGCCTCTCCAGTTTGACGAGAGATTGATAGGTAAGTAGAGTGGTAAGGTAGTAAGAGTGGTAAGGTAAGTAGGATGGGTACAGTAGAATGATAAGGTAGATGGGATAATGATGCATAAAGTTGGACATTCTTATTACAAAAATCATTTTTTAGATCTCCTTCTTCACTACCTCTGGAACAACAAAGAAATACTCAACATTCCCGAAACAGACTACAACAGCTTTCTCCAGGAATCCTTCAAACATACGTCACGCCCCATGAATCCTCGTGCAAAATCTACCGCTATTTTTTTACATCTATGCCATAAACTGCAAACCAATATTATTATATTAGGATTGAAAAAACTTTCAAAAAATCATGGGGACATTTTTCACTCAAAAGAAAGAAAATTACATAACTACTCTAAATGCATGGTTCCCTTCTACATTTTTCACCACTACTTATACTCTTTAGCACTGTCAAAAAATAAACAGCAAATAGTCTTCTGTTACCACCAGCAAAAATTCTACTTAGTAACAAATACTGATTGTGTTACACCACTGCTGATAAGTCATCCCTCTTCACCATCTGTTCAATTTCAAAATACTACTGTGTCCAATATTGAGGCTTGGAACATATTGAATTCCCAACCTGTCAAGCAGTTTAGTTTTTCCATCATCCTTTACTCCAGCTTTGAATATATCAAATATCAACCCAAACAAACTAAGATGAAGTCCAACATTGTAGGAGCTTACTACTACAATACCAGAGAAAATAATTGTCACAACCAGCTTCATCTTTTGCTGACGCCATGTTTGAAAAACTTTCAATTTTATCTGACTATCATAACTCTCCCTCTATGCTCTAATTTTTCTATTAATTTACAAAATAATCTTACCACATCCCACACACCCGAGGGAATTAAGTTGGCTCCTTCTCCCTGTTCCATCGCTCAAAAAGAAAAGGGATTAAATGAAGAATACTGTATTTGTCAACATCCAGAAACCCAACTGCTAAAGAAGAAAAAATTCTCATCACCCCGCCAATATAATCCTTTAGGTAAGAAATGGGATTTTTTTCTCTTATTCTCCTATAAAATCCAACTTCAAATATTTTCAGCACCAAAGAAATCACACAAATTTCTACTTCAAGAGAATCTAGGTGAAAAAGAATACTTTTATTTTAATTTTTGTTTTGTTTTTTGTCCATTTGCTTCAACTTTTCCCCTCCTTGTTTTCTAAGAATGTCTCGGGATGATGACACCTGAAATCGCACAGAATTTAAAAATATGTAGTGAAATCTCCTTTGTAAGGTACAAAAAGTCATATGAATCGCAAAAAACTCCCTTTTTAATATTTTGTACTAAATTTTTTTCTTTCAGCTATGATACTGAAGCGCTGAACAAGCCTACAAATAACCTTGATGTATCCCTCATTGATATTCATCACCAATTTAACTCTTCTTTTCAAAGTACAAAAGATGAAAAAACTATTTTTGGAGTTCAACAAATCTATACAATAGGTAAAAAATCATAAAAAATAAAACAAATTTGGTCAACCTACTTAAAAAATATATATTACAGGAGTTTTTGACCCATTGCCCATGCTAACAATACTGGGCATACTTCGGTGTTTTCTCCCCAAAAGAATTTTCAAAAATCTAGCCAATTTCCTACCTAAAAACAAGTTTTCCACATCCACGAGTTCCAGACAAAAAAACTCCATCCACTGGTCAAAGTTCAAAAAATCTATAGGGGATATGAATCTTGAAGAATGTGCGAACCAACTGAGAAACACTTTATCCGACACCATTTACTCGTATGACAGAGTAAAAGTTTTTCACATTGGACAAAATCAAAAGGGAGGAGATTTTGTCACTGAACCCGACCCGCAAACTGTAAAAACAATGATTCGTGAGTTTTTTACATACATCTATCAGCGCAATGTGCTAGCCTCCCTTGTGAAATATATTATTCTAAAACCTGTGATAAGAACATGGAAAATGGTCAACTGTTATACAACAAAAAAAAGTACATTTTATTCTATCTATCAAAGACTAAATGAAATTGTATTTGAATCAGTACTCCTGTCATTTAATGGGAGCAACTATGACAACCACCTTCTCTGCAATGACCTAGTGATTTTACTTAGTGAAATGCGTCAGAACATTAAAATATTTAAAAAAGGAACATCTATATCTACAATCATTATCAACTGTAAAAACATTCGCTGCAATGATATCATCCGAGGCCAAAAAAAAGGCAAAAACTCTGGCCAGTGGACCATGAATCTTTTTATCAAAGACCTTCGAAATCTTCTGTCACCAACATTATCACTAGACAAGGTCGGAAAACTCTTTAATTTGAAAGTGTCCAAACTTTGCTTTCCCTATGAGCAAGCAACCTCCATAAAGCGACTGAAAGAATTAACATCGCTCGATCCAACCAATGAAGATTTTTGGAAAGATCATTTTTCGAATAAAACAGTACCCTTGGAAGTTAGACTTGAAGCGCAACAGCTATTTGATAAACACAACTTTGTCGATCTCTATGAGTACAATACTTACTATCTTGTTCAAGACTGCATTCTCTTGCATGAAGTTTTTTCCACTCTATTCAAGACCTACCTCTTTAACGACTCTATCAATATTTTCTTGCGACGAATTTTTTCCCAATCCAGTTTAGCCTACCAGCAATTTTACATTGTTTGTCCGGCCAAACAAGTAAACAAAACTTTAGCTCCCCTCCAAATTAATCATCAGTTTTACAATTATTTGATCAAACAGTCAGTCACAGGTGGACTATGCACAAGCTTTGTTCATGACACTGTCGGAATCAACAATCCAACACCAATCAATGATCATCTCAAATTTTTAGATCCCCCCCTGTTAAACCCAACAAGCTGGCCTAATTTTCATAATATCAAAAACAACTGGAAAAATGAATTCACAAAAACAGCATGCGGAATCTCGACGTTTGATATAAGATCCCTTTATCCTAGTGCTTCCATAAAAAAAATACCCGTGGGTTCTCCATTATTTTTTACCAGAATTCCATTTGAAGATGAAAATAAACTGAATGAAATGAAAGAAAAAAAACATGTCTTATTTGATATTAATGGTTACTGCAAAAAAGTACGTGAACAAGTCAAGGATCAAGGGAAAGAATACGACCTCTTTGGGCTTATCCTAGACAAAGTCACATTCTCTGGGAATGCCGAATATAATGCACTGGCTTATTACCTGAAAGAAAAACTGCCGAGTGATACCACTGTTCTTCGATTTCAATCGCAATTCACTGCTCTTGGTCAATTTTATTTTGGTCCTTATCCAGTTGACGGATTTCTAACCACCATCAATGAACATGGTCACCTAAAGATCCATATTATACAATACAACTCCACCCATTGGCATGGTCATAAATATTCCTGTCAGTACTTTCAACATGATGATTCAGAAAAACAAAAAGCTACACAAAAAGTTAAAGATAGTCTATTAAATATCTGGCACAATATTTGCCCCCTACTGAATCTCCATCTTTCTCAACTGGAAATAGTAGAGATCTGGGACTGCGATTTCCAAAACCACAAGTTGCCAAAAATAAAATCATTGCTCCAAATGCAACGAAAATATAACTACAATGTATTCTTAAACCATATTTACAACAAAAAAATTACAGGATTCCTGGTTGTCCGTAACCTGAAAATCAAAAAGGAAAATCAAAACCCCATCTTTGGTTTTATTGTACAAAAAGCGACTTACGGATGGAATCAGATGTCACCATATACACAAAGTCAAATCCATCACCTTACAGAAGCACAGAGAGTAGTTAGTATGCATCAATGCAAGTCATTCATGGTCATCAACACCGAGTATTTTGTATGGTTGCATCAAACATTTGGATTTGAAGAAAAACCAGATATTTATCATGCCCTTTGTTTTCAACTAGACGACTATCTTCGAAACTCAATAGAGACTAAACTGTACGAAAGAAAACAGCTTAAACATCTTCTTCAAATGGAATCAAATCCAGAAGTTAAACAAAATCTTGAAATTAAAGCAGAACTTATCAAACTAATGCTCAATTCTTCTTATGGATATACACTATGTAATTTATCATCCACAAAGTTTAAACACTATGAAAACAGATTTTCAGTGAACAAAAAATTTCCCATCCACAAGTACAAATCAGGCATTAAACTTAGTGATCGTGCTTATTTATTTGAAAAGAATATACAACATCCTGTTTTATTTCAAACCATGCTGGGACATGTAGGAAGTTACATTTTGTTTCAAAGTAAAATTATTTTGTTGAAACGATTGTACTTTTTGTTGAAATACTTAAATCCTTCAAAAGCACAACTTTTGTACATGGACACTGACAGTGCGCATTTCTTACTGCATCAACCAAAGTTAGTTGACAATATTGATAATCACCTCAGACAAGAATTCACATCTATGATTGAAAAACATTTTGATTCAGGAACAAAACTAAGTGGTGTTTGGGTTCATGAAAATTTTTTTAATAATGCAAATTATTTTGGCGAAAAGAGTTATCATTTATTTAACAATACAGATGAGCGCTACATTACACATATGAAAGGAGTCAGCTCCAATTTTCAAAACAAATTTGTACAAGAGAAAATTAATATAAAACACATGCCAGTAATAAAGTACAATATTTTTTTCAAATCACCTGATTTTGTTATATTTAAAACCAACATGAGTAAATCATTGTTCAATAACTTTGCACCTAATAAACGGTATTATGTATGCAGTACAGGAAGCTTACCCTTGAATTTGTAAGAAAACGTTTTTTTAAGAATAACAACAAAAAAACCCTTGAATTTGTAAGAAACATTTTTTTTCAAGAATAACAAAAAATATGGCGTCAGCGGTAACGTCAAATTCTTCTTTTTCTTCTTCATCTTCTTCAATTGGAAATCCAACAGGTCGCAAGGTCAGTAAAAATTGTTTGAAAAAAATAGTACCAATAATCTAAAATCTTATCTACTAATGCGAAAAATAAAAATTTCAGAACACCATCATCATTTCCAGAAAACTTCTATCCAACCATCATCGCGGATCCAATATTTCAGTGCTTTATTTGAAGCATGAAAAAAATGAAAAATATGAAGAGCTGAGTGAAATTCTCAAAGAAATTCAGATTTATCCCCAGAGATTTCTCCCACTCCACATCGTGCATGTTCCATATTCTCTCTCCTCAACACTCTTCCAGCATAAAACACTCAACAGCAACAACATTGTAAACATGTACAGCTTTATCAAAAACAATGGTGCACTTTCAGAACTTCTTGCCCGGTTTGTTATTCGTCAAATCATTCATGTGCTGAATGAATGTAAACAAAATCATGTGTTCCCTAAAATAATTTCCAGAAGCGACATTTACATTAACACTAGCAATCTGTTTATAAAAGTCATCATTCCTCAAGTCAATGTACCTTATAAATCTCAACCCACATCAACCCTCCCCTGCTCAACGTACTATTTACCGCCAGAATGGCTCAAACACAAACAATATAACATTGATTCCTTTTTAACATGGAACATTGGTCTTTTACTGTTCTTTATGCTGTACAACAGAATGCCATTTCTGTCTCGATGGGAAATAATGTACTGTCCTGTCATTTTACATCGTCAAAAATTGCTGGATGCTAATTTATTTATAGGATGGTGTCTTGCAAAAAAAATAAAAAAACGAATTACCCTAAAAGAATGTCAGCATCATCCTTGGATTACCCAAACATATATATAGCTGAATTTCAGAATTTAATTATGGAAAACATGGAAGAACAGCTCAAAGAACTGGAACATATGATCAAATATCAAAAAAGAAATTACATACATGCAACTGGAATCTGTCAACTGGATCATGCCTCCTGGAAAGATCACATCTACATGATCCTCGGTCATTTCAACATCCCTTTTTACTGGGTGATTGACATTATTCAACACAAAATGAACCCCAATAAAGCCACTATCTTTTTCATCAATGCTTTAGTTACTCAAGTAGTCACATCACGATTAGATCCTTATCTTTTGTATATTTCTTGAATCTTGAAAATCAACAAGAAACAATAAACCAGTCACATTATTTTTTTACAGATCAAAAAAACATGAGTGGCGACGGTGGTGTTTGCATGGCAATGTGCTGTCTAATTGGAGTTTTTTTTATGATAGTTTTTCCTATTATGCGTGCCATCGAAAAAACTCATATTAAAGTTCCTAAAACCCATATGTCCCCATTTCCTAAACTAAATACTACATTTAACAAAAGTATACATTCTTGATAAAACTCAATGAAACAATATTTCATAATAGTGCACACAAAAATACTACTTCTTCAGAAGACTCCATTCTATTACCATCAAGAAAAATAATAGAATAACAATACTCAGCTTCCGACACACAAATTTTGTTTTTCAGATGGATGAATGGATAACAAAAGTGATAATTATGACTGTGATAAAAAACTTCGCATAAACATTATTGCGCCACAACAGCGAATCTTCAGAATTTCATCATCATTCTACATCAACAATGAAAAAAAACATGTCATTTCTCCAAAACAATTTTATACCATTTTTTTTAATGTTTTAGTACAAACATCCGTTCCAACCACTTGTGTTTTATGGTGTGATCCTATTCTGTATCACCAACAGATTTTTCACAAAATAAATATCATTAAAGCAAATGATCAATTTCTTTCCATAACCTTGTACAATAATAACAATCATGATTTCGTTATACAACCTTGGGGAATCCAAGTTGCTGTTAATATTATTATGGGCTCTTGCTCCCGGACTTTCTAACCTTTTCAAAATACAAAAATAACGATAAGCCATATTTTCAAACTACCCACATCACTTATTACTACACCCTCCATTTTTTTGTAAGACAGCAAAAAACATCAACCAATTAAAAAACAATAGAAAAAACATCACCTTTATTTTTCAGATATAAAAAGATCAACAATGATTGAAAATGTACTGATGACTATTGTATGCCTCTTCATTATTATGTCCAACACTCAACCACCTGAAAGAACAATATATATTAGTCTGACAGAAGAAACAAAACAGTTTCTGAGTGATCAATGTAAATGCAAACCCATATAAAAAATATGCTCATATAATCCTGTACAGTTAGTCTTAAAAAACATGTATACAATATAAAAACTATGATTTTTTAGATAAAAAATGAAAATCCATATCCCACTTGTGACCTAAACAACCATCATGCAACAGATCTCTTCACATCAACATCATTGAAGCAAGAATGTACCTAACTTA
>SXGQ01352522.1_pt1 | contig 14816 bp, 26 predicted proteins | sample 3178371 | NCBI WGS metagenome assembly SXGQ01 (sample SAMN11356859, study PRJNA531348) | freshwater metagenome | isolation source: freshwater sample F1-20 | place: China: Fuxian Lake, Yuxi | collected 2017-12-25
GAATTAAGAGATGATAACGTAAAGATCCCCCCTTTCAATTATTTGATTAGCATTTATGCTCTAGGTGAATTCATGCCAGAAGTCCAACAATTTTATGTTGATAAAATGGTAAGTTTCCCGTATCATTATCTAGTATGGAACACTCCTCAGATTCATGAGCGCTTCCTACTCTCCGACATTGAAGAAGAAAGGCCAAGAACTGGCCCCTTTAATGTTCTTATTAAAAGTAAGGTTAAGGAATGAAGACTGCATTAATTACGGGCATCACTGGTCAAGATGGATCATACCTCACAGAATTTCTTTTAGAAAAAGGCTACTCTGTTCATGGAATTAAAAGAAGGTCGTCCTCCATTAATACACAAAGAATAGATCATTTATACGACCACCCAAATCTTAAACTCCATTATGGAGATCTTACAGATTCATTATCTACAGTAAGCCTTGTAAGTAAAATACAGCCAGACGAACTGTATAATCTTGGAGCGCAGAGCCATGTACAGGTCTCCTTTGAAACACCAGAATCTACTGCTAACTCAGATGCTCTAGGAACCCTGAGACTTCTTGAAGCAATTAGAATGGCTGGCCTAGAAGATCATACTAAATTTTATCAGGCGGCTACGTCAGAACTTTATGGGTTGGTGCAAGAGGTCCCGCAATCTGAAACTACGCCATTCTATCCTAGATCTCCATACGGTGTAGCGAAACTCTATGCTTACTGGATTACTAAGAACTATCGTGAAGCATATAACATGTTTGCGTGCAATGGTATTTTGTTCAATCATGAGTCTCCACGCAGGGGCGAAACTTTTGTAACCAGAAAGATTGTCCTAGGTCTAAGAGATATTCAATTAGGTAAAGCAGATGTTATTAGGCTAGGTAATTTAAATGCATTAAGAGATTGGGGTCATGCTAAAGATTTTGTTAGGGCTATGTGGCTAATGGTTCAGCAAGACGCGCCTAATGACTATGTTATTGCTACAGGTGAAGAATATACAGTTAAGGACTTTGTTGAAAAGTGTGCCCCATACTTTGGCATGTCTGTTGAGTGGAGGGGTGAAGGACTAAATGAATTAGGTATTGATTCTAAAACTGGTAGAACGATAGTAGTTGTAGATAAAAGATATATTCGCCCAGCAGAAGTAGATCGACTGCTTGGAGATTCTTCTAAGGCGCGGAAAGAATTAGGCTGGAGCCCAGAGTATACTTTTGATGATTTAGTAGAGGACATGTGTATTAATGAAATATAAGTCATCTATTTATGTTGCTGGTCATAATGGTTTAGTTGGATCTGCTCTAGTTAGAAAATTAAAAAGTCTAGGCTATGAACATGTAATTACTGTAGACAGACAGAGGCTTGATCTAACTAATCAGTCAGAAGTTAAGAGATTCTTTGCAATTCAAAAACCTGAGTATGTATTTTTATCCGCAGCCAAGGTTGGCGGTATTAACTATAACAAAAGTTATCCAGCAGAATTTATTTATGAAAATCTTATCATTCAGAATAATGTTATTAACTCTTCTTATGAAAATGGCGTAAAGAAATTAATGTTTCTTGGCTCTGCCTGCATCTATCCTAAGGTTACTGAACAGCCAATTAAAGAAGAGTATTTGCTTACGGCCCCGCTAGAAGAAACAAATGAGGGGTATGCAATTGCAAAGATTGCTGGATTAAAGATGTGCCAGAAGTACAGTGAACAGTATGGTTTTAATGCAATATCAGTTATGCCAGCGAATCTTTATGGAGTTAATGACAACTTTAACATTGAACAGTGTCACGTTATCCCCGCAATGATTCATAAATTTCATAGTGCTAAGGTCAGCGGTAACACTGAGGTTACGTTGTTTGGAGACGGATCTCCAACGAGAGAATTTTTGCATGTAGATGACTTAGCAGACGCATTAATATTTTTAATGAACAACTACAATGATCCAAGCCATATTAATATTGGGTCGGGTCAGGAATATTCTATAAAAGAACTTGCAGAAATAGTCGCTAGGGTGGTAGGATTTACTGGAAGTATTAAATGGGATACATCTAAGCCTAATGGCACACCAAGAAGAAAACTGGATACATCAAAGTTAGATAATCTTGGCTGGTCATCGTCTGTAGGTTTAGATGGCGGCATTCAAGATACATATCAATGGTTTTTGGAGAACAATGACCACCTATAAATGGCCTCTTATGAAGGACACGATTACGCTTTCTGAGCGTTTTAAAATTGCAAAGTTCGCCGTGACGACAGATAAATTTACTCGCGGCGAACAGTGTGAGAAGTTTGAGCAAGAGTGGAATAACTGGCTAGGATCAAAGCACTCTCTATTTGTTTCATCTGGTAGCGCGGCAAACTTTCTTTTAGTGGCAGCCGTCATGGAAAAGTATGGGCTCAAGCCAGGAGACAAGGTTCTTTTACCCGCCTGCACATGGATGACCAATGTTGCTCCAATTATTCAACTCGGCCTGGAGCCAGTATTCTGTGATATTAACATGGACGACTTCTCATTTGATAAAACATCTTTGAACTATATCTCTAAGAACTACGACATAAAACTAATATTTGTAACTCATCTGCTAGGATTTTATGCTAATTCGTATCCACTAAAGTCACTATTTCCTACTTCAATTATTATTGACGATGTTTGTGAGTCTCATGGGGTGACCGACACAGAAGGAAATAAGGTGGGCTCTGATAGTCTAGGGGCAACATTTAGTTTCTACTTTGGTCACCATATGACAACCATTGAAGGCGGGATGGTAAGCACCAACGACTCTGACCTATATGATATTATGCGAATGAAAAGAAGTCACGGGATGGCTAGAGAGTCTTTACATTTCACCAAGTATGCTCAAGACAACTCAGACCTTTCTCCTCAGTTTCTATTCGTTACTGATGGATATAACTTTAGAAATCATGAGATCCCCGCGATTATTGGTAGAAGCCAATTAAAAAAACTAGATAAATCAGTTGAGATTCGTCGCAGGAATTTTACAATGTTTAAGCATTACATTAAAATGAATGATAACTTTTATACTATTGCAAACAATAGTGGCAATAGTAGTTTCTGTTTTCCAATTATTTCTAAAACTCCAGAGACAAAGCATAGACTAGAGTCTATGCTGGAAAAAGAAGGTGTTGAATACCGACCAGTTGTTGGAGGAAATCTTTTAAGGCATCCATTCTTAAAGGGTCATCGACTAGCCTACCAAGATCAGGCTCCTTCCAATGCAGACATTGTAAATGATCTTGGCGTCTATGTTGGAAATAACCAATTTGTAACTAAGAAAGACATGGAAAAACTAGGAGAAATTATCAATGCTTGTTGAGATTCCCGTGTCTGTTGGTGAGTTAGTAGATAAGGTTACGATCCTTGAAATTAAATTAGAATTTGCTAAAGACGAATCTCAATCTCAGAATATCCAAAAAGAATTGATCTACCTGACGGATAAGTTAGAGCAAATATCTTTTCCAACCTTTCATTACAAAACTTTAAAGTCAGTAAATCGTATGCTATGGGAGATAGAAGATTTAATTAGGAAGCAAGAAGATCTTAGAGACTTTGGCAAAGAGTTTATTATGTACGCTCGTTTAATTTATACGTATAATGACACCAGGGCCAACATTAAGAGAGAGATTAATATGGCTACAGGTTCAGAAATTATAGAGGAAAAAATCTTTTCACAATGAAAATAGTATTTTTTAATCATTATCACAATGGCGATATCTTTGCATCTAAAGGTTATATCGCAGACCTTATCAAAGAATTATCTAACCATGAATTGTACTATCAACACTACCATTCCCCAAAACTATTAAAAGATCTTAACATCCAACACCGAACTCTAGAGGCACCACTAGGTAATTTTTCTGATCGCACTCAATTGGCGGGGGATAGAGAGAGCATTTATATTAATACTTGGATAGGAAACTACCTACAGTATGGTGATGGAATTAACTGGAATACCTATCACACAATGTTTTCTAAGATATACTCCATTGTCTCTGACATGATGGATGGATTCATTGACCTTGGGCCTAAAGAATACTACTTGCCAGAAATAAAATATGAGTACTTTGATATCCCCGATGTAAAAGTTTCTGCTGGTAGCATTATTATTTCTAACGGACCCGTTCTTTCAGGCCAGTCTGAGTTAGAAAATCTTAATGGTCTAGTAGAAAAGTTACTAGAAGAAACAGATAGACATATAATTCTTACACATTTTGCACCGTTTAATTCTGACAGAATTTCTTTTACAAAAAATATTATTTCAACGACTGGTGGAGACCTCAATGAAATCTCATGGTTAGCCAGCGAGTGCGAGTATATTATAGGAAGAAACTCTGGGCCATTCTGTTTTATGAATACAAAGAAAATATTGAACAATGCGAATAAAAAAATTATTTCTATAGGCAATAATGAAAAGGATTCATTTATCTATAATTTTCCAGTAAAAGCAAGGTATAACTTCATATATGACAACAATATCAGAGACGTATTGGACATAGTAAAATGAAAAACTATACAGTTATTGGAGACTCGCAGGCAGAGTATAACGAATCTATATATAAAAAAATAGATAGAAAGCCTAAGAATTTTAACATTAGATACAATACTAGGGCTAATGTAAGTGCAATATTCTGGCGGGACGGGGACATGTTTGGGGCTGATGGAGATGCTAATATTAATTATGGCTGGCTCACAGAGTCAAGGGCCATCACTCCCGCAGTATATGATAGATTTGAATCATCTATTCCATCTGTCATGGATGCCTTTAAATATGTATTCACACACAGTTATGATTTAATTGGCAGACATGAAAATATTAAATGGATTCCTGCTAATGGAACGTGGATTAGAAAGCCCAAGGTGTATGAGCATAAGGTGAATTTAGTTTCCATGATCACTTCATCTAAAGGATATTGTGATGGTCATAGAAGAAGGATCATGCTGGCTAACGAATTACGGGGCAAGGTAGATCTGTATGGTAGGGGATTCAATGAGATTGAATTCAAAGAGGACGGTCTAGCAACATATATGTTTTCTATTGCACATGAAAACGCCCACTATCCTGGCTATTTTACTGAAAAAATATTAGATTGTTTTGCGACTGGAACAATCCCAATCTTTTGGGGCGACCCAGAAATAGGTAAAGTATTTAACACAGATGGAATAATAATCCTGGGCGAGAACTTTAAACTTGACTCCTTGACTCCAGAACTATATTATTCTAAAATAGATGCCGTGAAGGAAAATTGTCAGACTGTTAAAGACAATTTTATGATGGTAGAAGATTACATCTACGACAACTATTTTAAGGAATATGATGACGATTTACTATAATGAACTAGGTAATCTGGGTCATTTGGGAAATCAAATGTTTCAGTATGCGTCCTTACAAGGAATAGCGCACAATAGGGGATTCTCTTGGAGCGTTCCCCCCAAGAGTCATTTTGGCAAGAACTATCCTTCTTTAAGAAGCAATATCTATGACTGCTTCTATTTAGATATGAGCATTGAAGATCATATAGGTATGTCAGAAGGTGAGTCCATTGTTGAAAGAAAGCATGGATTTGATGAAGATTTATTTAATACCTGTCCAGACAATGTAAACCTGTCTGGATACTTTCAGTCATACAGGTACTTTGACAATATTAAAAATAAAATTAAGAGAGACTTTACCTTTAGGCCAACAAGCATTGCCCCCTCTAAAAAAGAAAATACCCTAGCCATTCATATAAGAAGGACTGACTATTTAGAATTATCGTCATACCATCCCATGCTTGCATATGCATATTATCTAGATGCATTAGAAGCATCTACTGGATTTACCGATGCTATTGTATTTTCGGATGACATTCAATGGTGTAAAACTTTAGATATGTTTAAGGGTTTTCAGTTTAGTCAGCGCAGCGCTTATGAAGATTTGCACCTCATGAGTCTATGTGATACGCATATTATTGCCAACTCATCATTCAGTTGGTGGGGAGCATACCTTTCTGGTAGTAACAAGGTAGTTGCTCCAAGAAATTGGTTTGGCCCTGCGTTACCAGACCATGATCCTAGTGGGTATTATCTTCCAGAATGGACAATCATCTAATGTTTACAGACCATTTTGAACAAGCCTTTTGCATAAACCTAGACAAAAGAAAAGACAAATGGAACGGTGCCAAAAAACAATTTAAATCTATTGGTATCAAAGTAGAAAGAGTCTCAGGTATTGATGGGTTCTTAGAGCCCCCTGCCAATATTAGACCAGGGGAAGTTGGCTGCCTAAAATCTCACTTAAAAGTATTTCAAATTGCAAAAGAGCGTGGTATAAAATCTTTCCTCATGCTAGAAGATGATGTTGAGTTTGCTGAAGATTTCAATGATAAGTTTAATCAGATAGAAACATCTATTCCATCCTATGAAATGCTATACCTTGGGATTAATCCCCATACGGGTAGTAAGAATGAGGTAGCCCCAGGAGTATTTAGAATAATGAACGCCTACGCTGCTCATTGTGTAGTGTTTAAAGAGTCATGTTATGATGACATTATCAATTCTTTAAGCGGTGCATTAATATATCCAGTAGATGTTCAGTATGGTCAATTACAGATAAACCATACAGCCTACTGCCTAAAACCACCGCTGGCCTCACAAAGAAAAAGTTTTTCTGATATTAATCAGGAATATGTTGACTACGAGTTTTTACGATGATAGGATGAAGGGTGCATAAATTTACAATTATTGCTACTGATGCAGAGAACCACGTTCCTAGAAATAGGATGAAGCAAGGTGTTAGATCTATTTTAAATCAAACATTCACAGACTATGAACTACTTATTATCCATGATGGTCCTAGGTCTAAAGACTTTGAGTTAGAGGTGCCAGATAATGCTAGACTAATAAAAACAGATCAATTCTATGGAATCTATGGACTAGAAGAATTTTATGCTGGGTATGGATGGGGCCATCATTCTAGAGACTTAGGTATTAAAGAGGCAAAGGGTGAATATATCCTTCACTTTAATATCGATAATATACTTTATCCACATGCATTACAGACTATTTCAGATAAAATAGATAAAACTAAGGCAGAGGTAGTTATCTATGCATGTACACATGAAAAGTTTGGGGTTAAATATTTTTCTGGAGTGCCTCCAGTAATGGGTAAGGTCGATTTATTACAGTGTGTGGCTAGCAAGAAAGCATGGGAGTCAATCGGGGGCTGGCATAGATATGATCACTCCGCTGATGGATTCCTCTTTGAAGAAATTATTTCTAGATATGGGTATACTCATATACCAGAAGTTTTAGGAGAAAACAGATAATGCCTAGGTATGAAGACATTCGTATAGCATTAGAGTATCAAGATGAAGATAATGTCCCTATTATTATTCCAACATTTAATACTCCTTCCTATCTTAAATCTATGGTCGATCAGTTAGAGGCGCGCGGCTGGACAAACATTATCGTCGGTGATAATGGATCTACCTACCAGCCGATGCTTGACTTGCTTGATGAATTATCTAGTAAGCATAGTGTTGTAATGTGGAACAAGAATCTGGGGCCAAGAGTTTACACAGAAGATAAAGATATTTGTTCTAGAATGCCTAAGAATTTTATTGTAACTGACCCAGACCTTTTATTCAATGAACGAATGCCAAAGACCGCCATTGATAAGATGAAGAGGGTGCTAGATATGTATGGAGTATCTAAGGTTGGTCTAGCGATAGATATTGATACCCCAGAAGAAAGAGAAAGATTCTTTAATCCACATCAGGTAGATCTTTGGGAAAGAAATTACTGGTCACGCAAGATAGATAGACTCCCAGAAGTAGATGATTTATACGCGGCCCCGATTGATACAACATTTTCGTTATATAATCGTGACCAATTTCTTTTAGAAATAGATCAGGTTGCAGGTAATATGACTTGTAACACCAGTGCAATTAGAATCGCTGGCAGATTTACTTGTCGTCATATGGGGTGGTGGGCCAAGCAGCCACTCACAGATGATGAGTATAGTTTCTATAAAGACACTCATACTTGGTCCTCCACTGAAAATGAAAAGAAGAAGTTAGGATATTAATGACTACTGTACTTTTGACTGGTGCCAGCGGATTTGTTGGCAGCCATGTGCTACGGCATATTCTTGCAAATACTGATTGGAATGTTGTCTGCTTGGTATCTTTTAGACACCGTGGCATTACTGATCGTATCCGAATGGCGGTTGCAGGATATGATGATGATTTTAAGAGAACCAAGATCATTAAGCATGATCTAACTGCACCTATCTCTCCAGTCCTGTCGCATGAGATCGGCAAGATTGATTATGTTCTTAATGTTGCCAGCGAGTCTCATGTAGATCGCTCCATTGAAGAGCCAGTTCCGTTTATTGAGAATAATGTTTCTCTAGCCTGTAATATGCTGGAGTGGGCAAGATTCTCAGACATTGAGAAGTTTGTACATGTATCTACAGATGAGGTGTATGGTCCCGCCCCCGTTGGTCACGCCCATCGTGAATGGATGGATCAGTACTTCCCCAGCAACCCATACTCAGCATCTAAGGCGGCGCAGGAGTCTATTGCTTATTCATACTGGAGGACATATGGTGTCCCACTAATTATTACCAACACTATGAATATTATTGGTGAAATGCAGGACCCAGAGAAGTTTATTCCTATGATTATAAAGAAGGTTATTTCTGGTGAAACAGTAACTATTCACGCCGCTCCTACAGGCGAGATTGGAAGTAGGTTCTATCTACATGCTAGGAACCAGGCTGACGCCCTTCTACACGCCCTGACACAGCCTACACCAGCATATGGAGAGACCCAGGCTCCTCAAAAATTCCATGTGGTCGGTGAGCGTGAGGTAGATAATTTAGAGATGGCAGAACTCGTGGCATCGTATGTTGCAAAGCCGCTCAACTATGAACTTGTAGATTTTCACTCATCTAGGCCAGGACATGACTTGCGTTACGCTCTGGACGGTGGTAAAATTGCTAATACAGGATGGAAGGCCCCCCTTTCCCTTGAACAATCACTAGAAAGAACGGTACAATGGACTCTGGATCATCCAGAGTGGCTAAAACTATGAACTATAATTACGATTATGATGAAGAAGAAGACTTGGATGACGAAGTTGAGCGTCTAATGAAACAAAAAAGACAAGTCCAGAACAAAAGATCTAGATAATCTGGAGGTAAAATGAAATCATGGATTCCCATGTTTGACTGGGCCAGTGGGGATGAAATTAATCCCTGGGATTGGCTTTGGGATGATGAAGATAACACTCCCAAAAATACTGTCCGCCGCAATATTTCTATTCGAAAGAAGTAGTAAATGTTTGATGTGCGAGGATTGCCAACGCCCGAATGCCCCACGTGCGGTAGTTGGCTTCTTAAAGTATGCCTACATCTAGACGAAGAATACAACATAGCAGGGTATTTACTTGACGCAGAGTGTGCTATGTGCGGGACACTTCTCACTATTGCAACCCCAGTTGACCACCCAGACTATGAGGAGATTCTGTGAAAACCGCAGTCATATTCGACATGGACGGCACTCTAGCAGATGTGTCGTCTATTCGTCATCATTTAACTAAGTTTGATGAAACTAACCGCACAGTCATAAAACATTTTCATAGGTTTCACGCTGCATCTGTTAGTGTGCCACCGCATCAACATGTAGTTAATGCCGCTCAGACGGCTAAAATGTTGGGACACGATATTCTTATTGTTACGGCTCGTAAGCATATGTGGCGTCATCATACTGCCTGGTGGTTGGCTCTGCACAATGTTCCAAGCGATATGTTGATGATGCGTGGGAACGATGATAATAGAAAAGACTATGAGGTAAAAAGGGATATGCTTGATACTATTCGTAAGGCTTATAGTGTTATTCATGCATGGGATGACAACCCCAATATTATTAAACTTTGGACGGAAGAAGGAATTCCTACTACCGTCGTTCCTGGATGGGAACGTAAGTGATTATTAAACAGACAAATGAAGAGAAGGCCATGCATTTCGCCTCTCTTGCAATGATGGATTACGCCTCGTTCTATGCAACGATGACTCTAATTGAAGAGATAAAGTTTCTTAGGAAAACTTTATTGGAGAAGTCATGACCCACGACCCGCTGTGCCCATATCAGCCATCAAAGATTCAATGTAACAAGCATCATGATTGCGGGAGTGGAATTATTATTCCAGAGTCTGACGTTAAGTGTCAATGTGATTTAATAAACATGGTAAGGTCTGCACAGTCATGAGTTTAATTACTTTAATTCCTTACAATAATAATTACTATATTAATTATATAGATGAGTCGGGGAACAAGAAATGCCTGGGAAAAGTTAGTAGAGAATACTTGAATGCTGCCGTCTGGTTCTATACACTAGATAACATGGACGTACTCGTATTGGAGGATGATATGGACGCAATTGACGACTACTTTGAGCAAAAGTTTAAGGATCTGTAATGCAGGTATTTCTTCCAGAGCGTAGTTTCTGGGACTCAGCCGCCGCCCTAGATCAAAAACGTTTAGTTAAACAACTTTTAGAGGGTCGGCAAATTATGACTATTCTTGTTGGTGAGAATAAGTCCAATGCCTGGACCAATCACCCTGCTGTTCGCATGTTCAGAGGGCATCATGCAGCATTATACGTCTATCTTGCTGCCATCAGATATGAGATGCATCTGCGTGGGTATAGTTGGCAAAAGAATTGGGCAGAGATTGAGCGCATAATGAAGTCAAATATGCAGCCATACTCTCTTCCCAAATGGATGCATAACGAGTATACTGTCAATAGCGTAGTGACTACTCATCGTGGGCGGCTGTATGAAAAAGCCCCTGAATTGTATCCACAATACAGACTTGAGTATGAAGTATACAAAGACTATGTGTGCTGTGATAAATGTACTTATCATTGGCCCACTCACAAATTATTATGGAATGAGGAAGTATGAGCAAATATATTCTTGTAGCGGGAGATATTGTAGATTTTACAGACTCTACAACAGGGAAAGTCCATCGTGGATTTATTGATAAGTACAGTAAAGGCAGAGATGTTATTTATACGAGGACCGAGGACCAGAAGAGGGACTACTTTGTTAAGTTTGACAAGCCCTTGTGGGATAACGGGTACTCTGAGGCTTGGTGTGCGAAAGAGGATTTAGAGTTGGTTCGTCCAGCAAAAAAGAATCCTAATCAAACAGTTACATTTGCAACAAGCCATATGACTAACTCTCTGTCTAAGTTCGATGCTAGTAATATTAAGATTAATCAATCTGATAAGGTGCAGACCTCTACTCAGACATTGGGTAGTCAGGAAAGTGATCATAACTACCGCCTGCCGAACCCTTACTACATCACATCAGATGACTTCTTTGAGATTCTAAAGGTAGCATTTGACGACACCTATGGTTCAGACCACCGTTGGCATCCAGAGGATCTATATGTTAATATCTCATCTGTCTTAGAGGTAGTATCAAATACTCTAGCAAATATGGTAAGGATCAAGGCAGGTAAAGAATTGTCTGGAGTAAAAATTCCGTGAGCCCTATTAATTATGTCGCGGCTGCCTTGATGAAGGCTTGGTTTCCTAGGAACCATGTCGATCAGGTGTGGCTAGAGTCAGACGACGGTAAGAACTGGACAGAGATTGCCCTGATGGATGCAGAGGTAGCAATTAACGCATATAAGGAATACCTGGACAAAAAGTATGAGTATTAGATGCTGGCAATGCAGCGAAGAACTTGACACATCCTCTATAGAAAGACAAGTTTATCAGTCAATAGTGGAGCATCTGCGTGGTAAACTATGTGAAGGCGCTGTTCTAGATGACTGTAGTTTATCGTGGCGGCATGAAGACTGTAATATAGTTAGCGTACTTATTAAAGAACTTAAGGAAAAACTATGATTCATGAAGAGGCTAAAATTTATTTACAGGACCCTGTAGATAAGGTAGAATATGTTGCTAATGTGCTAATGAATGCATATAAGAAAGAATCTAGGACATGGTATGACCTAGCCCGTACCGCAATCGCGGCGATAGAAAAATATGACCATCTAGCAAGAAGGGTAGACTGATGACTAATGAAGATCTTCTACGAGACCTAGAGGTTGCCAGTAAGGACGTTAAGAAGTCTATGGGCGGCAAGACAGGGGAGAGTGCTGAAAAAAGGTATGGGCAAGCCTACTCTGCATGTGTTAAGGCTGGTCTAAAGCCCCCCATGAGAAGCAAATATCGCTAAAGTCGAAAACGAAAAATCGAAAGCCGAAACAGAAAGAATCGAACACATGAAACGTTATATTCTGCCACCCTATCGGGTGACATTTAATAGAGTGAATGACTCTGTATTTACTGGCGTAAAGTACGCCGAAATTTATCCCAATTGGGAATGGGTGCAGGGTGAGCCAGTAAAGGTACTCTATGCGTTCACCTGGACGGGACTGAACAAAAGAGTAAATCGCTGGCTGATGAAGCACCAATTAGATACAACAGTATAATATAATATGTGTGGGAGGTTAGACGTTATGGAAAAAAGAGATTACTCTGCCGACACGCGCCAACGTATGGCAAGAGAGGGTACCGCTATGCGTGATGGATCTTTTCCTATTGCTAATGAAACAGACTTAAGAAATGCTATTCAATCCGTTGGTCGCGCTGCCAATTATGACGCGGCAAAACGGCATATTATTCGACGGGCCAGAGCCCTGAGCATGGCCCAACTGCTTCCTGAAGATTGGAATGTAGACAAGACACTATGGAAAGGGTCTATTGCTGGGCCCGTAGACTATAAGATCTGACATGTGTGAATGTTTTATAGACGGCCCACCGTGGGATGGAGAGGTATGTTATGATTGTTTACGTGACAAATTATCTGCTTGTAAAGATGGAAAATTTTCTTGATTGGATCGCTAATTCTCTGGTAGACTTTTCACTAGAGTTTGATGATGACGAGATATGACTGACCACGATGAGCATTGTGAAAATTTAAGGGCATACCCAGGTTTCCCCTGTGACTGTGACGAACGTAAGGAAATGGGAGCAGCATGAACGACTTTGAGCAAATCTGTGAAGACATGGACAACATTCTAGATTAGGGAATTCTTATGAAAAGTACCTGTACCTCTGGCAAACATTCTGAATATTCTTGTATGATTAAATGGTCTGTGATGAAAAAATTCGACTCCGCCAAATGGTGTGACGCATGTAGGATTAGATATGGAAAAGTTTAAAACACCCCTGATTTGGGCGGCGGTAGGAGTAGGTTCCTTCTCTATCCCCTATATAATAACAATCTATATTATAAGACATATGAACAAAAGACTAGTATATCCTGTTCATTTAGAGTCAAGAATATATCCTTCACATACCCTGACATACTGATTTCATGGAAGTGGCTCTGCCACATTATCAAAAGTATAGTTCCGCCCCCGTTTATATAAAATAAAATCCCCGCTATGACCCTGGTATGGCTTATCTGATGCCCCCCATATTTCACCACTTTCATCCACTTTATACCAAAAGACATTGATGTTATGTAAAACGTACGCATTTATAGAATAAGATGTTATCTGAATGTTATATGGGGAGATATCCACAGGCCATCGTAATGTTGTGTATAACATGTGGATAACTTCGTGTCTTTAAGGTAATTCCCAGAATATTCCAGTGATTTTTTTAGAAGCGATCGTAATGTCTAAAATTAGATAAATTTGTGCTCATATGCTCAAAATTCCAGTGATTTTTTTAGGCGCGTTCGTAATACTTTTTATATAAAAGTAGGGAGAAATGTCCGAATTCCCGGTATATTTATTCAGAAAGATATACCTTTTGTATTGATTATTATATAGGGGGAATTGGGTATATATAATCACACCGCCGCCGCTAATTGCGGGGCGGTGGAGTGAATAATCCTAGCCATAATAGCCCTATGATAATACATAATAAAAGTTCCATGTGCCATCCTATCATATATGTGTGACATTGATAAAATTTAATGTCTTAAAAATTCCTGTGATTTTTTCGTGATCGTTCGTAAAGGGTTCGTAAAGATATTGTGGATAACTTGTGGAAAACCCGGCCCCATCGACCCACATTTGTCAAGTAGAAACAGGGGGCAGTTTATCCTCATGCCCAGGAGATATTCTATTCGTCTGCAAATACTACTCGCGTGCCTGGGGGTGGAGGATTAGATAGCCCCTGATAGTCGGGATGATTCAGGCGATTCATCAACTTCTCGCCCATCCATGCAACGTCATTAGAGTCTGCATCCTGATTACGGAATGTCTGATAGAAATAGAAAAACTCTTTGAGCATGTTGTCGATGTGCTTAGTGGTGTGCAACTTTACCATCCATGCTAGGTGTGCTGTGTTGAGCCTAGAGTCTGCGAATCCTGTTAGTATCTGTTTAGACAGTTTGTCCTCCATTAGTTACCTCCGACCCGATTGTACCGCCAAGCCAGGGCCAAAGTCAATGCCTGGAACATCAGGTGTTCTGGGAAGACCATTGGAACGCTGTATACGATACCGTCCGTCTGCGAACCTATCCTGTGCGCCATACTCTGACTCAGGGGCATCAGGGTCCACACCGTCACGCGCAGCAAGGGCGGCCTTCATCTCCTTGGAGAACCGCCCCCTATTGCCTACTGTGAATCCCAAACTTCTTAGATACTCTCTGTCATCCACCTAGCATCTCCTCCAATTCTAAATCCAACTCATACTCAGCCTGGGTGTGAAAGCGGATAGGATGATTAGCAAGACTGAGAATACGAGCCATCTCCATTATCTCCTGTCTATAGTGAAAGACACCAAGATAGGGAC
>SXGQ01390778.1_pt1 | contig 14814 bp, 17 predicted proteins | sample 3178371 | NCBI WGS metagenome assembly SXGQ01 (sample SAMN11356859, study PRJNA531348) | freshwater metagenome | isolation source: freshwater sample F1-20 | place: China: Fuxian Lake, Yuxi | collected 2017-12-25
CCAGGCGGTATGCCAGGTGTTGATGAGAATGACGAGGAAGATGAAGATACTGATGAGACTGATAAAGCTGATGATACAGCGTCCGATAAAAAGAATGTGGTAGTTGAAGAGCTTGATTAGCGCAGATGAAGTTTATATTTATGATGATTTCATAACCGACGAGTTTGTAAATATCATTATCATACCTACGATTATTATTAATAAAGCAATAAGAAGATAGCAAGCTAATACGATGTTATAAATCCAATAAACTTCTCTTATAATATCCTCACTACATTCACAATTTATTTCTTTTAATTTATTAATAAATATTATAACAATAATAATATTAATAATTGTAAATATACCAAAAACTGCTCTTATATTTCTGTAAATACTGTATAATGTATTATTAGCAAGATCTAATATAGATACATTAGAAGTTAATATATAAATAGTAATTAAAATATCAATACATATCAATGGTATAACTACATATAAATAGTATTTAATATATGAACGCATATAGCTTTCACTGCAAGCACAATTTATAGTATCTAATTTATGAATCCATTGTATAGCATAAACATTTATAATTAATATTATAATACCCACGATTAAATTTAAAATCATAAAGTTTCTAACAGTATTGCCTACACTTTGGGCAACAAGCTCTCTATTATTAAATGCTTCTGTTAAAGGCGATCTAATCATTTTTAATTCTTCCATATCTTTTGATACTTTTGAGCCCTTTGAGCCCTTTGAGCCCTTTGAGCTTTTTTTAGTATTTGATTTTGAATCTCTTTTTTTTGCCATTATCTACTAATATAAGATATAAATATTAGTTAGTATATAAAATATATTAATGCAGGGATTGGCAAATTTAGGTTTTACCTGTGCTATAAATAGTTTAATACAGATAATATGTAGAAATGATTTACTACGAGATACTATAATTAATTATGAGTTAGAAGATAACTCTTTATTAACTAATTTAAAAGAGGTACTTGTTTTGATGCATATAAATAATAAATCTATTATTCCAAAAAAGTTAGTGGCTAAGCTCTACAGTATTTTTGGTAATATTTTTAATTACGGGGAACAAATTGATATTACTGAGCTATGGATATTTATTAATCAGCAAATAATAAGTGAAATCAATAAAGAAGCGAGATATTATAATTTAATATTTGATTTTGATTATTTAAAAATAAATAACAAAAATATAATTAACAGTATTGTGTATGATACAGAGATAGATTATAAAAATGCTCTAAATAATAGCAATTTTCTTAACGATAAGTTCGCATATGGCTATATACAACATAATGAAAATAAGATATCTAAATGGCAGCAAATAACTCAAGGCTTCATTCTCAATATTACTACTTGCAAGAATTGTAACAACTCTCTGTTTAACTTTGAACCATTCTATGCTCTTTATCTGAATATTCCAGAAAACTCGCAAAATATAAGCGTAGTATCTATGATACGCGAGCTATTTATAGATGATAACTATAATAATGACTGGGTATGCGACAAATGCAAGTGTAAAACAGATTATATTAAATCTACAAAAATATGGAGATTGCCAGATATCCTCTTTGTTATAATCAATCGCTTTATTAACCCTAATATTAAAAATGATACGCCAATAGATATTAATCCCAATATATGCTTCAGTAAAGGAACTGTATTATTTGATGTGGAAAATGATAAGAATTATAAGTTGGCATCAATGGCTTTACATAGCGGAAATACTTCAGGCGGACATTATACGGCCATTTGTGAAACGGACGGGGACTTCATATTATATGATGATACTAATATATCACGTGTTGATAATTTCTTAGAAAAAAATAAAAATGTATATATGCTATCATATTCTATGGTATCTTAGGGTCATCATAAATTGCTATTTAATTTATCGGGGATACCATGGCCAAATAATATCATATAGATTAATATTAAAGCCGATATTAAAATACTACGATTTTCTGCCACAGTTTCTTTTTGTTTAAATACGAAGACCATTAAAATATACAATATTAAACCTATTATAACCGAATGTAATAACATAATTAATCCTCTTTCCATTTTGTACTATCTATTATAATATACTAAAATAAATTATTGTCAAATATAATATCATTATACATATAACGACTATATCCTTTCCATATATTCCACGTCTTACATAGTATTTTCTCATAACATCCGGATATATCTCCCTTCCCAAAGCAATTCCATTTGATATAGCACTTTCTATACTATTGAATGGAATATAGCTTTTTCCGTTATGTGTTCCAAGATTGTAAAGATTTTCAATGCTATTACTTTTAAATGCTATATAATTTTCAGCAAATGTGTTATAATATGCGTTATCCTTGCATCTCCACATTTTATTTTTGTCATCATAATAATTATTAGGATTTATGATGGCATAATATTCGGCATCTATATAATTTATATATGATAGCTTAAGTTGTCTATATACCTCTTTTATCAATTCATTTTCATCACGACATTCATTCGCCGTCTTATTATTATAAGAACTACGTGTATCACATTGTGTTATCATAACACTCAATATAGGATAGTTGCTGTTCTCAATTTTTTCACAGTATTCTGATATGTTTAAAGCTGTTATTCCCCATTCAGTTATTAATACAAGTCCATTATACGGTAGCATTTCAACATAATCTGTAAAACGATAAGTTATACAAATTACATTTTTATATTTGGTATTTTCTTTCCAGTTTTCAATCTCTTCATAATCTCCAAAAGCATATTTCAACACATTATTATCTTCATTATAATCACCGCAATTATTAACATTATTTAAGAATTTTACAAGTGCCGTCGGAGGGATTGCGAGGACAAGATTAACACATCCATAATTTTTGCCACTATACAATTCTACACACGATACACTATTATCAATTAAATTGATGTTTTTAATACTATCAGAAAGAATAAACTCGACGCCTCTATTTTCTAAATACTTTTTCCATACATTAAATAAAAAATAGTCTTGTGGCTTAGATGATACTAATATTTTGCTATTAAAAAGTATATCATATAGCTTGATGAATTTATTTAGACTGTATGTTTTACTATTACCTTCATCTATATATACACAGATATTGTCTATAATATCTATTGAACTTGTTGAAAATTTATAAAATATTAGGTAATCATATAGTATCGTTGTTTTCCCATAATTATCATTTAACATATATTTACAATAAGCACGTAACAATATATATTTTTCATATATACGAAGACTGTTTTTGAATAATAAGTTATTAATAAAATTATATTTATATCTTGCGAATATATCCTTGTAATCAATCCCAATTTCTTTAATAATATCTAAAAAATTGTAGAAGCACGTCATATAAATGCGAGGACCACATTCACTATATGTTCCATAATAATCTCTTTTAGCACGATGAATACCACCTATTTCTTGTTCTTTATCAATTACCAAGATATTTCTATATATGCTACTTGATACATGGGCTAATGCTAATCCCGAAGGGCCGGCGCCCAATATAATTAAATCATAATATTTCATATTATTTTCATCAGTATTCATATAAATATATCTTTATATTTATATATATTAAAATGGAATATACAAATAATGAAATAGTGTCTTTGGAAATATTTGATGCTACCGAAGAAAATGCCGATAAAAAGATTGTTATTAAAATAAAGTACGATAATGATGCCCTCGAGGAGCTCATTGTATCTCCTGAAATGTATGCTAATATTAAAGCTAAATGGCTTGTTGAACAGCCGCCATTTATATCTGATCGTTATAAAAATATTATGAATAACATTATTTTAGGATGTATCCACAAAAATGAGAGATGTATAAGTGAGCTCAACTCTTATTTCTCAATAGGCAACGAGGTTGATGTTATGGCCTTCTTTAATTATATGAGAAAACGAGATTTAACCGAAGAAAAAAAGAAGTGGCGTAAAGTATCTTAATCTCCTCTATCCGTTATTATCTTATTTTTATCTTATTTTTATCTTATTTACTAATAATAAAATGCGTAGCTATATTAAATTAATAGCTTTGATGTTATGTAATTTAAGTGTGTTAGGTAGGGCATTTCTTAATATAAATGTATATGGAACCGGGCTATATTTGCCATACAGCATAGGTGTTGTGGGATACATTAAAAATAATATACCTATTCCTGATTATAACATTACCGGGATATCAGGAGGGGCTTGGTGTTCATTATTATATACGCAAGAAGATGATATGTCAAATCACGATACTATATGGGATTATTCAATCGGAAAAGAAGTATCAAGTATATGCTTACATAATGATTTACGAGTATTTCAAAATAATGTTGGGAAAAATATGAAACTAAGATATGCTAATAAAAAACCTATCAATCTTGATAAGATATCTATAGTATCTACTAATGTTAATAAACTATATAATATGAAAAATGAAAAACACAGTAATTTTGATAATATTGACGATTTAATAGATTTTTGCCTATGTAGTTCTTATATTCCTTACATATCAGGAAGCACCTTTTCTAAAAAGTATAAAGGTAGCTTTTATATTGACGGAGAAGTTAAAAGTACTATACACGCAGAAAGTGATAAAAAAAATACTATAGACATAAATAGATTTATGTGGGGCAGACAATTTACACGTAAAGAACTGCTTTATTTAGATAAAGATAAATCTCGCGAACTCTTTACAAATGGTTGGGATGACACTAAAAATAACAAGGATAAAATATTAGATATTCTAAAAAATTACAAGAGCATTCCTTGAGACACTGAAATATCTTTATTTTTCTCATTTTTAATTTTGGGTAGCAAAGCGTATCTCTTGATTTATTTTGTAATTTCCAAAAAACTTTTGAAATTTTTGAAAAAACAAAAAGATACGCTCTGCTACTCAAAATTTATTTTTCAATTTTTAGAAAATTCAAGTTTCTTTTTAGGTCATAATAATGATAACATGAATATCTTAATTTTTCTTAAAACCTTCTCATTTTATTTTTATAAAATCTATAGATAGCCTCTCGATAGCCTCTTAATATTTATTAAAAATACTTAGAATAATATAGTAATAGTTGTTATTAACACAGTAGATTTTATTATTTAAGGTTAAATATCAATATATTGTAAAGGATTTCAAGTTGTTATGTATGCTTTATCTGATAAATAGGCGATTTGCCTTTTCGTAGGATAGTTCTATGTTTCTATCATATTTATTTAATCTCTCTAATCGCATCTGTTCTTCTTTTTCCGCGCGCAATTTTTTGAGTTCCTGTTGTTTAAGCTCTTTGGTACTGAGCTCAACTTTTGCCTTAGTATCACGATATACTTCATATTCCTCAACACTCTTGAACTCCTTCCTATCTTTTATAATAGATGTATCTATTAATCGTGTCCCTTCGTGGGCTTTCATATAATCTGAATATGATAGTGAGTTCGCTTTTTTAACACTACTGCTACTATAATCATCAGGTCTTTTGCTTCCTAATTCAGTAAATTGGAGACTTTTGGCAAGCAATAGAGGTTCTGGTTCTTGATATTTCACTAATTGTTTATTAATAGGCACTTTGCTATTAAAGATATCATTGAAACTCTTATTATCTATCTTATTTTTTTTAATAACCTTATCTATTTTAATGTCCTCACGAACTTTTGATGATTCCTCCATATTTTTTCCATAGCCAAACTCCATTTCTTCATCATATACTTTACATTTCTCAAAATTTCTATTAAATTTTTGTGAAAATAGCTCAGCATCATTACCTTCACCTATTCCATCTCTATCTCTGTTCATATTAATGATGCTGGGATGAGGCATCTTATTACTTACTATCTTATCAAAAAAATCACGCGATTGTTTTTTTAACTCTGTATGCGACAAGTCGCTCTCACGCTTTTTGTATTCCAGAGCTAATTTTTCAAAACAATATGTAATAATATTAAATATTTCTTTGTTGCCTCCTGGCTTATCAGGATGTGTATTTATTGCCAGCTTTCTATATGTTTCTTTAAGTTCATTCCAAGTGAAGTTTTTGGATATATTGAAAACTTCATAAGGATCTATAGAGTCCATATTAATATTTTTTAAATCTATATTAGCAGATTGCCCGCTCTTCTTCATTGCTTCATAATATTGTTGATATGTATATTGTCTTGAAGATCTAGCCCCCATAGCATTTATAAATATTTATACGCCGTTATTTTATATATATTTTTTTATTATATTATATGATACGCAAAGTTTGCGATATTTATTATATATATAAAATATAAAATATTATAATTACTAACACCAACAAAAAATGAATAATATAATAATCCTCGGATGTAATTTTTCGGGATTATATTCTGCTATGAAATGTATCGATAATGGACTTGATGTTATAATCGTTGAAAGAAATAACTCTTGTTGTGAGGAAATTATAAATTATAAGATATTCAATAAACAACATATACATTATATACAATTGCTAAATCGTCTGTCTATTAAATATACCAGTTATAATCTATGTTTTAATGAAAAGCTATTATTTATCATAAATAGTGTATTATACAAAGCTAAGCATATTCCTTCTAAGTTTCTTTATATGCAGACATTTGATAAGCTGTGTTATACCCTTTTGTCTCAAAGTGATTACAACTATCTCAAAAAAAATATCAATAAATATGATAACATATATTGTAATATCTCGGCATTATATGGAATATCTATGTTTAGCAATGAAATTGATAGTAATAACGAGTATTTCATAGTAGACGAAGATTATAATATAATTATTAACAGAATGCTGGAATATTTATATAGTAAAAATATAATTATAATGTTTAATACAGATGTGCGAGATATAATTATTGAACCAGATAATAATATAACACTTATTGCTAAATATAAAACAATTCCTACAACAAAAGCTCTTATTTTAAACTTGTCAAAAGATAATCTGCTTAGATTCAAGTTTATTAGTAAGGATAACCGGCGAATATTAAATAGTGTTAGCAAATATAATATTGATTGTAATAATATATATAATGATAATAATATAATTAATGAACACAATATACAGAATCACTTAATTAATAATCTGAACATCGTATATCCTATTAAAAAGACATCGCTATATCTATGGAATATTGGAATTAACCACATAATTGTTAGAGAAAAAATTAAAAACCTCTATGGTAATATATTCATATGTAATGAAGCCTATTCTAAAAATGTTTTCTTTGCCAATTATACATTGGAGCTATACGAAGAAATACACAACAAAATTATTAGTCGGTGTAAATAATGATGTAAAAAATTAAAAATTGATTTATTTATATTTCTAAATATAATTGATGTATATTTCATTACCGCTATATACTTTAACAATATCATTAATGGCGGATGAATTACAGAATGCTATCCTTGCTATTATCAATTATACGAATAATCAACATATTAGAAATCTATGGTTCAGGTATATAGATTACTTCAATATTAATGGAATCTATGATAATTATTATATACTTATAAATCATACTATATTCATTATTATTGTAATATACCTATTATATATCCTAATCTATTTGCGTAATACTTATAATCCGTATAATGCTCTCAGAATATTCTAATCATAATTTATTCCTTTATTCTTACTTTTGTTCCAGAGTCTATTGTATGTATAGCGTCTGTACTTCCAAAACCTCCAGAGCCTCGCGATGTAGCCGAATCACACTGCGAATGTATTTCAGTACCTACTACTAAATCTTCTATAATTATTTTAGGATATATTTGTTTTTTCATAATAATTTGACAGCATTTATATGGCAATACTAATTCCTCACAATCCTTATTTATTTTTCGCAAAGCAACATATAAATTACCTGTATATCCTTGGTCTATGATTCCTATGCTATTTGCCAATATATATCCCGAACGGCTTATTGAACTTCGAGGAACAATTTCAACATAATATCCATTAGGTATTTCCAATTTAATACCTGTATCATATAATACAGTATCACTATTTAACCTCTTATATTCTTTGATAATTGTCAAATCCAGGCCAGCATCTGAATAATTATTTTTTGAAGGAACAATTGCGTCAGCGTCTGCTTTATAAATTTTTAACAAAGGATTTTGGAAGCCTTCTGGATTTCTCAAAAAATTGTATATGTCGTCATTGATATGTAGCTCATCCATATCAGTCCCATTAACATATATTTGTCCAAGAAAATCTATCATATTAGAGTTTTTATATTCCAATACATATAATTCGCCAGTATCCGCAGTCTTGCTGTCATTACAATGTTCTTTTAGGACTTTGTGAGGCGTTTTATAGATTCCTGTAATCCTTTTAAGTGTATTATAATTATATATCTTTACATAGAGACAATTATTTACAATCTCGCCATTCTTTTCTATGTATGCTTTTACAAAGTTATTCAGGATGTTTTTATCAGCATTATATATGGTATTCATATATAATGAAAAATCATAATGCTTTGCTTTAACAAGATATAAATCCAAATGTTTAACAAAGATATCTTTGATAATATAGATAGATGATATAATAAGTTCAATAGTATTCGTGTCGCAATTGAATTGTACCTTCCCGAGCTTCTTAAAAATCTCAAGAATTTTATCAATATTTTTATAATATTCGTAATTATTGATTTTTTCCTTATTGAAATTGATTTCTATAATAATTTTATCACAACAATTTTCTTTGATATTAAATACAATTAAACCCAATATATATGCCTTTTCATAAGTATTAATTGAAGAAAAATAACTATGTTCATATATCGTCATAAATACTTGTCTTACCTATTAATATTCTTATTATCTTAATATCGAAATAACTTTATATATTTTATGTTTTTATTATTTCTTAATATTCTTTGATAATAAAAATGTTCCAATATAAATAAAAATTGATACCAAAATATACAAATAATATTACTATCACAGTCTCAAAAGCCGAACCCCTCGACATCTACAAAGTCTCAAAAGCCTTTTCTAAGTTTTACAAAGAACAGATTTAGAATAATGTCAGCAGAATATGTCAAGTATCTTGTGGATAATAAGGAAATGATTAACCTAGAGGCCAAGATGTATGCTGAGTTTTGGATGCGTGAAAATGTTAGGATTCACGAAGAGTTCCCCGAACTTTCAAGTATTGAAAAAGTTTCCAAGTTGGCTGATGAATGGAGGTCTTATACGGAAACACCCGAATATAATGCTCGTCTTGAGACTCTACTTGCCAATGTAGATTAAATAATATAAGATATGTGTATATATAATTTTGTATTTTGTATTTTGTATTATATTTTGTATTTTGTATTTTGTATTTTGTATTTTATATTTTTTATAGATAGAATCAATAGATAATAGATATATCAAAGATATATAAGAGATGACCGAGAAGCATATTAATCTTGATAAGTTCTATACAAACAAAGATATTGTTAGTATATGCTATGATGCTATAAAAAAACATCTGGATATTGATAAAAAAGAGCTAATAATAGAGCCAAGTGCCGGAAATGGAGCATTTATAAATGTTATTAAAAAGCTCTCAAATAATCATCTTTTTTATGATATTAAACCGGAAAATGAAGAGATAATTAAGAAGGATTTTTTGGATTTACGCTTTGAAGATTGTAATGGCATAGCTGGATGTCATATTATAGGTAATCCGCCATTTGGCAATAAATCTTCAAAAGCTATTGCGTTTATCAAGCACGCTACTAATATTCTAATGGCAAAGAGCGTTTCCTTTATATTACCCATAAGTTTCAAGAAAGCAAGTTTGCAAAAATCATTCCCTCCAAATTATCATCTTGTATATCAAACTGTCCTTCCTCCTAATTCATTCACACACTTTGGCATCCCTAAAAATATAAAAACAGTTTTTCAAATATGGATAAAGAAGAGTAGATTGCGAAGAGTTGCTGACAAAATTACACCATATTCGTGGTATTCTTTTGATAAAAAAGAAAATGCCAATATATCTATAAGACGTGTTGGTTCTAAAATAGGATTCGTTAAATTGCGTGAAGAAAGCGATAATGCTAATACGCATTGGTTTATTAAAACAGGGACTTCTGTAGGAGATATAAACGAATTGCTTAGTAAATTAAATAGCCTAAGGTTTAATAAAGAGAATTATATAGGCCCCCTTAGTATATCAAAGCAAGATATAATTAAAAAATACAATTCTATAAGACTTGTCTAGTCTTGTCTTGTTTAGGAAGCAAGGTCAGTGATGTCTGCGAGGCTATGTTTCTATGACACGAGGTAATTCACTATGATTCATTTTATATTCTCGTGCTTCTTTTTTATCAGCATTATTGCTATCTATCTCTGGAACATAATTTAACAGAAAGTTCAAACCATCATTCTCTTTAATTTTTTCCTCTCTTGTATGTTTATTGGTTTTCTCAAATAATTCAGGGTTTTTACTAATTATATCTCGGCGTATTTCATTATATAATTTTATTGATATCTCATCTATTTTTCCTATGACATTTATCTCCTTACTCGTCCAGCCTTTTGATATATCTTGCTTATGTATATATATACATAATAACCCGAGAGAATATAATAACCCCTGTCTTTTAATTTTATATTTCTTCTTATATTCGTAATTATATAATTTAAAAGCATTTTCAAATACCTTCTCTTTATACAATATACTATATACACCCCATATAAACCAAGATATATCATCATCTGTGCTATAAAACTTCGTTTCTATTCTTAGCTTCTTACGCAATATATAATCTATTACTAATCGCAGATTATTAGATATTTCCACAAGTTTATCTATATCATCGCACGATAAATCGTCCGTTGTTTTAATAGTTTTTATGATTATCGCTATAATCCCGAGAGCGGTATTGTAATTTTCGTGATTATGTGGCGGCAGAATACCATCAAAACGCATTATACCGTTTTGCGATAATTTCATATCATTAGCATTTAATATATGAGCTATTTTATTTTTAAGCAGAGCTATTGACATATTACCACATTTAGCTACTGGATGTTTATTATAAATATCACATAAAATACATAGTTTAGTTATAATTATATAGATATTTTTAATAACTATCTTATCAGTATCTATCATATTTGATATATCTTCATATATATCTGCGAGTTTTCCAATATCCGTAATATATATAAAGGTTCCTATATAGGAACACACATCAATATAAATTAATTCCAATATATCAAATGATTCATCTATAATTATCATTTGAGTACTCAATAATATGCTGTTTTGTATATCTCCATTACATATAGATGTAAATAAATCATCTTTTGTCATAGCATTTACAATATAAAAGGATTATATATAATCTAATATTTACGAATATATCATAAAATATCATAAAATATCAGAAAATACAAGGAAAAAAGAGGGTTTTATATACACATTATATTAGATAGAATGATTAGAAAGGTAAAAATATACATAGCAAGCCTATAAATATTATGAAGAAGCCTATCAATACTTTAATAGGCAAAATCTCTTGTAATATCAAGAATGAGGCTATTAATGTTATAACAGGTGCCAATGATACTATCAAAGACATTATATTGACATTTGCTTTGTTATCTAAAGCAAAAATATACAAAACATTTGCGACATATACAGAAAAGAATGATATTATTATTAATAATGGTATATATTTGCTATTTTTTTGTATATCGCCATATATGTCATCCTTTTCATATATAATTATATATATGATACTTGATAAGAAATATACAGCGGACTGTATGAAGATTATAATATATGATGGAATATTTTTTTGTAGAATATATTTAAATAGCACAGGGGATATACCCCATACAAAAGCAATGACAAATGCTAAATATGTATAATAATTCATATCTAATAAATAACTATAAATAACTATATTATACTACAATATAGTATTTTAGCCTTACGGGAGGATACTTGAGGTTATGCGAATATGTTGCTTTTGTGGGTTGTTATAAAGGTATTGTATATATTGATTAGTTTATAGCATTTTATTATTGTTACTTCTGATACATTACATGCTTTGGCAAAGTTTTTCTTTGAATATCCGAGTCCTTTGACTGTTGAATAATAATATAAAATGCCAGCAGCAGATGAAGTTGGCGAATTGTCATTCATTATCTCGTTTTCTTCTATCAATTTAACAAGCTCCTTACATTTGTTAATATCAGATATAGACATATTTAGATTGTTTCCATATTGTGATATGAAATCAATAGGATTTGGCGAAGATACGTTGAGTTGTAGCAGAGTTTGGAATCGCGTATTGCCTTTATTTAATGTAACGTGCGATATATTAAACATAGCAGCAATATCTTTGGAACTTTTAGGGATTTTATTAATTAAACAGGCGTGATATATACAAGAAGCAATCAGACCTTCTTTATTATCGCCTCGGGATATTTTCTTTTCGGATGCTTGTTTATATAGATTTTTTGCGTCATCTATTACTTTCTGTGGTATTCCATTATTAATAGTATTCGCTGTCATTTTATCAAAGACATTCCATAATGTTCTTTCGTCATAGGGCATACTATTCCACATCTGGAACTTGCGAATTATGCGCATATCTATATTATCCTTGTATCCGCTTCCAATCATAGAGCCTATTGAAGATTTTGGAAGAAGGTTATTAGTCGGCATTCCACAACGCGAAGGATCACCGTCGCGATTATCTTCGTTTCCGTAATATCTCCATTCTGCCGTATTCTCAATAACCTTTGAGATAATTGAACTACACTTTTTACAAATATGCATATTGTCTTCTATCAAATAATCCATAGAACCACACTCGCATTTTATTATATTCTCCCCGGCTTCATTGTTATCAATACTATTACTTATTTTATTCTGTTTGTCATCTTCGTTTTTTATTTCCCTAAATAACTCCCACATTTCATCGTCCATAAGTAATATTTGGTATTAATGACAACTAATATATAAGGTTTATCAATTTTTATATATATTTATTGTAAAAATTGATTAATATATATATTTCTTATATAATATCCTGAATAATGAATAGAACTATAACATTTAGATATATTTCTGTATTGTCGGTTTTACTATCGGCTTTCATAGCAATTGCTGATTGTTATATTAATTCTGCTATATCTACGAGTATGTTAAGTAATCCAAGTTCTCCAAGTTCCACTAGTATTCGTAAAAAGAATGTTGTTAAAAAAAATAATTCTTATCGTCGCAAGTTTGCTAATGAAAATGAAAAATATTTATATGGCAATTATTTAGTTACTCTTAGAAAATTTAAGAGAACTATTAACTGTAATAAAATATTTAATAATATGACAGAACTTACAAAAGATGCGACAGAAGCAGCAGAAGCAATTATTGCTTCCGGAGGTACGGGAGGTACAAGCGGCACAAGCGGCACATCTTATAAATCAAATGGAGACACGAGAGATATAAAAGGAATTGCCGACGATATCTATTTTAACATAATGAATAATACGATAATCAATAATGACCAATATATTGCCAAAAGTATTAGTTTAGCTAATATTAAGATTGATGTCTCTACTGTTAAGTATATTCAGATATCTACGAAAAATGATACTATAACTATAGAATTGGATAAAAATAATGATAATTTAAAAAATACCGACAATGGATTTATTAATTACGATTTAGGAAAAATAGATTCCCTAATTAGCGCAATATCTATTCTAATGAATTTATTGAATATTCATTAGATACGGTCGCGAATATCACGAATTTCTTTACGAAGATCGCGAACTTCCTGACGAAGAACATTGAGTTCATTACGAATATCATTATTGATATTGCGAGATTCCGGTTGAATATAGGGTTTTGATTCGTCCTTGTTATAACGATTTGGGCGTTTTCTAGCACTTACTTTTGTAAAATATTCATCACGTTTTACTTTGAATTCTTTTAGGTCATCTGGATTTACATCATATTTGGCAATTAGTTCGTTTTCATCGGCATTTTCATGCTCTACAAGACGGCAAATATATTGATAAATGCGCGTTTGGATGCTTCGAGAAGTCCTTTTTAGTTCTGCGGCAATATCTTCGTATGAAGATTTTTCTGTTCGCATTGAAAGAAGCTTCTCTTCCTCTCCTTCTTCCCATCCAAATCCTGCCCTAGATGTCTGCTCATTTTTTCTCAATTCATCAAAGTGTGATTTCTTGCTGTATCGTCTCGCCATCGTGTTGTTATATAGTGTTTGTTTGTCGCCCTTAGCTATCTATATATAGCGTCTTCTTTTTATATACTTTTGAAATTTATTTATATTAAGTTAAAATCTATTAATAGCCTCTCAATAGCCTCTCAATAGCCTCTCAATAGCCTCTCAATAGCCTCTCAATAGCCTCTCAATAGCCTCTCAATAGCCTCTCAATAGCCTCTCAATAGCCTCTCAATAGCCTCTCTAATATTTATTATAAAATACTTAGATTAATATAGAATAACAGAGCAATTCTTGAGACACTGAAAAATCTTTATTTTTACAATTTTAAATTTGAGTACATCTCTTGATTTATTTTGAAATTTCTAAAAAACTTTTGAAATTTTTGAAAAAACAAAAAGATGTACTCAAATTTTATTTTTCAATTTTTAAAAAAATCTAGTGTCTTTTTAGGACATCATAATGATAATAAGAATAGCTTGATTTCTATTAAAACCTTTAAGAATTTTGATAGTTCAGATATATTTATCTATATATATAATTAAACAAGAGGATTAAAAATGTTTTATAAAATTACAGCAG
>SXGQ01365297.1_pt1 | contig 14813 bp, 16 predicted proteins | sample 3178371 | NCBI WGS metagenome assembly SXGQ01 (sample SAMN11356859, study PRJNA531348) | freshwater metagenome | isolation source: freshwater sample F1-20 | place: China: Fuxian Lake, Yuxi | collected 2017-12-25
CGCGCCGGCGGCGCAGCTCGGCGCGCAGCGCGCGCTTGGCCTCGCTCACGCCGGCGACTCCGCGGGCTCGGCGGCCACCGCCTCCGCGGCTGCCGGCTCGGCGCCCTCGTCGGAATACGTGGCCGTGAGCCGGCGCACGCTCGGGGTGCCGAGCACGATCACGGCGTTGACGAGCACGGCGACGAAGCCGAGCAGGACGGCGCCGGTGGTGCCGATCCAGCCCGTGATCGGGCCGACCAGCGCCATGCCGATGGGCAGCATCGCGACGCTCCCGAGCGTGCGAAAGGAGCCCACCCGCGAGCGCAGATCCGGCTGGACCTCGCGCGTGATGGTTGTCTCGAGCAGGGTGCCTGAGATCGAGATCACCGCGCCGGCGACGATCGCACCCGCCACCAGCATCCAGATCGCCGGGGCAATGGCGAGGAGCAGGAAGAAGCCGGCGAAGGGGATGCAGAGGAGGTACGACAGGACGAGCGGCCGGCGGGGCCTCAGGCGCATCGCGGTCAGGCCACCGACCAGGAAGCCGACCCCGAAGCCCGAGACGATCGCGGCCCAGGCGCTGGAGCCGCCGAGCTCCACGTCGGCGATCGCGGGGCCGACGGCGTAGATCGACGGCATCACGAAGACCGCGTAGAGCACCTCGCCGATCACGATCACGACCAGCCAGCTGCGTGACGAGAAGGCCTGCCAGCCCTCCCTGAGGTCGCCGCGGAAGTCGCGGTTGCGCCAGGGGGCGGGCTCGCCCCGCGTCTGCATCCGCCACAAACAGAGCGCGCTGACCGCGAAGGTGGCGGCGTCGAAGGCGATCGCGCCGGCCGGGCTGATCAGCGCGACCAGGAGGCCGCCGATCGCACCGCCGACCGCGATGCCGAGCGCCGGCGTCGTGGCGAGCAGGCCGTAGGCCTCCTGGAGCCGCGCCGGCGAGACGGTCTGCGGGATCACGCCGCTCAGCGCCGGCCGGAAGAACGCCTCGCCCGCCCCGTAGAGCGCCATCAGCACGACCAGGAGCCAGATCCCGCCCGTGTCGGTCACGAGCGCCGCGAACACGATCAGCATCAGGACGCCGCGGACGAGGTCGGAGGCCAGCATCACGAGCCGGCGCGGCAGCCGGTCGGCCCAGACGCCGCCCACCAGCAGGAATAGCCCGTTCGGGATCGCACGGGCGGCGAGCACGAGGCCGACCTGGCCGACGCTGCCGCCCATCGCGAGGATCGCGAAGGGCAGGGCGATCATCGAGATGGCGTCGCCGATGATCGACGACGCCTGCCCGACCATCAGGTACGCGAAGGAGCGCTCCCTGAGGCAGCCGGGCAGTCCAGTGGGGATGCTGATCGCCACGGCCCGAACTATCGCACGGCGGCGCGGCTCGACGCGGGCTCGTCGGGTCGGGGGATCGAGCGGGACACCGTCACAACCGAACCGTGAACCGATCCATCCCCATGGCCACCGCATCGCAGGCCCCCCGTCCCCTGCCTCCACTCCTCGTCGACATCGTCGCCAACCGCTTCCGCGCGCTCGGCGAGCCGATGCGGATCCGCATCCTCGACCGCCTGCGCGACGGCGAGATGACGGTCGGCGAGCTGGCGGACGCCCTCGGCACCACCCAGCAGAACGTCTCCAAGCACGTCGCGATCCTCCAGCGCGCCGGCATCGTCGGACGTCGCCGCGACGGCGTGCGCACGCCCTACGCCATCACCGACGAGACCGTGCTCGACCTGTGCGCGATCGTCTGCGGTGGCATCCGCCGCGAGACCGAGGGCCTCGCGGACGCGCTGCGGGGCTAGGCCTCGCCGCCAAGCAGGTAGCGGACGTCGTGCTCAGCGCACGTGGCGACAAACGCGCTGAAATCGGGACTCAGTCGCATCGTCATAGCCATACGCCTCGCTTCGCAGGTCGGTCACGTGGGAGATCCGCTCCTCCATGGTCCGCGCCGCCCCGGACTCGGCATCCGATCGATCCGGGTCGTGCAACGAGCGCCGTACGACCGCCTTCTCGATCCCGTCGCGCATACGCGCATCGCACCGGCCAGCGCGTACGATCCTGCCGTGCCCGCCTACCTCTGGCAGCCCCCTGCGGACGTCGTCGACGCCGCCCAGTCGACGGAGCTCGCCCGCCACCTCGGGCTCGCGTCGTACGCGGAGCTGCTCGAGCGGTCGGTGGCCGACCCGGCCGGCTTCTGGGACGCCGCCGTGCGCTGGCTCGACCTCGCCTGGGAGCGCGAGTGGGACACCGTGATCGACGACGCCGACGGCATCGCCTGGGCGCGCTGGTTCGCGGGCGGCCGCCTCAACCTCGCCTGGTCCTGCGTCGGCCGCCACGCCGAGGGGGAGGCGGCGGACCGCATCGCGCTCGTCGTCGAGCACGAGGACGGCGCCGTCGAGGAGCACACCTACGCCCAGCTGTGGGCCGAGACGCGGCGGCTCGGCGCCGCCCTCGCGCGCCTCGGCGTGCAGCCCGGCGACCGCGTCGCCCTCGTCCTGCCGATGGGCCTCGAAGCCGTCGTGACGCTCTACGCCTGCGCCCTGATCGGCGCGATCGGCGTGCCGATCTTCTCGGGCTTCTCGGCGCAGGCGATCGCCACCCGCCTCGCCGACTGCGCGGTCCGGGTCGTGGTCGCGCAGGACCGCACGATCCGCCGCGGCCGGCCCGTGCCCGTCCGCGAGGCCGTCGAGGCCGCCGTCGAGCTTGCGCCCGTCGCGCACGTGGTGGTGGTCGGAGGCGCGGGCCACCCCCACCACGACTACCGGGCGCTCGTCGACGCCGAGGACCCCGACGCCCGCGCCGTCCTCTGGGTCGAGTCGGAGACGCCCGTCCTCGTCTGCTACACGTCGGGCACGACCGGCCAGCCCAAGGGCGCCGTCCACGTCCACGGCGGGCTGCTCGCCAAGGTCGCCCTCGAGGCGCGCCTGGCCTGCGACCTGCGCGACGGCGACCGGGCGATGTGGTTCACCGACATGGGCTGGATCATGGGCCCCTGGATCACGATCGGCGTGCACGCCGCCGGGCAGACGATGGTCTGCTTCGACGGCGTGCCCGACTGGCCCGGCCCCGACCGCCTCTGGCGGCTCGCCGAGCGCCACCGGCTGACCTTCCTCGGCGTCTCCCCGACCCTCGTGCGGGCGCTCTCGGCCCACGGCGATGACCTGCCCCGCGCCGCCGACCTGTCCGCCCTGCGCGCCTTCGGGTCCACCGGCGAGCCCTGGAACCCCGAGCCCTACACCTGGCTCTTCGACGTCGTCGGCGGCGGAACGAAGCCGATCATCAACATCTCGGGCGGCACCGAGATCGGCGCGGTCATCCTCGGCTGCGACGTCACGATGCCGCTCGCCACCTGCTCGCTCGGCCGGCCCGTGCCCGGCATGGCCGTCGACGTCCTCGACCCCGACGGGGCGTCCCTGACCGACCAGGTCGGCGAGCTCGTGATCCGCGCGCCCTTCCCGAGCATGACGCGGGGCCTCTGGAACGCCCCCGACCGCTACCTCGAGGCGTACTGGTCGCGCTACCCGGGCATCTGGACGCACGGCGACTGGGCGACCCGCACCGCCGAGGGCTCCTGGTACCTGCACGGGCGCTCCGACGACACCCTCAACGTCGCCGGCAAGCGCGTCGGCCCGACCGAGTTCGAGTCGGCGCTCGTCGCCGACCCCGCCGTCACCGAGGCCTGCGCCGTCGGGCTGCCCCACCCCGTCAAGGGCGAGGCCGTGCACTGCCTCGTCGTGCTCGCCCCGGGCGCGGCCCTCGACGAGGCGACGGAGGCCCGGCTGCGCGGCCTGCTCGAGGCCGACCTCGGCCCGGCCTTCCGGCCCGAGCGGATCCTCGCCGCCCCCGAGCTGCCCAAGACCCGCAGCCAGAAGGTCATGCGCCGGGCGGTCCGCGCCGCCCTCCTCGGCGACGACCCGGGCGACCTCTCGACGCTCGAGAACCCGAGCGCCATCGAGGCGATCGCCGCCCTGCGCTGACCCCCGGGCGGTGGCAGGATGGGCGCGATGCCCCGCGAACCCCTGCCCATGCGCCGCATCGCGACCCTGCTCGCCCTCGCCCTGCTCCCGATCCTCCCCGCGAGCGCGCTCGCCCGGGGCCCGGGCACGACGATCGCGCCGATCCCGAAGGACGTGCGCGCCGAGATGGTCGGGGTCTCCTGGAAGCCGGGCTGCCCCGTCGGCCTCAAGGACCTGCGGCTGGTCACGACGACGCACAGGACCCCCGACGGCGGCACCGCCAGCGGGCGGCTGGTCGTGCACCGCGACGCCGCCCCCGCGGTCAAGCGGGTGCTGCAGCGGCTCTGGGACGCCGGCTACCCGATCGCGAGGATGCGCCTGATCGACGCCTACGGGGGCGACGACTGGGAGTCGATCGAGGACAACAACACCTCCGCCTTCAACTGCCGCCGCGCGACGGGATCGGGCAGCTGGTCGAACCACGCCTACGGGCGCGCGATCGACATCAACCCGATCCAGAACCCGTACGTCTCGGGCGGCCGGGTCTACCACGACGCCTCGTGGCGCTTCATCAAGCGCTCGAAGCGGCTCAGCCCGCTGGTGATCATGCCCGGCGACGCGGTGGTGCGGGCCTTCGAGGCGGAGGGCTGGGGCTGGGGCGGCTACTGGTCCGACCCGAAGGACTACCAGCACTTCTCCGCCAACGGGCGCTGAGCGCCCCGGGCGGCTACGCTGCCCCTCGATTCGACGAGGAGGCCGAGATGGCGCGTACGGGGTTCGTCTGGGATGAGCGGTACGTGTGGTTCGACAGCCGCGGGTACCACGACTGGCTGCCCGCCGAGGCGCTGTTCCAGCCGATGCCGAGTCCGGAGACCCCGGAGGGCAAGCGCCGCTTCAAGAACCTGCTCGACGCCGCCGGCATCACGCCGCAGCTCGTCACCATCCCGCCGCGGATGGCCACCCGCGCGGAGATCGAGCGCCTACACGACCCCGCCTACGTCGACCGCATCAAGCAGCTGTCGGACACGACCGGCGGCGACGCCGGCGAGGAGACCCCGTTCGGGCCGGGCGGCTACGAGATCGCCCTGCTCGCCGCCGGCGGGGCCATGAACGCCGTGCGGGCCGTGGTCGAGGGCGACTGCGACAACGCCTACGCGCTGGTGCGCCCGCCGGGCCACCACGCCGAGCGCGACCTCGGCCGCGGCTACTGCATCTTCGGCAACACGGCCCTCGCCGCCCGCCACGCGCAGCTCGACCTCGGGCTCGCGCGGGTGGCGGTCGTCGACTGGGACGTCCACCACGGCAACGGCACCGAGCACCTCTTCTACGAGGACCCGAGCGTGCTCACGATCTCGCTCCACCAGGACAACAACTACCCGCCCGACAGCGGCCTCGTCGATGACACGGGCGCGGGGGCCGGCGCCGGCGCCACCCTCAACGTGCCGCTCCCCGCCGGCGCCGGCCGGCGCCCCTACGAGCTGGCCCTGACCGAGGCCGTCGTGCCCGCGCTCGAGCGCTTCCGACCCGACCTGATCCTCGTGGCCAGCGGCCTCGACGCCAACATGTACGACATCAACGCCCGCCAGTCGCTCGTGGCCGAGGACTACCGCGACTTCACGCGGATCCTGATGGACGCCGCCGACCGCCTCTGCGGCGGCCGGCTCGTGATGATCCACGAGGGCGGCTACTCCGACATGTACACGCCCTACTGCGGCCTGCGCATCGTCGAGGAGCTGAGCGGCATCCGCAGCACGGTCCCCGACGGCGTGCTCACCTACGGCCCCAACCTGCACCTGCACGACCACGAGCGCGCCGCCGTCGAGCGCGCCGCCGCGAACGTCGCGGGAGTGCCCACGCCGTGAGCTTCGACGAGTCCTGGGTTCGCGAGCGCTCGCTCTGGCTCGACGGCCTGCCCGGCCGGATCGCGCCGCACCCCGCCCTCGCGGGCGACGCGGACTGCGACGTCGCGATCGTGGGCGGCGGCTTCACGGGCCTGTGGACCGCGTACTGCCTGCTCAGCCTCGAGCCCTCGCTGCGCGTGCGCCTCGTCGAGCGCGAGGTCTGCGGCTTCGGGGCGTCGGGGCGCAACGGCGGCTGGATCTCCGCCGGCATCGCCGGCGTGCACGAGACGTGGGCGGTGCGCGCGGGCGAGGACGCCGTGCGCCGCGCCGACCGCGCGACCTGGGAGGCCGTCGACTGGATCGGCGAGCGCGCCCAGGAGGAGGGCATCGACTGCGGCTTCGCGAAGGGCGGCATCCTCTCGATCGCGCGCTCCGAGGCGCAGGCCGAGCGGATCCGCAGCCACGTCGAGCACGACCGCCAGTGGGGCTGGGGCGAGGAGGACTCCCGCATCCTCTCGCCCTACGAGGTCGAGAGCCGCGTCACCGCCTCCGACGTCGTCTGCGCCGCGTACACGCCGCACGGCGCCCGCGTCAACCCGGCGCGCCTGGCCCGCGGCCTCGCCGACGCCGTCGAGCGCAAGGGCGGCGTGATCCACGAGCAGACCGCGGCGCGCTTCATCGAGCCGGGCCGCGTCGTCACCGACCACGGCACCATCCGCGCCGAGCACGTGGTGCGCGCCACCGAGGCCTTCACGGTCGAGCTGTCCGGCCAGCACCGCACCTACCTGCCGCTCTACTCGCTGATGATCGCGACGGAGCCGCTGCCGGGCACGGTCTGGCAGGCGCTCGGCTGGGAGGGCCGCGAGACGATCTCGGACGGCCACCACCTCTTCTTCTACGCGCAGCGCACTCCCGACGACCGCATCGCGATCGGCGGGCGCGGCGCCCCGTACGGGCTCGGGTCGCCCGTCGACGCGCGCTACGAGCGCCATGACGGCGTGCGCGAGCGGCTCACGCGCACCCTCTACGACACGTTCCCGGCGGTCCGGGGCGCGCGCATCACCCACCACTGGGGCGGCGCGCTCGGCGTGCCGCGCGACTGGTGCATGACGGTGCAGCACGACCCGGCCACCGGCCTCGCCTTCGCCGGCGGCTACTCGGGCCACGGGGTCGCCGCCGCGAGCCTGTCGGGCCGCACGCTCGCCGACCTGATCCTGTGCCGCGACACCGACCTCACCGCGATGCCGTGGGTCGGCCACCCGCTGCGCCCCTGGGAGCCCGAGCCCCTGCGCTGGGTCGCCAGCCGCGCGATCGTCGGGATCATGGGCTCGTCCGACCGGATCGAGGACCGCGGCGGCCAGACCGCCAGGCGGATGCGCATCATCCGGCCCTTCCTCGCCCACTAGGGCGCGCGCAGGAGCCAGATGGGCACGCCGTCGACCTCCGTGCGCTCGTAGCGCAGGTCGAGGGCGGCCTGCACGCGCCCGTCGGTGTCGAGGGCGCGCACGGGCTGGTAGCCGATCGCGGCGGCGGGCGGGCTGTCCGACTCGAAGTCGCGGGCGACGTCCTCGCGCGCCCCCGGGATGAACTCGATGTTGCGGTACCAGAGGTAGCGCGTCGCGGGGATGCGGTCGGCGTGCCAGTAGACGGCCGCGTTGGCCCACAGCACCTGGACGGGATCGGCGGGGCCGGTCGCCGCGGCGACGGCGCGGCCCACCCCGATCGCCGAGATCACGCGCGGGTCGTTCGTGGAGCGCGCGGAGGCGAGCTCGGGCGTCGAGGCGAGGTAGACGGGCAGGGCCAGCGCCACGGGGATCAGGGCCGCGGCCCCGGCGACGGCGAGCGCCGTGCGCCGCCCGCGCGTCTCCCACAGCCGGTCGGCGCCGGCAGCGGCGAGAAGCGCCAGCGGCGGCAGCATCTGCACCCAGTAGTGCGGGTGGTAGAGGCCGCCGGCCGCGAAGCCGAGCGCGCAGGCCCCGAGCCAGACCAGCGGCACCGCGAGGCCGCCCCGGCGGGCGAGGGCCCACAGGCCGACGCCCGCGAGCAGCAGCATCAGCCCCGCGTCGACGAGCATCCAGGGGATCGAGTTGCCGAACAGCTCGACCCGCATCCCGACGTCGCCGGAGAGCACCGACTCCGTGCCCGCGCGGTAGCCGTAGATCGCGTACCACCAGCCGTCGATCCCGGGGGACGCCGTGGCGGCCCAGGCCGCGGCGCCCGCCCACGGCGCGGCGATCGCCGCGACGAGGACGGCCACGTGGCCGAGACCCCTGAGCGGAGCCCGCTCGCGGCGGGCGACGGCGAGGACGAGGACGAAGGCGACGATGCAACCGTCGAAGGCGGACTGCTTGACGAGGGGCCCGAGCCCGGCGAGGACCCCGGCCAGGACGAGCAGCCACAGCCGCGGCTCGGCCCACCAGCGCACCGCGCAGGCGATCGCCGCGGCGGCGACCGCCCCGCCGAGGAGCTCGCCGTTGGCGGTGAAGCCCTCGATGTGGGGCGCCGGCCCGACCAGCGCCACCAGCCAGGCGGCGACGATGCCGGCCCGCGGGCCGACGAGGGTCCAGGCGATCACGGCGAGCGACACGACGAGGATCGCGCCGGCCCCGACGGCGAGCAGACGGATCGCCTCGCCGTCGCCGAGCGAGACCGCGATGCGGTACAGGCCCACCAGCCCCTGCGGCCGGTCGACCCAGGCCACGTCGCCGTAGAGCGGGAAGCCCCGCGACCAGAGCCGCGCCACCTGCCCGTAGCCCGCCTCGTCGACGTTGAGGGGGACGTCGAGGAAGCGCAGCCGGAGGAGCACGTCGACGAGGACGGCGCCGGCGACCCAGGGGATGGCGCGGACCGGCGCCACGGCCGCGCCTACGCGCCGCTCGCCGCGCCCACGAGCGCCAGGAACTCGGACCGCGAGCGCGGGTCGGTGCGCAGGAGGCCGCGGACCGCGGAGGTGGTCGTGCGGCTGCCCGGCGCGCGCACGCCGCGCACCGTCATGCAGAGGTGCTCGGCCTCGAGGACGACGCCGACGCCGCGTGGCTCGAGCGCCGCCTCGAGCCAGTCGGCGACCTGCGCCGTCATCCGCTCCTGCACCTGCAGCTCCTTCGAGAAGTAGTCAACGACGCGGGCCAGCTTGGAGAGCCCGACGATGCGGGGGCCCGGGATGTAGCCGACGTGCGCCACGCCCGTGAAGGGCAGGAGGTGGTGCTCGCAGAGGGCGTGGAACGGGATGGCGCGCACCACGACGAGCTCGTCGTAGGCGCCGTCGTTCGGGAACGTCGTCGACTCGAACGGCTTCGCGGTCAGGAGCTCGTCGTACATGCGGGCGATCCGGCGCGGCGTGTCCTTGAGGGATTCGTCGTCGAGCGCGTAGCCGAGCGCGCGCAGGAGGTCGGCCGCCGCCGTCTCGACGGCCGCGAGGTCGACCGGGCCGCGCGGGCGGATGGGGTCGGGGGTGCCCACGGGCGGGAGTGTACCGGCGGGGCGAATCCGGACGCTCAGGCGCTGACGCTCAATCGTCGAGCGGGACGCGCCGCTCCTCCTTGCGCCGCGCCTGCCGCTGCTTCTCCTCGAGCCGCCGCTCCCGGCTGCCCTGCGTCGGACGGGTCGCGACGCGGCGCGGATCGCGTCGCAGCGCGCCGTCGACCAGCCGCACCATCCGCTCCTCCGCGGCGATGCGGTTCTGGTGCTGCGAGCGCTGTTCCCCGGCCCGCACGACCAGCGCGTCGTCGACGATGCGGTGGCGCAGGGCGGTGCGCACGCGCTCGAGCTCGTCCGGCGACAGACCCATCAGCGCGAGCGGCAGGCGCAGCTCCACGCGCGTGTGCGAGCGGTTGCGATGCTGCCCGCCCGGGCCCGAGCCTGTCGTCGCGTGCATCGCCGCCCGCTCGACGGGAAGGTGTCTGCCGTCGGCGAGGCGCATGGGCGAAGTGTTACCCGAGCAGGGCCCGGTCCGTGCGGGACTCCACGGGAATCCGGCGCCACGACACACCGCGGCACGCTAGGCTGCGAGCCGCGCGGAGAGGTGGCCGAGTGGTTGAAGGCGGCGGTCTCGAAAACCGCCGTCCAATACCATAGATAAGCCATTCAACTAGTCTGCGCTGCAAAATGCGCTGCAATCTGCCACAATTTGGAGCAGAACGAGTCGGGCACGACGTAAGAAATACCCCCGGCGCAATCGAAGAAAGACCACCTATGGCCCAGAGTTCCAAAGGCATCACCGAACGGCACTCTCGAAGTTGCGCCACGCGTCTTGGCAAGAAGCGCTGCGACTGTCAACCCACCTATCAAGCCCAAGTCCGCACAAAAGGGCAGAGCCACACTCGAACCTTTGACTCCAAAGCGGCCGCAATAGATTGGCGACACGACGCCGAAGCACGCGTCCGATTCGGGAATAGAGTCGCCGAAGACGACACGCTTGGCGATGCATTACAGCGCCTGCGAGCCGACTTGGAAGCCGGAACGGCAATGACACGAAGCGGTAAGCCCTACAAGCCCGGCGTGGCAAGGGAGTACTGCCAACTCATCGATCGTTACGTCCTCCCCGCGCCACGCACGGACCTCGTGCGCATCCGTACTCGCGAGTTGAAGCGACAGCACGTTGCCGCGTTCCGCGATGAACTTCTAAGGGGCGATCCGCAAACAGGCGCGAAGTTGAGTGGGCGCACGATTCGTAATGCGATGATGCCGCTGCGCGCCGTTGTCCGCCGTGAAATGGAGCGGGGAGTTCTGGAGGTTGATCCGTTTCACAAGATGTCGTTCCCCGTTAGCGGCATGCGACAAGAGCGGCGTGCGGCAACCCGCCAGGAGGCAGAGCGGAACCTCAACGTCCTCAGGGACGTCGATCGCGTCTTCTACTCCGTCGCGTTCTACGGTGGCTTGCGGTCGGGTGAAATCAGCGCGCTCCGCTGGGAAGACGTGGATCTCACCGAAGGCACGATCCACGTACTCCGCTCGTACGATCAGAAATCTGGAGAAACGGTCCTTCCGAAAACAGACGCCTCAATGAGACACGTGTGGATGCCACCACAACTTGTCGAGATCCTCGATCAGTACAGAGCCATGACTGCTGCCGATCATGGTGCAGACGCAATCGCCCCACACAGACTTATCTTCACGTCTTCGAACGGTGGCTGCCTGCGTGGCGCCGTGGTCACCAATCGCGCGAAGAGAGTCTGGGCAGTTCGGGGACTTCAGCCAATCATGCTTCACGAAGCGCGCCACACCTATGCGAGCCTCGCCGTAGCCGCCAACTTACCGCCCACAGTCATTTCAAAGTCGATGGGTCACACCTCGATAAGCGTGACAATGGATCTGTACGCACACCTCTACACAGAGGACCTGCGTGATGCCGCTGCACAACTCGGCGACTACCTCGCGCAGTAATCCCTCAACTAAGAAGGCCATCCGCTGACGACAGAAATGCCAACACGAGTCGGCGGATCAGGAGCGACAACCCCCCTGATTTTTCTGCGCGCGTATCTAACAGAGAACCGCATCGGCTACGGGTATACGTTCTAGCCGACTAGACCCTCCAAACAGCACCTAATCGTCCGAGCCAAGCGGGTCATCGTCTGCGAGCGCCTCACCGAGCTGGATACCAGCGATCGTCAACTCGCTGCGACTGCCAAAACTGCTCTACACAAAGACGCCAACCGTGTAGGTATCGGAGCCCCACGCAACCTGCCGCGAGGCGGTTCCACTGCCGGCCTTAAAGCCGCAGCAGTTCATCCCCGTGCCACCACCAACCGAGCCCTCCTCGAGCGGGCCAGATGCGGCCGAGTCAAGGGCGGCATGGACCTCTTCTTCGGTGATGCGGCGGCCGTTTATCGTATGCAGAAAGCCGTCCCACGTCTCAGCTGCGACGGGCAAGGCCCATTCGTCATTGGGGTCCGGAAAGCGCGTATGCACCCAACTGTTGATGCCCGCCTGCGCGATACCAACCGCGGCTGTACTCGTGATAGCGATCGGCAGACTAACGGTGCCCGTTTCCTCGATCCACGCCCAGCCCGTCATCTCGCCATTGCCGTTGAGCGAGTAGACACCAGCAGCGCAAGCGTCGTGCGGATTGGCCCTTGCCGCGCGGATGAATGCCGGTCACGCCGGTACGCACATCGTCACCCTCGATGACTGTCGTCTAGCCAACCTCAACACCCGGGACGTCCGTAATCGCATTCCATGGACCGGGCGTGCCCGTGAAGGGAATGCCGAGGGAGCGGGCACGGGGCTTGCCGGACGGGGTGACGAGATGGGAATCGCTCATACCGCAGACGGTACTGGACTGACACTGTTCTGCCCAGCCGACTAGGCTTACCTCGTGACAGACCTCACCTACATCACTGCCAGCGACGCGCTCGCCGGCTTCGCTGCCAAAACGCTCTCGCCCGTCGAGGTGCTCGATGCCTTAATCGCCCGGGCGGAAGCTGTCGAGCCGACCATCAACGCCTTCTGCTGGACGCGTTTTGACGAGGCCCGGGCCGAAGCCAAGCTGGCCGAGCAGCGGTGGCAGGACGGCACCGCGCGACCCCTCGAAGGGATCGTCACGGCGATCAAGGACGAGGTGCCGATCGCTGGCCAACCATGGTCGATGGGGTCGCTGGTCTATCACGACCTGGTTGCGGAGGAAACGTCCCCGTTCGCACAGAGGATGTTTGATGCCGGTGTCATCCAGCACGCGCGCACCACTACGCCAGAGTTCTCGTGCGCAGGATTCACTCATTCGAAAATCCACGGCGTCACACGCAATCCCTGGAACCAAGAGTTTGCTGTTGGCGGATCGTCGGGTGGTGCCGGTGCCTCGCTTGCCGCCGGCACGTCCACGCTCGCAAGTGGCTCGGATATCGGAGGGTCAATCCGAATACCCGCCTCTTTCAATGGCGTCGTCGGCTTCAAGGCGCCCCATGGCCGAGTGCCTTGCGAGCCACCTGGCGGACTCGACATGTATTGGCACAACGGCGGACTCGCACGCACCGTGGAGGACATGCGGCTGTATCAGAACGTCATGGCTGGCCCGCACCCGATGGATCACCGGTCGATCCGCCCCAAGTATGAGATCCCGGCCGGGATAGATGACGTCACGGGTTTCCGGATCGCATTTACGACCGATTTTGATGGCTGCTTCGCCCTCGATCCCGAGGTCGACAGAAACACGCGCGCTGCGGTAGACGCCCTCCAGGCGGCTGGAGCCACTGTTGTCGAAGTTCCGATTGGCCTCTCGCGAGATCTACTCAACGTCGCTACCGGCTACCACTTCGATTCGGTCTGGGGCCGTTGGATTGCGGCCATCTTGGATGAACACCGCGAACTCGTAACGGATCACACCATCGGCTTCGCGGAGTACGTTGCCCGACTCAGTGGAGACACCGGCAATGGTTGGACACAGATCGAAGCGGAGGCCGAACTCTGGACTCCGATCGCAGACGTGTTGGAATCGTATGACGCGTTGCTCTGCCCAACACTCGGCACACGTGGCCTGATTGCTGGCGACGACTACTACGGGCACGGTCTCGAGGTCGGCGGACAGCAGCTTGACAACTACTTCGAAACGCTGATTACGCCCGTGTTCAACATCCTCAGCGCGTGCCCCGTACTCAACGTGCCGAGCGGCTTTGCCGACAACAACGTGCCGACTGGCCTGCAGATCGTCGGCCGCACGTTCGACGATGCCACGACCTTCCAAATTGGTGCCGCCCTCGAACGCGAACGCCCATGGCTCGACACGCCGGAGCACCGTCCACTCCAGTAAATGACCGGAGGGGCTATGCCCCGTCAGTTACCTGGTAGAGAAATCGGCTTGGAGGCCGAGCATGCCGTCGAGCAACCACTCGGCGACGTAGGCCGCGAACGAGGGGCGGACAAGCAGAAGATACGTGTCGTCGGTGCGCTGGTCGATCAGGACGCCGGCCTTCTGGATCAAGGTCTGGACGCATTGGCCAGGACCAAAGACGCGCGGGTGGAAATCGATCGTGCAGCACGTCGCGAGCACCTCGCGCGCAAAGGCGCCGGACAACTCGAGGACTGTGCGATTGGACGACAGATCAATCACGCCACCGTCCTCACCGACCGCAGAGGCAAGGCTTGCAACAAGTGAGTCTTCCTGACCATCGGCAGCAACCACCAACCACTCGTCTGGCCCAAGCCAGAGCACGCGGTGAGCACCCGCAGCGACCGCGCGATTCGGGCCGGGAAGGTCGGATCCGAGGACGGCGGCAAGACGTGCAGCCGCCGGACCATCCGGGTCGAGCCGGAGGCCGACCTGGGCGAGAAACGGCACCGGGATCTGTTTCCGTATCTCTCGTCGTTTCGCGCCTCAGCAGACAGCCCGGCAACGTTGGAATACAAGATTGGCGAGATCTTTCATGAGGTCCGCAACAAGATTCAGAGTGGCTACAACCTGCGAGATGTTCTGGACTTGGCGGATGCTCTCCGATTTATGTCCACGGAGGAGAAGCACGAACTGTCTCATCTGTATGAGGGCAAGATCCAGCGGATCCGAAGAATTCGATGACGCCAAACTCCCAAAAATGGGAAGTAAACCCACATCTGCATCCTAGAAATCCAAGGAACTCGAATTTTCAGGATATTCAGGATGTTGGCTGCCTGATTGATTGGGACGATGAAGGCGACGCCGCATGTTGAGCGAGGAGATCATCCACGTGCAGCCACTGGCTGCCGAGGAGAAGAAGCCCGTTATGCGCGTGCTTCAGTTGACGCCAATCCTCTACTCACGAGATGACGCGGCTGCCGTACTCGGGATCAGCAAGTCGTCCTTTGATCGATACGTCGCACCGAGCGTACCTCGACACTACGTTGGCGGCACGCTCGTGCGCTACTCGCACATGGATCTCGTCCATTTCGCAGAGAGGAGCCGCACGGAATTGCCTCCGATGTAGACGCCAGACGGAGTCGTCGTAGTTAATCCGAACTGCGACGGCTCCGGCCGACACTCGGGGTGCGCTGCAAAACGCGCTGCAATTGACGGAACTTGAGACGACGGATGATGATCGATGACGCAGCGCCCGATTCGTATTGTCTAGGA
>SXGQ01536644.1_pt1 | contig 14812 bp, 14 predicted proteins | sample 3178371 | NCBI WGS metagenome assembly SXGQ01 (sample SAMN11356859, study PRJNA531348) | freshwater metagenome | isolation source: freshwater sample F1-20 | place: China: Fuxian Lake, Yuxi | collected 2017-12-25
CCAACGGGTGTGTGGTTCCCCGTGGATAATCGTTCAACCATGCCCATTGATTGAATCCCATCTGCCTATCACCAAACACAAACCATTTATCAAAATCTATTTCATTATACAGGCCATTTAGCAATGGGTCAATTTCATTCAATGGTTTTGATTCGTCCCAAAATAGAGTGTTGTCAGCCAGAGTAAACATGTAGGGTATTCGTTTCTTTTCCAGTATATTTTGCAACCACACGATATTTTTCCAGCTCAGGTAAGTCTCATGGTATTGATTGGCAGCATACTTGTAGAGGGCATCAGCAAAAGGACCCACTCCGGTGCCCTGCATGTTTTCCCTTCTTTTCTTCCAGATCTCCAGTTGCGGTTCGCTGGAGCTGAATGCTTTCTGTGCTTCTGCCTGATTATCTGATGTGTCCCATGGGGTGATCGTGGACCAACGAGTACGTTCCAACATTGAATTGCGAGGCATGGCCCAATCATAGCGAGAGGCAAAACTCCACATTACTGCAACAAAAATATCTTCTTTGTTGGCTGTGATGTATTCAAATACTCGCCTTGCTATGCCAGCATTGCCTGTGCCGGGATAGGCCACTGAAAAATAATTTGCTCTTGCTTCATTTGCCAGTAAAGCTGCCCAGGTCTTGCTGGAAGGTCTCTGGCCATTTTGGTCGTCTGATAATTCATGACCAAATGTGAAACTGCAACCGCCTGCCAATAGTGTTCTATTCATATATTTTTAAAAAATTATTTAAGTCTGGAAAAACCGCAGCAAAATTTTCTTGTCTGTATTGATCCGCTTGCAATATCCTTTTCTTTCTTTGCGCATGTACAGCATCAGAATATCGATCTGCACTGTTCATGTAACTGATTATAGAATCTAATTCTTTAATATTTTTATATTTTTCTGTGACCGCTTTTTTCAATTCCGTGGGCAATGTTTGTATATTAAAATATTCAGGATCAAATAAAGTGTTGATGTATAGGAATTTGGGATCAAACTCTCTGACCCATTCCACTAAAGTGTCTAAATTGAATATGTTAAAGATGTTGATTGTGGAACAGATCTGAAAATCGGTGTTGCCCGTGAGCGTGGATCTTATGTTGAATTCCTTCAAGTTCTCTTTGACCTGTTCCCACTTGGCAGGATGACGTTGATATTCAAACGCTGCTCCTGTGTCGTCTATGCTGAATGCAATCTCCACATGCTTGAATTGGCTCCATAACCAAAACACTCTGCGATCAGGCAATTGTGTGCCATTGGTGTTGTAATGTATGTCCTGATTGTGAGCATACCCCTGTTCCACACAGTGTTCCAATATACGAAAATGATTTTCTATCATGAAAGGTTCCCCGCCCGTGAACTCGAAATATTCCACATCCTTCAGCACAGGTTTTATGTCTTCAAAGAAAACAGGATTGCGTTTAGGCCATTGTCCTTCGTCCAGTTGTTTCTTTGCTAGAGGATTTGGACCATAAGCAATCTCTTCTTGAGCACATTTGGAACTGCTCCAGCTGCCGCATATGCGACATTTTAGATTACACACATTGCCCAGTTTGAAATCAATAAATCTTAGAGAGGGCTTGGTGTTTGGCGTCCAGGCTTGTAAACTATTTTTCATTTTATAGATAGAATTCATCCTCTTGCTGATTTTGCCAGCGTCTTCTTCCTGCCAACAATTGCTGCAGCCTGCGGGACGTTCTCCTCGTCGGAATTGTGATCTCAAATCATTCATGTATTCTGAATTCTGTATGGTATCAAGTGTATCTCGATAAACTTTATAATCTCCTATTTCTCCTCGATAAAGACAGCAAGGAGATGCGGAACCATTAACATCTACTTCCAGATGCGTCCATGGCAGCACACACATGTTGGATTTTATATATCGTTCCACCATTCCAACACTTTCTTATTTTTTGACAATATAGTTTTTATATCGGTTCCCCTTATCTTGTCCAAATATTCGATATGGGCTTTTCCTTTTTTCTGTCCAGAGATATACTCCTCTTGATCATAAATGTTCTTAGTGGAACGATTCTGTTTTTGCATCTCATCTAATTGTCCAAAAAAATTCTTTGTAAATTTAGTTTTATGTTTAATAGTTTTATTTCTTACATCATCTATTATCTCATCTAATAATTCTTTGGGCATGAAAAGTGGAGACATGGCATTGTCCGGGGTGAAACTAAAAACCTGTTTGGTCAATAGTTCTAATTGTAATTCATTTGCCAACAACACCATGTTTTCCAGATCAAATAAACCTGGCAATGTTATGGTAAGATCTAATTGCATTCTTTTATAATCGTGATCTAAAAAATTTATTCCATACTTAATATTTTTTAACCATTGATCATAATCCAATCCCGTTCGGATATATTCTCCAATCTCTCCCGTGCCGTCGATGCTGGCACAGATCTGGAAGTTTTTAAAATGCTCAAGGCAATCGTCAAATAAATTCTTCCCGTAATAGTCGATCCTGCTCATGTTGGAATTATATCTGGCCAGCACTCGATCGGCATAGCCCAGATCTATTATCCTTGCCATGGCCTCCCAGTGTATCTTCCACATCAAGGGCTCTCCCCCACACCAGTATAATTCCGTGATCCTTTTTTGTTCCACCGCCTCGTTAAATTCTTTAATCACTTGCTCATCATGGAATCGTTCTATCTTTTCTTTTATATCTCGCCTGCCCCATATCATGTTATGTTCATAATCTCCCTTGCCGTTGGCTTTGTTTTCGGTTTCCCAACTGCTGCTCAACATGTCCCCACACATTCTGCACTTGAAATTACATAGATTATTAAATCTATAATCAAAACTCTGTGTGGTCATTGTGGTATATCCCGATGCATCGGTGCTATCAAAAGCTTCGTCTATTTGATTTTTATATAACCAATTGAAATGCTGCCTGTACACCTGCTCATTAAGGAGTTTGTGATTGCACACCGCGCATTGGGGTATTTCCTCGCCGGCCATGAGCTTCAATCTCACTGCTTTCATGTATTCAGAATTCCAGTGTTCTTCCAATGAAAAAAGATTTATTTTATCGTTTTGTCCTTTTGGGTCAAATGTGTCAATGTATTGTTTGAAATTTGTGCTCTCTTCTCTGCTGGAACAACACAATCTTCTTTCCATTTGCGGAGAGAGATAAGTGTGCGTCCAGGGAGCCATGCAAAATTTTGTATTACCGCTACTTGGTTTTATTCTTTTCATAATTATTATAGAGTTCTTGTAATTCTGGAAATACACTTAATGTCTTTTCATTCCTTATCTCATCATAGCGTAGGGTGTTTTCCCAAAATAGACTTAATTTAGACTCGTTATCTTTAGCATTCATCCAATTAATTGCACTCTGAAATCCTTTAGTTGCTCTCGTTAAAGGATCTCTCGTCTTTAACCATTCTATATGTTGATTGTATTTTTCTTCTATTTTACTTTTAAAATCTTTTGGGAATATATCCATTCTTTGCCATATAGGGTATTGCAGTAAATTGAAATTAAAATCCTGTGGCTTGATCAATCCTTGTTCCATCCAGCTTCTATGAAAATCCGGTACATGGAAAGCATTAATAAGTCCTACTGTGGCACTGATATAAAAATCTGTTTTAGGACTAATTTCCATCATTCTTCTTCGATTTTTTATTACGTCTTCCCAAACGGTGCCTTTCCTCATAAGTTCTGCACGAACCCCTTCTGCATCAAGTGATGCTCCCACAGATACAGAATTAAATTTGTTCCATAATTCTAGAACATCCATGTCTTTAAAAGTTAATTTAGAAAAATTAGTATTGTAAATTAATCTAACATGGTACATCTTCCTACGATCTAATTCTTTTAATATTCTATAGTGTTCTTCCATTATCAATGGTTCTCCGCCAGCAAAATAAAATTGTTCCACATGGTCGAACTGTGCCAACATCTGTTCCCACATATCATCTGAAGATCTGCCCACTCGCATGATTTTGGCATGCGGAGGGGGAGACCCCGTTAGTTTTTTGTGATCTTCATACCAGTTGGAACTAAACCATGTGCCACAACTTCTACAAGCCATATTACATAAGTTCGAAAAACGTATATCCCAATATTTGATTATAAAATCAGCGGAACCATCTGCTTGTGTAGAATCCACAAGATCAATATTGTGTCCAAAATGTTTATTAGAACTTAACCTTAAACTAAAAAATCCTGCAAGCTCTTGCTCATAACATTTTCCACATTCTTTAGAAGGTTTATTATTCAGCATATTGAGTCTCATTGCTTTCATTTTTTCTCCATTAAACACTTCTTCTAGAGAATTCTTATTGAGATCACCCACAGGATATGGATCAAAAGCAAAACAACAGGGATAAGCTCTGCCATCTGGATAGGCATGAAGGTGCATCCACGGCAACATACAGAAATTATCACTTTTTATTAATAATTCCTCCTGCTTGGGGGTCATGTCCTTGATCTTTAACTTTTCGGGCTCTTTGGCCCCATACTCATAAGCCATAGTACCACTCTCCTATCCTTGTGAATGTTTTTGCGAAATCTTTGCCTCTTCTCTCATCGTATTGTTTATAGAAATTTTTGAAATCAGACCTTAGTCTTGGTAAATCAAATGCCTCTGAATGTGGCGTCTTGACCACGTCCAAGTAATCAATCAATCTCTGCACATGGGCTACTTCCATAAGCTCGCAATGCTCTATATTTTTGTCCAACCATTGGCAAAGATTGTCTCGAAATTCTGTTCTCAGATGATCTGGCAACACCAGGGGAGATTGGAAACTGGGGAATCTTAATATGTTCAAAGTGAAGTTTACATTGACTCCGTACACCCTCTTGGCATCTAATTTATTTCTAACAATGACGTCTAGGAATTGGGGTAATGATTCTAAACACAGAGCATTTATTGTACACATGTTGTGAAGACCAGCTGGCCTGATCTGGTTGATCACATTCACAAAATTCACATACCAATTGGTATAATCCATGCCATCTCTGATGTAGTCCGAGTGAGTATATGTGGATTCATTGGAAGTATAGATGTGCAAATTTTTTATTTTTTTACATTTATCTATAAACTTCATAAACAATTCTGCTTTGGGCACTAGATTGGAATTGATGGCCAATCGCATGTGGGGATTGATACGCTCTCCCTGTGTTTCAAACCAGTCCAACAATCTCCATAAGGAAGAACTCATCATGGGTTCTCCGCCGGTGATTCTCAATTCATCCAGTGTCTTGTGTAGATCCGTCTCCCACCATTTGAAAAATGCTTCCACATAAGGATTTTCCTCCGTGTCTCTATATAATTGTGCGTTATCATGGGGATGAGTAAAATGATTCCTGCCATCTGATATAAGATTCTTATAGCCTCCATTCTGTTTTATATCTCTCACCCAAGTGGTGCTGAATGCGGGATTGCAATAGGAACAGGCAAAATTACAGGTCCTGTCAAAGGCAATCTCCAGGGTTTTTAGATTGATATCTTCGGTGATTGGAGTGCGTAATGCTCGTTCCAATTCTGCGTCTGGATAGATCTTGCTCTTGTACACCCTATCACTGACAGCATCTCTGCCCATGTCTTCTATCTTCCAGCAGTATTCGCAACCCGCGGGCCTCTCGCCGGCGATCATCTTGGCACGATCCTGCTTCTTCTGGGGGGTATTGTGCAACAGTCGAGGATTGTCTCGCAATTTTTCCGCATCCACTTGGTGTGCGGGTGGGTGATGGCAACTGGTGGTCATGCCAGATCCCAACCATATGGTGGCGTTGTACCATTTGGCCCCACAAAAACTGGGAGATAGAGAATCTAATACTTGTTTACGATATTCAAGATCTTTCATTTTCTCTCATCCTTGCGTTGTCCTCATCATGAAACACGGAGGTCTTCTTCCAATTGGCCATTTTCTCATATTCATCCTTAGGACATTCCGTGATGCTTCGATACATCACGTCCTTGACCCAGTGATAGTGCGCCAGCGGCAAAGGGTGTAGGTCATAAGGTTTATTGAATTGTTCCGGATGTTGATCATTTGCAAATTCATCCAGTCCGCTAAACTGTTTCCAAAATATGAACTTGGTCCAGTCCACGTCGTCGTACAGAGCCCTGTGTCCCGGGGTCATTTTGTCCCTGTCATGACCCAATATGTTTTTCCTGTAAACCATCATTTGATAATCAATCTTGTGTCTCGATAAGAACATCTGCGCGAAAAGTATCCTCTCCAGTAGCCTTATCTCATTTTGCCGCTCGTTCTGTATATGGCGCACATAGAAATCATGCTTGTCGCTGTAGTAATGCCCGCCATGGAATTGGTTCCATTGGAAATCATCGTTCCATCTGGAGTATGTGACCAGCTCGTCTTTCTTGGCCACTGGATCTATTTCATCCTGCACTATTTCATATCTGTGTGTGCCAGTCCACATTATGTACACTTTTGAAATTTTACTTTTGTATTTGTGTACTGTGTTATATAGGCTACGCATCACTGTCTCGTTTGCGCTGCCGGATGCTCCAACATTTTTTACTTCTTGTTTTTCAAACCATTGCACATAGGCAGGCCAACATGGATATTTGTATCTAGTATAACTGCAGCCACAACAAATTATCATGATGATTTGCACTCCTGCCAAAATTCCTGCATCTCGGGAAATGTTCTTTCGAAACTTGTGCCTCTTCTGCGATCGTGTTCTGCAAAAAATTCGTAAAAATTCTTTTTTTGCGTGCTATTTGTTTCAGCATGTTTGCGCCAGTAAGCAAGATTGCGCAGCATTTTTTGAATCTCAAAGTCTTTGAACACAGCATAATCTTTCTTATCTGCGTTGGTGTTCTCTTGATGCTGCCTCATAAATTCTATATTTTTCTCGTGTATAGATTGATAACTTTCCGGAAGCAGAGTGATCTGCTGCCATAGTGGTTGACGCAGCAGCGGTATGTCGAACCACACTCGCTGATAGGTTGAGGAGTGTTTCTGTCTCAGCTGGCGAATGTCTACTAATAATCTATCCAGTGATGTCACACTGAGATTGTTATAAGTTATGATAAAGCTCACGCTGTTGCGTCCGGGTATGCGAGTCAAGAACTCATCCACATTGTCCATTAATTGATTGTAGTTCATGCCATGGCGTATGTACTCAGCACGAGAACCATGGGCGTCCACTGACACAAACTGCATAAAATGCTCGATGCTCTCGTCCAGATACATTCTTTTCACAGCGTCAAAGTACTGATCCTTTAATTTGTCTGTGGGTGGACACATGTTGGAAGTAACATTCAAGTGCAAATCGGGTTTGGGATTGTCGATGATGTAGTCAAAAACCCTGTAAGTGTTGTGGTCCATCATGGGTTCACCTCCGGTCATGCGGAAATGTTTCAAGTTCTTATACAATTCGGGCCACCATCGCCAGAACGCTTCCACGTAGGGATTGGACTCTCTGTTAGGTATGGGCTTTTTCCTGCCCTGGAAGTGCTCAGGTGCATTGTGTGCTGGAGAAGTGGGATATTCGCCATAAATATCTATCTCTTTGCCCCATGTGGTACTGAATTGAGGTGAACAATAGCTGCATTTTAGATTGCAGGCATTATTGAAGTTGACTTCCACGTATGAGGGAGTGTGCCGGGGGTTAAGGGGATCTTGAATTATTCTGTCAAAATCCTGCATGGCCCATGGTTCACCACTCCTGTAATGGCGGTCACTGATCTCTCCAGTGTCTTCAATGTTCCAGCAATAGGAACATCCTTCGGGACGTTTGCCCTGGATCATCTGCTGCCTCTCAGAGATCTTCTGTGCGGTGTTGTGCAAAGCGGCGGGATTCTGGGCCAATGCCGCTGCATCTATCTCATGCAGTGGTGGATGATAACAGGAGTTGGTTAATCCTGTGGGCAGGTGCAGCGACACCTGATTCCATTTGGCAAGGCAGAAGCTGGGGCTGACAGTTTTTAATTTTTGCTGAGCATGATCAGCATTGTGTTTGTAATCACTTGCTTTCACGATCTTGTGCTCCTCGGTTCCTGTAAGGTTGTTGGCAAAATTTATAGAATCTGCTCTGTTCAGCGTCCATCTCAACCACAGGCAATCCTAATCTCTGCCTCAGCGAGTTTCCATAGGCCAGCATGTCGGCTTCAATGTCCATCATCTTGCGTGAAAACTTGTCGCTCATAAACTCTAGGTCGCTTATCAGCGTGACGTCATAGTTTGAATCCAGAGTGGCCATGTAGCAGCCATACCTTGCTCCCAGCATGGCCCAGCGGCCGTTGTCCACGTCTGCGCCCACGCTCATCCATGTTAGCAGGGTCCTCAGGTTGACTGGTTGTATTGCCTGCATGAACTCTTCTGGCTTTACTTTGTTTCCTTGGTCCAGGCTCATCTTGACACCTTCCCTGTACCCTGCGATGAATGCCTGCTCTGGCGTGTGATTGATGTGTGTTGTGGAATACACATTGTGCAGGTTCTCGTGTGGTACGGTCCAACAGAAATCTATCTTGGATTGTTTATCCACGGCATTTTCATGGGTTCTCATTTCCAAACAGGTTTTCCTGGGCCATCCCACGATGCCTCCATTGCCATATACCAACCCATTTATCACGTTCCTGGCCCTCCAGCGATGCACAGCATCGGGATTGGTTTTGGTCCAGTCCAGTGTTTGCAACAGGAAAGCGGGATCTATCCTGTTGTCACCATCTACACTTATAAAAAATTCTGTCTCCGCTCGTTCAGCGGCGGCCTTGTGTGCATTGTCAAATCCCTTGACCCCATGCACCCGCTTGGCCCAGGGCACCGTGTTCAACAGGTCAGCGTAGTTCTCATTAGCATTGGGCTCTCGATAGCTGATGAACACGAAATCCAGATCACTCACTCTACAGGTGTTTGCCATGTGTGCCCTCCTTTCGCTATCCCTATAGGCCAATAGGGATCTCCATCAAGGAAAGTCAATCCCTCGCTGGATGCTGTCAGAACCGTGTACACCCTCTTGCTGGCCTTTTTTGGTTTCTTTGCGACCTTGCCATTTATAAATTGAAAATTTTGATGGCCTTCCTTAAGCAGTTGGCTGTATTGATCCCGGTGAATCTCCACGTGATCATCCGCTGCCGACATGGCTAAGCACAGGATCTCATGCCCGTTAATCTTGACATAGTACGTGGTGTTGGGTTCCGGTCTCTTGAAATTGTTCAAGGCCTCAAAAAATCCTGGCATCTAACACCTCCGTTGTATCCTTGTCTTGGTAGTGCCACACATCCGCCAGCCTGCGGCCCCCCAGATATATGCGATCATCCAGCCTCACAGGATAGAGGTAGTTGTTGCAGTCCGGCACAGGTGACTGATTTATAGCGGGCTTGCCATGCACGAACTTAAACCATTTATAGTCTATCATCGACTGCTGAGTGGGATCCATGATCCTGGCCGCAAGCGCATATATAACGTCCGTGGTTGGGTATTTGTCATGGCAGTTTATCAACAACTGGTCTCTCACCATGCTCCAATTTTGGCACAACTGCTGGCACAGCTGATAAAAATTCTTGGCCCTCTGGCTGCGCCTAAAGTAGGTCAGCCCGTTGTAGATGTTGGGCAGGTGGTTTTGTTGGAACAGGCGCCTGTATGTGGAATCCTGCACCCTGCGCCCTCGGTAGTCCAGGCAATCGATGGAGAAAACCAAATCATGCTGCCATAGATGATACCACCACCAATCCGTATTAGCAGTCCACAGCATATCGGCCTCCAGTTTGATGGTGTGTGTGAATGGTGACATGGCAAAAACCTGGTGTTCATTAGCGAATTTGTTAATGTGTTCCGAGCTGTTATCTGTGTGCAAAATTTTGACTACATCCACGTGTTCGCTGGAGAATGTTGAATTTTTGTCCACTATCACGCATATGTTGTTTTGTCTGTTGTGTTGCTTGATGGAACGGGCCAGCGCAATGCTACATCTCACATAATTAACTCTATCATTGTTCTGGCACAACCAGACAAATCCCCTAGACATTGGCGAACTCCTTGTTTAATACGTGCACATCCTGTCCCTCGATACTGTTGACATTGTGCAGGTATTGGTAGTGGATGCCATGATCATTCCTTGCCATTATTTTGCAGTCATGCGGCAGGGTGGCGATGGAATCTGGTATCACGTCATGCCCATGATAACCATTGATCTGATTGAGGGCTATGGCAAAAGCATAGTCATTGCGAAAGTTCCTGTAGTCGATCCTGTATAGGTTGCAGTAGTGATGATAATGTTGCTTGACCAATTTCACTGCGTCAAATATCCTGCGCACTCTTTCGGTCTTGCTGAATATCAGCACCGTGGCCCAGACCAAGGGCAGCATGCTCATCCTCTCATACGTGAGAGCCTGCCTGTGGGACACATCATGTGCCCGGTCGTGTATGAGGAAATCGTGTGCAGAGTTACAGAGCCTTTTGAGTTTGTCGGAAAAACACAAGTAGTCCACATCGATTACTATGGTCCTGTCGTAGGGCGAGTGGTCAAAGGCCTCACAGCGTTCGAGATTGTGCCAAGGCAACCCCAGCTTGGTGTTGTTGGTTGCATTCTCGATCGTAATGTAATTGGCTTCGATCCTATGCTGCCATGATGACAGTGTCGCATGATTGGTGATGACAGTGATGGGCAGGTCCAAATGCTTCCTGACCAGCGCCATGCTGACGTTAGCTACCTGGTGATAGGCCACCTGAGGTGTGTCAAAGCAATAGATAAGCACGCCCTGTTGCATGGTCACTCCTTTAATGATCGCAGTGATTGAAAGGCCTGGTGATAGGTGTTAAGCGCAGCCTGATGTTTTTCCAACAACTGCGACAAAAATTCCTTAGGATCTTTTATCTCCACTGGGTTTGAGTTGGTGTCAAGCAAGAAAAAGCTGTTGCTATGCTCCATAAGGGTGCGCACCGTGGCAATGGTTACAGGATCTGCGCGGAAGATGTGATCCTGGTACACCGTGATCAGTTCTGATTCAGCCCGTGATAAGAGATTTTTCTTGGCCACTGATCGATCAAAGCTGAGATCGGAATGGCGCTTGAGTTCATTGATATCCATACCACAATTATAACTTAGTTATGGTTGGAAATCAACCTGGTTAAATATCTTATGTGGTGGTATTTGACACCGTGGCAGTGCTGGACTCGTTGTACACAGTGGCCAAGCCCTCGCCTGTGGTGGGCCTGATCGCGAACAGCGTGGTCACCATACGAGGCGTGTCCTTCACTGCGGCCGGCACCCCTGAGCCGTTGGGAGAAGTGTATTGGTCATCCGCCGCGGAGTCCGTGGCCACCATCTCTATGGTCATGGTCACTGCTGTGCCCACTGCCGCGTCCAGTTTGGCCCTGATACGTACAGAGTTAGATTCATAATTGGAGTTGTCTGATGTCAATGTTATGAGTGTGGTGTAGCCAGTGGTCAGATCGTGGAAGCCGTTTGCAAGTCCATCTGTGGTCAGGGTCTCGCCAGTGCCTGATCTCGTTGTGGCCTGTGCGCCGATGTCTATGTTGCCCAGTGCAGTGCCCAGGTCTATGAAGGCCTGGTCCTTGGGATTGGTCGATGTCTGCGTAGTGCCCACCGTGATCCTTACCTTGCCGCCTTGATTGAAGTAAAATCTCATGGCATCCGCCGAAGCCCAGGTTATGCTGACTTCCTGCGTGGCAGTGGAGTCCCAGCCCTCTGATGCCGTGGTCACTGTCTGCAGTGCCGTGGAAGTGCTCAGCGCCGTGGCGTTGGGGCATCCCGCAGCAACCGATGCTGCCAATGTGGCAAGATCAGCTTGCAATGCCGCCTTGACCGCTATGGTGTCACCTGCTGTGACTGCTCCGGTTGATGTCAGTGTGTCGTTGGTGTGGTTGGCAATGTTGGCCATGGCCGTGAAAAGTGAATTCCATTGTGCTGCGGTTATTGTGTCGCCCGCGTTGACTAGACTTAAAGCGGTCTGACCCAGTCCATAAACTCCTGAACCTGTGCCCGCGAAGTGGTTGTAGCCATAGGGTGCGCCGCTGTTGCTTGCGAATGCTATATATTGGTCGTCTAAAATTTGATCACCTGCTGTGTAAGCCATGCTATTTTACTCCTATCACACACTCTGTTAATTCTATTTGTGTATTATATTTATGTTGGATCAGCCTGCCCAGCACGTTAAATGCAGTGCATTCTTCCAGATCTGCCACACGGGCCACGCCCGCTCTAGAGCTGCTAACGATGCGATCGCCCGCTTTACCAGCACCTTGCACTTTGACACGCACACGTCCCTGCAGTGCCACCATGGGGTGCGAGTCATTGTTGCCTGCGTCCTTGTTCATGAGGAACGCCGGAGTTTCGCTGATCACTCCAAAAACCTGTGGGTCCAGTTCTTTTGTACATAAGGTTATCTCTTGATCGCCACCCAAGATCACCACGTCGCCCGCTGCCATGGGAGCATCTGCTGCATAACGTTCCGCCAAGTCCGCGTACTGTGCCGTGGTTGAAGTGGCATGCACTATGTTGGCCCTGATGTCCACCAGCGTGGGAGCTGACAATTCCGATCCCCCTCCTGATTTGAATGCTGTCCAGGCTCCACCCGCGTTGCCGTAGATGGTAGTGCCATCGTCAGCGAAGGTCTCGTCCCATACCCAATATAAATTTTGCTCTGTAGCTGTGGAGGTCTCTCCCCTGTTGACCTTAAGTCCCGAATAGTTGGGCATGCCCGCCGCGGAGCTGATGTTCCTGTTCAATTCTATGATGTTGTCCTCTATGGTCAGGGTCTGTGTGTTGACCACCACCTGTGTTCCTGTGACCGTTAAAGTGCCTGACACTCGCAATTGAGGTATACTCACAGATGCAGTGTCTCCATCTACCGTCATCACTGTGGTGTTGGATCCACCCCTGTTGATGTTGAAGTTGATGTCACCGTTGCTGACAGTATTGACTATGTTTAAATCATTGCTGGCCTGGGTAATCGTGGATTTGTTTGCGATTCCTATGCCCACCCCGCTCTCGAAAGTGATCAAGCCCGCCGCCGTGTCTGTGGTGTCTGTCCTAAGGAAGTTGGAGGCTGCTACGTTGACTCCTGCGGAGACGTTCAATGAGTCCGCGGCTTCTGTGCTGCCATGGAATCTGTTATCGCTGATCGCAGTTGAAAGTGTTATTCCTTTTTTTATCAGTGCAACTCCCGAAATTGCAGTCTGCGGCGTGAATTCTTCCGCGCTGATAATGCCCACTATGACATCGTTCGTGATCAATTTTAACACGCTTTTGTTGACCCCCGCGTTGTCTTTTATGGTCTCTGAGGACACCTGCGTGACTCCCGATCCCGCCACTGCAGTGGGTCCGATCAGTGTCCAGGCCGTGCCCGAATACACATAAAGCTGCGAGTTGTTGGTGTCGAACCACATGTCGCCGGTGTTGGCGTTGGCGGGCTGTGCGGCGCTGTTGGTGCTGCTGCCCACGGGCTTGAACTTGCTGCCATTCCATACCTTGATCTGATTGCTTAGGGTGTCATACCATAACTGTCCCCTGATCTTGTTGGCTGGTGCCGTGGTGTTGGCGAAGTTCTCCAGCATCTTGACGAAGTTCTCGTTGAGGCGCTCACCAAAGCCAGCATAGCCCTTGCCGAACAGGGCCAGGTCCGTGGTGGCCACGTCCACCGTGCCATCTCGCAGGGTGACAAGTTTTGTTCCGTCGGTCTTGTTTATGGTGTAGGCCATTTTTTATTTGCCTCTGTTGTCTCTCACATGAACCAAGAAGCTCACGTCTCCCAACAGCTTGATCAGGATGGCCGCCAGTTCTGGTGTAAGTGCTTGGTCAATTTTAACAAGATCATCTTCTGTTAAAGCGGTCTGATAGTTGGCATTTATATAATCTGCCACTTGTTGTTTTGTTGTTGCCATTGTTGTATCTCCTTATTAATTATCCAATTTTTGAGCTGTATATAGACAGCCAATTTTTATACTTTTGTTGTGTGAATGGTCTCACAAGGCTGCCCAGCACAAAACAAACGCCCTCTCCCACTATCCTGACCATTTTGCCCAAGACGTCGCCCTGGGATCGCTTGCCCACCCGATGGGCGATCTCATTGGCCCTGGCCTGGGCAATGATTCTGATTGTTTTCACGAACATAGAATCGATGTTTGTTTAATAGTTTTTTTCCATGTATTGTACCAGTGGACAGGCCCATAACCAATAACCTATCTTGGTGTTGTCGCTCAAACATTGTACACTGAATTGGGTGTCGATCGCAAGATCTTCCGCGGAAAATAAGCCATTGTTCCTCAACCAGGTGCATATGACCCGGCCATTGGTGTATTCGAGTGCTCCCAACATTTCGGCTGTTTTAACAATGGCATCGCTCTTGTTGTCGTTTCTCAATGAATTTAGAATATCTCTCACATATCTCTCATAATAACCACGCCATATGGTCTGGTCATTCCTGTGTATGCCCTTAATCTGTGTCACTATCCTCTCTGAGTACACATAATATTCAACCATCTTGTCTTCAAAAACACTGTCTCTCAATGCTTTCAATAGCACAAAATCTCTCTGTGCGTTGGCATTGTCTTCGTTTGGTGTGAATGCGGCGTCTTTGGATCTTGTCGGAAGATGATATGCCAGTATGGCATTGTAAAAAATACAGTTGTCTTCCCTGCTCAATAGAGTTGACACACAATGTTCTTCATCTCCATGCTCACGGCACTGGGCACAGGCCTGCCTGTCATGTAGATATTGTTCAACCGATATGCCCATTATTTCACTCCCGCTATCATGTATAACAATCCAAACATGGCCCACATGGCATATCCTATAGCAACATTCTTGGTTGGCTGGTTGGTGTGCTTGACGAATCTTCCGATCAACCTGCTGACCGCG
>SXGQ01174169.1_pt1 | contig 14811 bp, 9 predicted proteins | sample 3178371 | NCBI WGS metagenome assembly SXGQ01 (sample SAMN11356859, study PRJNA531348) | freshwater metagenome | isolation source: freshwater sample F1-20 | place: China: Fuxian Lake, Yuxi | collected 2017-12-25
CGAGTCGCGCGCGCAGATGGCGACGTTGCCACGGCTCAAGCCGCGGAAGTTCTACGACCTGGTCGTCGAAGTCGCCATCCTCCGCCCCGGCCCGATCGTCGGGCAGATGGTGCATCCGTACTTGAACCGCCGCGCCGGACGCGAGGCGGTGGTCTATGACCACCCGCTGCTCGAGCCCATCCTCAAGCGCACGCTGGGCGTGCCGCTGTTCCAGGAGCAATTGCTGCGCATGGCCATGGTGGTGGCCAACTTCACCGGCGGGCAGGCCGAAGACTTGCGGCGCGCCATGGGCTTCAAGCGCTCCGAGAAGCGCATGCGGCAGCTCGACGGCCTGCTGCGCGACGGCATGGCCAAGAACGGCATTACCGGCGAGGCCGCGGATCGCATTGTGCTGGCGATCACGTCGTTTGCCCTTTATGGCTTTCCCGAATCACATGCCGCCAGCTTCGCGCTGCTGGCATATGCGAGCGCGTATTTCAAGGCGCACTACCCGGCGGCGTTCTACACGGCGCTGCTCAACAATCAGCCGATGGGCTTCTACCATCCGGCCACGCTGGTGAAAGACGCGCAGCGGCGCGGCGTCCGCTTCAATCCCATCGACGTGCAAGTCTCCGATTGGGACTGCACCGTCGACGCCGATGGCTCGATCCGGCTCGGCCTCCGATACGTTCGCGGCTTGCGCGCCGAAGCGGGACGGGCTATCGCCACCGCAAAGTCAGAAGTGGGAAGTGAGAAGTTAGAAGAACGGAACGACCGTTGCCCGAAATGTGGATGTGACGATCCGACCATGCTGGAGACCGTCCAAGCCCTCAAGCCCTTAAGCCCCCCAGCCCTCTTTTGCAACGTCTGCTCTCACCAATGGACGGTGGCGCCGCCGCGCGCTGGGCGCTATCGCAGTGTCGACGAACTGGTGCGGCGCGCCGGCATCCGCCGCGACGAGATGGTGGCGCTGGCCGAGATTGGCGCGCTCAACTCGCTTGGCCACGACCGCCGCTCGGCGCTGTGGCAGGTCGAACGCGCGGTCCGCCCCGCCGGTGAGATGTTCGAAGATGGATTGCGAGAAGGTTTGCCAGAAGGCCGGGACTTTAGTCCCGGCGAATCACCTCTGCCCGAGATGAACGTCTCCGAGCGCCTCATCGCCGACTACTCCGGCACCGGCCTCACCGTGGGGCCGCATCCGCTGACCTTCCGCCGCCACGAGCTATCCATGCGCGGCGTGTTGCCGGCCAGCGAGCTGCCCAGGGCGCGCGCCGGCCGCCGCGTGCGCACGGCCGGCATGGTCATCACGCGCCAGCGGCCAGGCACCGCCAAGGGCTTCGTCTTTCTCACCCTCGAAGACGAAACCGGCATCGCCAACATCATCGTCCGGCCCGATCTCTACGCTACCGATCGCCTGACTATCATCGAGGCGTCGTTTCTCATGGTCGAGGGCGTGCTGCAGAACCAGGACGGCGTCACCTCGATCAAGGCCGAGCGGGTGTCGCGGCTGGCCGGCCTGCCCGACAGCGCAGCGATCGATTCGCACGATTTCCACTGATTGAGGCCTCTCCTGCAACGCCGGGGCCCGTAAAGGCGTCACACTACGAACACATCATGGCCACTTCCCCTCGCATTCTGCTGACCGGCGCCACCGGCTATGTCGGCGGCCGGTTGCTGCCCGCGCTCGAGGCCGCCGGCCACACCGTGCGCTGCCTGACCCGGCGGCCCGAAGTATTGACACACGGCCACCCCGCCCGCGATGTCGTCAAGGGCGACGTGCTCGAGCGATCGACCCTGGACGCCGCCATGCGCGGCGTCGACGTGGCGTATTACCTGGTGCACTCGATGGGCGCCACCGGCTCATTCGAGGAGGCCGATCGCCAGGGCGCCGCCAACTTCGCCGCCGCCGCCAAGGCGGCCGGCGTCGGCCGGATCATCTACCTGGGCGGCCTGGGCCGCGAAGACGAAGACCTGTCGGCCCACCTGCGCAGCCGGCAGGAAGTGGGGCGCATCTTGCGCGAGTCGGGCGTGCCCGTGCTCGAGTTCCGCGCCTCGATCGTGATTGGGGCCGGCAGCCTGTCGTTCGAGATGATCCGGTCGCTCGTCGAGCGCCTGCCGTTCATGATCACGCCCAAGTGGGTGCGGGTGCCGGCGCAGCCCATCGCCATTGACGACTTGCTCGCCTACCTGATCGAGGCGCTGACCCTGCCCGACGCCGCCTGCCGCGTGTACGAGATTGGCGGCGCCGATCGCGTGTCGTATGCCGACATCATGCGGCTCTACGCGCGGTTGAGCGGGCGGCGCTTGCGGATGCTCGAGGTGCCAATTCTCACGCCCTATGTCTCTAGCCTGTGGCTGGGGCTGATTACGCCGCTCTATGCCCGCGTCGGCCGCAAGCTGATCGAAAGCATCGTCCACAGCACGGTGGTCAGCGACGATATGGCGCTGCGCACGTTCGCGGTGCGGCCCATGGGCGTCGAAGCCGCGGTGCGCCGTGCGCTCGGCGAAGAGACCGCCGAACCGGCGACGCGATGGAACGACGCCTTGTCGTCGGCGCGGCCCCGCCCCTCGTGGCAGGGGGTGACCTTCGGCCGCCAACTGACCGACGCGCGTACCATTGCCGTGGGCGCGCCGGCGCCGGTGGTGTTCGCGTGCATCGAGCGCATTGGCGGCGATACCGGCTGGTACGCCTGGAACTGGCTGTGGCGACTCCGCGGTGTGCTCGACCTGCTGGCCGGCGGCGTCGGCATGCGGCGGGGACGGCCGTCGCCCACCCGGCTGCGCGTGGGCGACACGCTCGACTTCTGGCGCGTCGAGGCGATCGAGCCCGGCGCGCGCCTGCGGCTGTCGGCCGAGATGCGGTTGCCCGGCCGCGCCTGGCTCGAGTTTGAGGTGCGACAGGACGGGCCGTTCACCACCATCAACCAGGTCGCGACCTTCGACCCGCACGGCGTGCTCGGCCAAGCCTATTGGTACTCGTTGTACCCGTTGCATCACCTGGTATTTGGCGGAATGCTTCGTGGCATCGCCCACGCCGCGCTGCAGCCGCCGGCCTCACGCTGACACGGCGCCTCGGGTTTGGTGACAGTGGGCAGTCATGACGCGGTTCCGCTCGAAGGTTGACGCGCTGAGCAGTGCCGCCCACCGACAAGGCCGGCGTCGTCGAGCTTGTTCGCCGGCGTAAACCCGACGCCCAGCTGGAAGGCTTCACCAGCTCAGTCCCGCAAGCCGCACAATAGGCCGGTGCGAGCGCTGGTTGTCTTCGGCGTCGTCGTCGGAGCCCTCGTCGCCCTGTTGTGGGCCCGGCCGTCCGCGCCTCCTGCAGGACAAGGTCATTCCCGACGACGTCGCCGTCTTCCGCATTCACGGCCCGTTCCTGTTCGGCGGCACCGACAAGCTGCGAGAGATTTCGGATCGCGCCGACACGTTGCCGCCGGTCGTGGTGCTGCGTCTCCGGAACATGACGGCCATCGACGCCACCGGCATCAGCGCGATCGAGGAGCTGGCCGACGAGCTAAAAGCGAAGGGGCGGACGCTGGTGCTGTGTGGCGCGCCGCGACAGCCGATGGCCGCCCTGCAGAAGGCCGAACTCCACGAGCGGCTGGGCGAGGCCAACATTTGCGAGAGCGTGCAAGCCGCGCTCGATCGCGCGGCGGTCGTGAACGCGGAAAAAGAAAAGGCCGAGGCGGGGTAGCCTCGGCCTTCTTGGTGTTAAGCCGGCTAAAGCCGGATTCTACTTGGTCGCGATGAACATGATCTCGACCAGGCCGTCGGCGCCGACCAGCCCTGACTTCACCGTCGCTCGCGCGGGGAAGTCGTTCGAGATTACCGACCGGTAGCCGGCGTTCATGGCGTCGAAGCCCGCGAGGTCCGTGATCCACACCATTCCGTCGACCAGGTCGTTCCAGCCAAAACCGGCCGCGGTCAGCGTGCGGCCAACCCGCGCCAGGGTCTCTTTGGTCTGCGCTTCCATGTCACCCTTGTTGGTAGCGTTGTTGCCGAGCAAGCCGGCCAGGTAGAGCGTGTTGCCGACCTTGACGGCGCTGCTGAGCGTCGCGCTCGGCCGCCCCGGGGTGCCGTCGGCGTTCGGCGTGGCGAACGTCTCTTTCGGACGGCGGTTCGCCGTCATGGTGATCTCCACCTGATAGGTTGGGCCGGGCAGGCCAACGATGGTAGTCGCTCGGGCGGGCGGATCCTTCGGGAAATGCGGCACATAGGCCTTGTTCATCTCGCCGAACTTGGTCCCGTCGGTAATGTAGACACGGTTGGCGACGACGTGTTCGAAGCCGAACCCGGCCGCCTTCAGCAGCTCGCCGGCGTTGCCCATGATCGTGTTCATCTGCGTCGTCATGTCGCCTTCGACCGGCACGTTGTCCTTGGCCCCGCGCGAGACCATGCCCGACAGGAACAGGAAGTCGCCCGTCTTGATGGCGTAGCTGTAGGGATTGGCGGTTGACCAGCCGGCGGGCGTGATGGCCACACGCTCACCGCCCGTGGGCACGGCGACCGCCGACATCTCGATTAGCGCGCCGGGGACGACGAAGTCGGCAATCACGGTCGTGCGCGCCGGCGCGTTCTTGGGCCAGGTCTGGCGCCACACTTCGGTCATGGCGGCGGCCTCGGCCGCGTTCTTCAGGTAAACGTTGACGCTGGCCACATTCTGCAGACTCGAGCCGGCCTTGGTCAGCGTCTGGCCCATGCTGTCGAGCACGGCCTTGGTCTGGGCCGTGATGTCGCCCTGGGCGACGATCGTGCCGGCGACGTAGATCAAGCCGTCCCCCTTGGCTGCCGCACTGAACGGCAGATTGCCGGCCGCCGGGAACAGCTGTCGCTGGCCTTGCAAAGTCACCCCCAAGCTCACAACGGATACAAGCACTAACGTCGTCAAGTAGCCTCGCACGGTGCACCCCTCGACCGACAATGTATCATTCCTTGCTACACTGGCTGAACTGGTACGAGCCGTTCACTCATTCGTTCATCGCGACCCAGACACCCACCAATGCCCAAAGCGCCGACCCTTCCGAAAGTCCGCCGAAAACGTTCCCAACTCCACGGCTTCGGCGTGTTCGCCCTGGAGCCCATCAATAAGAACAAGCGCATCATCGACTACGCCGGTGAGTTGATCACCAACAAGCAGAGCGAGAGCCGCGAAGATCGCTACCTGAAGAAGGGCTGCATCTGGGTGTTCCGCGTCAACCGCAACTGGAGCCGCGACGCGCACGTCGGCGGCAACGACGCGCGCTTCATCAACCATTCCTGCAAGGGCAATTGCTGGATTGACGTGGACGCCGTGACCAAGACCATCTGGATTCGCGCCTCGAAGGCCATCGCCAAGGGCGAAGAGCTGACCTACGACTACAATACCGAGGGCGACAAGATCATCCCGTGCCTGTGCCGGCCGGGCTGCAAGACCAAGCTATGAGGTGGTGGCCGGGTGCGATCGCGCTGGCGATAATGGCCGCCGTGGCCGGCACGCACGCACAGGCCGGCCCTGCCTTCTTCGTTCGCAACCTCGACAACCCGCGCGAGCGGCGCGAGGCCCGCGCCGACATTCTCGACACCCCCGTCCTTCCCGGCTCCATCGTCAAGGCCGTGGCGCTGGTCGCCGCGCTCGAAGCGGGCGTGATCCGCGCCGATTCCAATCACATGTGCCGGCGCACGGTCACGGTTGATGGCCAGAGGTATGTGTGCGCGCATCCCGACCTCAAACGCGCGCTGTCGCCGGATGAAGCGCTCGCCTATTCCTGCAACGACTTCTTCGTGTCGCTGGCGCCGCGCCTGTCGCGCGACCGATTGAACCGCACGCGGCTTGCCGCCGGCCTGCCGCCGCTCGCCGCCGGCACGGCGCTGGCGTCCGCCCTGGTCGGACTCGCGGGCCCGCGCACCAGCCCCCGCGCGATGATCGAGGTGTTGGCGCGACTGGCGGGTGCCAGCAAGGACACGCCCGTGCCCATGAGCCCCGCCACCAGGGCCGTGTTACTCGACGGTCTGCGCGGCGCAGCCGACTACGGCACGGCCGCGGCGCTGAAGGGTGCCGGTGTGCCGGCACTCGCCAAGACGGGCTCGATCCTGATGCCCAGCGGCGTCGTGCTCGGCCTGGTGGTCGCGCTCACACCCGCCGACCGCCCGACTCACGGCGTCGTCGTCGCCGCGCCGGGCGGCGCCGGCGTGGACGCCGCGGCGATCGCCGCCGACGTTCTCCTGGAACGCACTTCAGCACCTCAGCACCCCAGCACCCCAGCACCTCTTCAGCCGATCAGGCTTGGGCGAACCCAGCCGAACGGCGCTACGCGAGTTGAAACGATCCCCGTCGATAGCTACATTGCGCAGGTCTTGGCCGGCGAAGGGCAGCCGCGGGCGGGCGATGCGGCGCAGCAGGCGCTCGCCATCACCGCCCGAACCTTCGCCATCGCCAATCGCAACCGCCATCGTCGCGAGGGGTTCGACTTGTGCGACACCACGCACTGCCAGGTGGTTCGCGCGGCAACGCCAACGACGACCCGTGCGGCGCAGGCGACCAGCGGGCGCTTGCTGCTCAGCAGGGGACAACCGGCGTTCGTGTTCTATTCCGCCTCGTGCGGCGGCCGCACCGAACTGGCCTCGGAAGTCTGGCCGGGGGCCATTGACTATGCCGGCGCGGCGTCGGTGCACGACGATGCGGACGCCGGCGAGCCGGCGTGGGAGAGTGAGGTGCGCGTGCGCGATGTCGAACGGGCACTGCGAAGCGCCGGCCTGCGCGGCGATCGCCTGCGCGACGTCCGCGTGCTGGCCCGCAACCAGTCGGGCCGCGTCTCGCGGGTGCGGGTCGATGGCCTTACGCCGTCAGAGATAAGCGGCCACGAGTTCCGGACGGCCGTCGGCCGCGTCGCCGGGTTCGCCGCCATCAAGAGCACGGCGTTCGACGTCACGCGGACCAGCAGTGGGTATCACTTCCGCGGACGCGGCTTTGGTCACGGCGTTGGCCTGTGCGTGATCGGCGCCGGCCTGCGCGCCGCACGCGGCTCGACCGCCGACGAGATCCTGAAGTTCTACTATCCAGGCCTGACGATTGGTTCGGGAGCACCAAACGTCCTGACAACAGTCGCACCGGTCACCGCCGGACCACCCGTGGCGCCTGTGGCACCCCTGGCACCCTTGGCACCGTCCTCCTCCGACATCGCCTTGGCCCTGCCCGGCAATGAAGAAGGCGAACGGGCCAGCCTGCTGAGTCTGATCCGCCGCAGCCGCGATGAGATCCTGAAGGCCACCGGCGCCAGGGCGCCCGCGCGCCTGCGTGTCACCGTCCATCCTTCAGTGGATAGCTTCGGCCGCGCCACCGGCCAGCCGTGGTGGGTGTCGGGTGCGACCGAGGGCGCGGCTATCGAGCTGTTGCCGCTGACCACGCTCAAGCAGCGGGGACAGCTCGAGCGAACCCTCCGCCACGAAATGGCGCATGCGCTGCTGGACGAGGTGTTGTCGAAGCGACCGATGTGGGTGAGGGAAGGGGCCGCCGCGTACTTCGCCACCCCGCCGGCCTTGCGCACGGCCGCGTCGAGGGTCACCTGTCCAAAGGACACAGAGTTGTTGCGCCCGATCTCCGCCGGCGCGCAGCGCGAAGCGTACGCCAGGGCCGAGGCGTGCTTTGCCAAGGGCATTGCCGACGGCAAGCGATGGGACCAGATTCGGTAGGTGCTGGGGTGCTGAAGTGCTTGGCTGCTTGGGGGCTGAGGTGCCGGCCCGGCATTCCGATTCTCCCATCCCGTGGCTAGCGCTTGATCACCCGAGCACCCGAGCACCTCAGCACTTCAGCACCGTGAGAGTGGCCTGACGGATGATAAGCGCGACGCCGGTCGCCATCAACAGCGCCGTCACGGCCAGCTTGCCGATCACGAACGCGAGTTCGACCGAGGTCGCGGGCAGGCCGCCTGGCCGCCACGGCGCCAGGTAGATCCAGGGCGCGGCGACCAGGGCCGCGAACAGCAGCGTCGCCGTCGCGAGCGGCACCGGGGCGATGGCGCGCGTGATCCAGGCTGTGCGAGCGATCTCGCGCCAGCCGCCGTACAGGATGGCCGCCATCAGCGCCAGCGCCAACATCGGCGCGACCACCCCCTTCAGCCACACCGCCAGCCAACTGATCCCCGTAAACAACCACGACACATCGTCCCAACCGACGGCGGTGATGAGCCACGCGTTGATCGGTCCGCTGTAGATGGTGACGCGGCCGGTGGCGGCGCCGACGGCCCACCAGATCAGGCCCGCGATGATCGCGGCGGGGATGCTGGCCGGGACCCCCGCGGCCGCGGCACGAAAGAGGCTGGGCGACACGCCGCGTTGCCACCCGAGCAGGGCGCCGCTCGCGGTCAAGGCCAGCAGGAAGCCCGCCGCGAGTAACAACAGCGCCGAAGCGGCCAGGCTCCAGATGGTGGATTCGGGCGTGATCAGAAACGACCAGTAGACGCCGCCGGTCAAGGCCGCGCCAACCAGAATCCACAAGGTGATCGTCACGAGCCTCATCGCCTGCCCCCTTCCGGAGCCGTCACGATAAAGGCCTGGGGCTCGCTCGAGGCTTGCACGCCGGGCACATACATGGGCGACACCTGCGCCGGAATCGCGCGGAACTGGCCCGGTGCGATCACCTTCACGAGGTAGCGGTACTCGTAGCGGCCGCGGTCGAAGGACTCCTGGAAGAACACCGTGCGCGAGTCGCGGTACTCCACACGCGACCCGTACCACCACTGCTCGGGCGCCTCACGTTCGAGAGGGTAGGCGGTCGTGTCCTGAATCGCTTCCACGCCGGCCGGCAGCGGGTCCTCGATGGCGAGGTATCGCCACTCGGGCGATCCGGCAACGGTGAGCCGGACGGTCAGTACGTCGCCCGGCTTCGCCGTGCCGGTGAACGGCTGCTCGCGATAGACGATGCGGCCCTTCACGGTGACGGGTGTGAGCTGCGCGTACGTCCGCGTGAGGGCAAGTTGGCGGCTGCCGGCGGCGGCGCCGGCACCGGTCGTGTCGTAGTAGTTGGCCGCGGCCGACCAGTAAACGGTGCCACCATCCTCTTTGACCAGTCGCACCTGGTTGGCGCCGGCATTGGCCGGCACGGTGATCACCTGGGGATCCGGCGCCGTCATGGCCGCGGCCGAGAACGTGCGCCGGCCGGCATTGGCGCCGTTGACGAACACGTCCACCGAGAACGGTTGCGCCGACTCGCCACGGGCCTGCATGAACGACAGCAGGCCGTAGATCGCCATCGCGGTCTGCTTCGTGCTCGACCAGTAGCCGGCCGTCCGGTTCAACATCATCCAGCGCACGGCGCGTTCAACCAGCGGGCTCTTGGGATCGCGGCGGGCGAGCGCCTGCACGGCGAACGCGGTCGCTTCGATGCTGGTCTCGGCCGCGTCGAGGAGCAGCGGGTCGTTGGCCACCGCCCACCACGACACGTCGCCGCGCGTCTGCGCCTCGCCGGCCAGGGCCTGCGCCAGCTCGTGGCCGCGCGGGTCCTTGATCTCGTCGAGCAGCAGCAACAGCAGGGCGCGGCCGTAGGCGCTCATGCGGCTGCGTGCCTCCCACAACTCGTCGCGGGCTGCCACGTGGGTGTACTGGTGCTCGGTGCCGTCGGCGTACCAGGCGAGCTCGGTCTCGCCGCCGGCCGCCCGCTGCAGCACGTAGGCCTCGTACACCTTCAGGTCAGGCGCGACGCGCGGGTAATCTGCATACAGCCGCGCCAGGGCGCGGGCGCCGTTGTTGATGCGGTACTCCTGCACCTTCACGCCGGCGCGGCGCGCCTCGTCCATCGCCCACAGCGCGTACGCGGTCATGAACGGGTGATTGCCATCCGACTTCCACCATCCCCACCCGCCATCGTCATGCTGGTAGTCGCCCAGGCGCAGAAGGCCGGCGGAGACCTGGCGATCGAGCGCCGACAGCCGCTCGGTCGGCGCCAGTTTCAACTCGGTGAGCGCCTTCGTCACCAGCAGGTTGGGCAGGAAGCTCGAGACCGTCTGCTCGGTGCAGCCGTAGGGATAGCCCGTCAGGAAGTCCAGCGCGCCCAGCATTGATCCCGCCAGCGACGGCGCCAGGGCAATCGAGACGGTGCGCGAGACCGGATTGGCGCCCTCGGGCACGGTGACGACCGTAGTCGCTTCACCGGCGCCAACAATCGAGCCGGCCGTGCCGGCTTCGCGGTGGATGCCGAATGGCAGCACGGGCACGGGCAACTCCACCGCGTCGGTATCAACCGCGGTTCTCGCGGTCGCGGTGATGGTGGCCGTCCCGACGGTGCGGGCGGTGAAGCGCCAATCGTCGCGACGTTCGGCGCCGCTCGCGAGTGGGGACGACGGTGGGGCAGCGGCGGTCGTCGATGCGAGGCCGGTGGTCTGCACCGAGATGCTGGCCGTCTGCGTGTCGGGCCGGTAGTTATGCACCATCGTCGGAATGACCACCTCATCGCCCTCGGTGAGGAAGCGCGGCGTGATCACGCGGACGATCAGGTCCTTGGTCGTGGTGGTGCGCGCGACGGCGACGCCGGCTTTCGTGTCGTCGGTAATGGCGCGGGCGGTGAGCCGCCAGGTCGTCAGCGCATCCGGATAGTTCACCGCGATGCGGCCGCGCCCCTGCGCGTCGGTGACCAGGTCGCCGACCCAGTAGATGGCGTCGGGAAAGTCCTTGCGCACCTCGGGTTGCACTTCCTTGTCGCCCTTGAAGTCGGCCAGCGTGAACGGACGCCGTCCGCGGCGGGCCAGTTGCAGGCGATCACGGCCTGAATAGCCCGTGAAGTAGTACTCGCGGGAGAACATGGTGTTCACGCGCGAGTACTCGCGACGGTAGAAGTGACGAATGGGATCGGGCGTGTCGTCGGCCTTCACGCCGTACACCGCTTCGTCGATCACCGCGAGGCTCACCTGTGCCCGCACCGGCTGGCCGGCCTGGTCGGTGACCAGCACCGAGAAGGCGCCGGGCTCGCGCGGTTTCGACACGGCCTGGTCGGCGGTCAGCGACACGGTCAACGTCCGGGAGGTGGCCGGCACGCCGAGGCGGCGTTCGGCCCGGCTCAAGCGCCCGTCGCGCAAGAACGCAATGCTCACGAACACGTCGCCGACGTCGCCCTCGTCGATCGGCACTTCGATGGCTTCGGTCGCCGTCGGTCTCAGCAGCCGGAACCACGACACGTGCTGGCCCTCCTTGGTGACCAGCACCGGGCCAGTAATGGTCTCGCCCCGGACGATCAGGCGGGCCGACTCACCGGGTTGGTATGTCCGCCGATCCGCCAGCAGTTCCAGGTAGCGCTCGCCGCTGTCGGCGGTGGTGTCACTCGGCCCCGGCACCCACAGCCACACATCGTCTTGAACCGTGCGGTCGCCGCTTGGCGCGGTCACGCGGACGCGGAAACTACCGGTCTGTTGCGGCAACGTGACGCGCCCGGTCGCCAGTCCGCTCGCGTCGGTCGTCACGCCGCTCTCGCTGATCTGGTTCACCTCGGGTTCGCTGTAGTAGCCGGCTCGATAGGTGAGCTGTTCGAGCACGACGCTGACCGGAATGTTGCCCTGCGCGGCGCCGGTGTAGTCAACCGCGCGAATGGCGATGTCCACCGTGTTGCCGGCGCGGAACACCGAGTTGGTGGTCTGCGCCGCAACCAGGAACGAACCAAAGGTGGCGTGCACCACGGTGTTGCCCGACACCTCGCGGTTGGCGGCGTCGGTGACCTGGGCCTCGATGCGCGCGCTGAAGTCGCGGCCGTTCTCGTCCACGCCCAGGGGCACGCGCAGCTGCGCCTTGCCGCTGGCATCCAGCCGCACGGAGCCCTGCGCCGTCTGGTGGTCGCCGTACCAGTAACTGCTTTCGCCGCCCTCGAACCCATCGTCCCAGCGCAGCGGCGAGTAGTACGGCTGCTGGTTGAGGACCCACCGCAGTTGACCGTTGGCGACCGGCTGCCCGAAGTAGTACCGGGCTTGGATCGAGATCACCGCCTCTTCGCCCTGGCGCACGAACCGGGCGGCCGGCGTGACCACAACTTCGAACTCCGGCTTGCGGTACTCCTGCACTTCGAAGCCGCTCGAAGTCTGGAAGTCACCGCTTTGCACGCGCAGTGCGTAACTGCCGAGCGCGGCAGTCGGCGGAACCGCAAAGCTTGCGAGGACGGCGCCAAACGCATCCACCTTTACCTGCTGGCGGAAGATCACCTTGTCGTTCGGATCCGAAGCCACCACTTCAACCTCGGCACGGTCGAACTTCGCCAGCGCGTCGTGATGCCGCCAGCGCAGGATGCCCTTGAGGTGAACGGTGTGGCCGGGACGATAGATGGGCTTGTCGGTGTAGAGGTAACCGGCCAGCGCGCGCGCCGGTTCCTGCAGCGACCACGAGCCCGGGTCGGTCGCCGCCACCTGGTCGCCGCACTGCGCGATGCCGACCACGTTGTCCATCGGCTGCTCGGGCAGGACGGCTTCGAACAGGCCATCGACCGAGGTGCGGCCTTCGGCGACGGTCTGCTGCGACACGAGCACGCGCACGGCGCACTCGGCGACCGGTTCGCCGGTGAAGCGATCGGCGGCAAAGAACAGCATCTGGCCCGGCGAGGTCTTGGTGACCAGGCCGACGTCGGAGACGATCACGATCGTGTAGGCCCGCAGCAGGTCGTGGACGGCTTCGACGACGTAGATGCCGGGCCGGCGCAGATCAACGGGTACACGGCGAACCTCGGGGTCGCGGTGGTTCGGCAGCAACTCGCGCCACGTGGTGACGACCTGGTCGGGGTTGAGCAGCGGCACCTGTGCAAACGTGTTGGCGTTCAAGACCACGCGCTGGGCGACCACCGCCTGGTCGGTGGCGGCCCGCCGCGCGGCTCGGTAGGGCTGGCTGACCTGGCCGCGCGCGAAGCGCTGCACTGACTGGCGCTGGCCGCGCTTCCAGTCGGCGAGCTGCTCGATCCACGTCCGTTCCTGTGGCACCTCGACATCACCGCTGCCGAACTGATGCGGGTCGCGAAGGCTGGCAAAGAACGCGAACGGATCGCGGACCTGGTAGACCCGGAAGTCGAGCTGCGGCACGCGACGAAACGTCAGGTAGAAGTTCGGCGCATCCTTGGTCGTGAAGACCTCGCTCGTCGAGAGCGAGAACGCCGGGCGCTCGTCGCTCTCGCCTTGCGCGCTTGCCTCGCGCGAAGTCAGAAGTGAGAAGAGCGAAGTGAGAAGGATTAGCGAGCGGGCCAGCTTCATAGCACTGCCAGTCGATAGACGCCGATGAACCGCGGGTTCGACGCGAGGGGCCGCCAGCGGGTGGCGGGGTGTTGTGCGAGCGTGCCGAGGCGGACCTTGCGCACCTCGCCGGGGCCGTCATCGGCCGGGCCGGTGTGATACACGACCCAGTCATCGCCTTCGGCTTCGAACGCAGAGCGGCCGACAAACACCATCAGGTGGTCGGGCACCTGTTGTGCCGGTTGGCGGAAGTAGAGCAAGTCGCCGGGGCGCAGGGCCCGGGTGTCGCGGCCGAGTGGCCGGGTATTCAGCGCGATCAACGTCTTCGCGTCGGCAAACTCGGCATACTGCGCGTCGGGGCCATCGGTGACCCGAAAGAGCGGCCACCCGTGGGCGCCCGGCTTCGGCGCCGATCGCACGTCGGCATATTGGGGCGCAAACGGGAGTGCCGCGCGGCGCACCCACTCGGGCGTGTGCGCCCGCATGGCTTCGCGATAGGCGTGGCGAATCAGCGCAGCACAGTCGGCGACGTCCGGCGTGGTGCGCTCGAACTGCGCGTCGGCCAGCAACACAAACCACGATCGGAACGCGGCGCGATCGGATTCATCGGCGAGCCGCGCTTGCGCTCCGGCTCGGGAACCGGCGACCGACGCGAGCAGGACCGCGAGAACAACGATGGTTTTGGAAGCCGACACGGTGGTCTTTTGGGTAGAGTGGACCAGTATATTCCGAGTCCTGACTCCTGACTCCTGACTCCTGACTCCCGACTCCCGGCAGTGTCCTTACAGCTCGACGACAAAGCCGGCGAACTTGCCCGCCAGCCAGCGCTCGTGCAGGCGGCCGCCGTGGGCCTGGACGACGGCGATGGCGATCGGGAGCTGCCGGCCGGTGCCGCCGCGGCTGATGTCGACCGGGCGTTCTTCGAGGGTGCCGCGGCCGAGCGTCCGCGGCTGCACCACGACCTGCGCGGTGGTTCGCCCCTTGACCAGGCGCAGGTCGAAGCCCGACGCGCCCGATTGCACCCGCGCGAGGGTCGCGATCAGGGTGCAGAACACTACGCGCATGCGGGCCTCGTCCAGTCGCAGGCGGACGTCGGTGGGGGCCACCACGTCGAGGTCGGTTGCAAAGTGGCCGGGCAATTCCACGGCCTGCACCGCCTGGTTCAGCACCGAGCGCAGGGACGTGCGCTTCAGCGCCACCTTGATGCGGCCACCCGTGAGGAGGGCCGGCCCGCGAAGCTCGTGGGAGGCCAGCAACAACAAGGCGGGCAAGGCAGATTCGGCCATGGGTCTGGGGTCCATAGTCCCCCGAAACCCCGGACCCTTGCGAGGCGTCAAAAGCCAACACCGGTGCGGTATCATCGGCGGGGAGCTTGGCGATGTTGATTAAAAAGGCTGCAGACCTGCGCGAATCCGACGTGACCCCAAAGGAAACCTTCCTGCGGCGCCGCGAATTTCTCGCCGTGGCCGGCAGCACGGCCGTGGCCGTGGCCACCAACGGCCTGGGCCCGGTGTTCACGGGGACGGCCACCGCGCTGGCGCAGAACCCGTCGGCGCAGAAGCTGGCCAACCTCAAGAAGAGCCCGTTCAGCACCGACGAGAAGCTCAACTCGTACAAGGACGTCACGACCTACAACAACTTCTACGAGTTCGGCCTCGACAAGGCC
>SXGQ01451215.1_pt1 | contig 14810 bp, 2 predicted proteins | sample 3178371 | NCBI WGS metagenome assembly SXGQ01 (sample SAMN11356859, study PRJNA531348) | freshwater metagenome | isolation source: freshwater sample F1-20 | place: China: Fuxian Lake, Yuxi | collected 2017-12-25
ACACCGTGCGCCGACCGAACTTCATCTTCATCGTGGCCGATGATCTCGGCTATGCCGACCTGGGCTGCTACGGGGGCCGACCCGCGGCTTTCGGGCCCGTGTCGCCGGTTCTTGATGGACTCGCCGCGAAGGGGCTGCGCTTTACCCAGGGCTACAGCAACTCGCCCGTGTGCTCGCCCACGCGCTTTGCGCTCATGACCGCGCGCTACCAGTATCGCCTGCGGGGCGGTGCCGATGAGCCGATCAATAGCCGCAGCCGTGGCAGCAGCGTGCTGGGGCTCCCGCCCGAGGTGCCTACGCTACCCTCGATGCTGCGCGAGGCGGGCTATCGCACGGCGCTGATCGGCAAGTGGCACCTGGGTTACCCGCCCTATTTCGGGCCGCTCCGCTCGGGCTACGAGGAGTTTTTTGGGCCCATGTCGGGCGGGGTCGATTACTTCACCCACTGCAGCAACGCCGGCACCCATGATCTTTTCGAAGGGGAGGCCGAGCAGCACGAGCCGGGCTATCTCACCGACCTCCTGTCCAGGCGTGCGGCGCGCTGGGTGCGCGAGCAAAGCGCTGAGACCGCGGCCGGCCAGCCATTCATGTTGAGCCTTCACTACACCGCGCCGCACTGGCCCTGGGAGACGCGAGAGGATGCCGCCCTCTCGGAGACGGTGCGATCAAACCTGTTCCATCTGGATGGCGGCAGCATTCACACCTATCACCGCATGATTCATCACATGGACGAGGGCATCGGCTGGGTGGTGCAGGCGTTGCGCGAGACGGGGCAGCTCGACAACACGCTGATCGTCTTCACCAGCGACAACGGCGGCGAGCGGTTCAGCGACAACTGGCCCCTGGTAGGCGGCAAGATGGACCTCACTGAGGGGGGCATTCGCGTGCCATGGATTGCACACTGGCCGGCGGGCATTGCGCCGGGCGGCGTGAGCGAGCAGCAGTGCATGACGATGGATTGGTCGGCCACGCTTCTCGATCTGGGTGCCGCGCGGCCTCCGGCCGGGCATGCGCTCGATGGCGTGTCGCTCGCACCGGTACTGCGCGACGGCGCACAGTTGATACCGCGCGAACTGTTCTGGCGTATGAAGCATCGTGGCCAGCGTGCACTGCGCGAGGGCGCATGGAAGTATCTGCGGGTCGATGGCCATGACTATCTGTTCGATCTGTCGCGTGATGAACGCGAGCGGGCGAACCTCGGCGGGCGCGAGCCCGAGCGGATGCGCGCAATGCGCGCGCGCTGGGAGGCCTGGGAGCGCAGTGTGCCGCCGATTCCGGATGATGCCGTGGTGAGCCTGGGGTATTCGGCGGCGGACATGCCGCAGCGCTGAAAGCAGGGGTTTGATGCGAGATTCGAATCCGAGTCAAGGCCCGCGCAGCGAGTGTTATCGCCCGCGCCCCACATGGGGCGTGCCCGTTTCGCGAATCACAACGCCGGCTTCAGTGAAGGCAAGCCCGCGGCCGTAGATGGTCTGTACCGGAAGCTCGGACTCAAGCCTGTCACGGCAACGGATTCGCAGGCGGCGCAACAGCGTCTCGACGCGGCGGTAATCAAAGGCATCGGGCTTTGCGCCCTGGCTCTCCACCACGCGTTCCTTGGTCAGCACCTCGCCCGCCGGGCTCATTAACGCTTCGAGCAACAGTCGCTCGGAATGCTTGAGCAGCATGGTTTTGCCATTGGGCGCGGTCAGGGCCCAGGTCCGGATGTTGAGCTGCCACGCCGGTGGCCTGGTGTCCGGTAGCGTCGGTGTGCGCACGTCTGGCCCCGCGATGGCGGGTCCCAAGGCGAGGGAATGGATGCGCGCGAACAGTTTTCGGATGGTGAGCGCGAGCTCCTCGAGCGCGACCGGTTTGACGAGGTAGGCGTCGGCGCCCGCACGCAGACCGGTCACGCGCTGGGCGGGTGCGCCGCGGGCCGTAAGCATGATCACGCCACGCAGACCGAGCGGGGGAGCCGCTTCAAGCCAGCGCACGCCGTCGCCGTCGGGTAGGCCGAGATCGAGGACCACGATGTCGAAGTCATGGTCTGTCCGCCAGGCGTCCGCGTCGGCCAGCGTGCCGACGCCCGTGGCATCGATCGCCTCAAGCGACAGATAAGCCACGATGGCCTCCCGCAGATCGGGCTCATCTTCGATCACCAGCACGCTGGCGCGTTTGGCCTGCGTGGGGTCTGCCTGGGGAGCGAGCGGTGAGCTCATGCGCGCCCCGGCGGAATCCGGTCGGGGAACCAGACCGTGAATGTGCTGCCACGGCCGGGCTCGCTTTTAAGCTCGACATGCCCGTGGTGCTGCTCGGCGATGTGGCGCACGAAATTCAGGCCCAAACCGATGCCGCTCACCTCGCCCTCGGGCCGTACGCGGAAATAGCGATCGAAGACCCGATCATGCAACACCGGCTCGATGCCCTCGCCGCGATCCTGTACCGAAAGTCCGGCGAGGGTGGCGCCAGACTCATTGCGCTGTGAGTGGATTCGAATGACGATGGGTGATTGGGCCGGCGAATATCGGCAGGCGTTGCTGAGCAGATTCGTGAGCACGATCTCGAGCAGATCCCGATCGGCCCATAGGGTCGCCGCATCATGAGCAACCTCCCAGCTGATCTGATGCCCGTCATAGCCATCCGGCTGCGTCGCAACCGCCTGCGCAAGCCAGGCTCGGCAGTCGATCGCCTCGATGGAGGGAGGGGTGGACGAATTGAGGATCTGGTCCGATTTCAGCCAGGTGTCGGTGAGTTTGGCAAGACGCGCCACCTGCTGGCCAATGACCTGGGTGCGTGTCTGCACCGTGGCGTCCGATGCCTGCTTGCCGAGCAGGTCCGCCTGCGCGGAAATGACGCTCATCCTGTTTCTGAATTCATGCGAAACCAGCGCCGCAAAGCGCAGATATTCCGACAAGGTCCGGCGCTCGCTCTGAACGCTGTCGGCGAGTGCGCGTGTGCGCTCCTCGACTGCTCTCTCGAGCCGGCTTTCCTGGGCGTGGAGGACATCAATCATGCGCGCCTGTGAAGAGAGGCCCAGCTGTCGCTCCTCGCGCACAATGCTCGCCAGCATGAACGAGAGGAGCAGCATCTCGATCGCTGTGGAAATCTGTACCGCGTAGGCGGTCAGCGTATTGGTGGGGAGCCATCCGAGCATGCGTAGGGTACCCGCAGCGATGCCAACCGACAGCACCCCCCAGCTCAGCAGAAAATAGCTCTTCCCGGGGGTGGCGGTATGGCGCACACCCCAGGCGAGCGCGCCGATCAGCACGATCGCCGCCAGTCCAAGCGCGATCAGACTCTGAAACAGCCAGGTGGCCAGGGCGCTGTGCCCGGTGCTCGCAAGCATGACCCCGGCGTGAATCGCGCCCAGCACAGCCCCACCCTGCGCGAGGCGGTCCTGCCGGACCGGTGCGGCGCTTCGGGAATTCAGGACGCTCCGGGCGAGAAGCAGGAGGGCCGCCGCCGTCAGCGACAGAAAGACACCCGAGGACACCTCATCAAACGCTTGCCATTGCGGCCACAGGAGGATTCCGCCCCATCCGTTGCCTGCGAGGATGCCGAGGCTGAGTGCCGAGCCGTAGGCGGCATAGAGGCCAAAGCGCGTATCGCGGGAAGACAGCCAGATAAAGAACGCATAGACCACCATCGTAGCCAGTGCGCCGTGGTAGAGGGCCTGTAGCAGTCGCTCGAAAAGCGTGTGGCGGGAATATTCCCGGATCTGCCAGGCGACCAGCGGGAAGCTCAGTGCGTAATGGGATGCGACCCGGAAGTAGAAGTCCTGCGCGTCGTTCTCGATGCGAACTGGAAATGCAAAGTGCGGGCCGAGAAGCGGTCGGTTTTCAGGCGGACGGGCATGACCGGTGACCACCACTGGGAGCCCGGGCGCATGGAAATCGATGAATTTGTTGTAGGCGTAGGGGACGTTCAGGATCCAGGCGGCGGGCGCCTCCGGATCGCGCTGCAGTCGCACCCTCAGCCACCAGGCGGACGCGCTGAAACCGAGGTTGACATCACCCCGTGCGGGATCCCAGGGCGTGAATCGGGCCTGGAGTGCGGGGCTACGTACCTGATCGATCGAGAGCGTGCCGGCCGGGTCTTCTAGCAGCCAGACCGCGCCTGCCAGGTCTTCGCTGGGTTGGGCCAGCAAGCGGGGGATGGGCGCTGCCGCTGCCGTGCCGGTCGCGAGCAATCCTGCCGCGAGCAGCAGCCCCAACCAGCCCGTCAGCCGATGAATGATCCGATTACGCACGGCGCCCGAGTGTAAGCGCAGTCGCCCTGGCCACCAACCCCAGTGCGAATTGGTCGGAATCTGTCGAAATTGGAGGGCGGACGAAATCTTCGAAAATTGCCACAATTGAAACCGGTAATCTTTTCAGTGATTTAGCGGGGAGAGTTAGCAGAAACTGGGGGTTGAAAGCGCAGGACGCTCATTGAAGTTGGCGCAACACGCTCGTTCGGCATCGGCCCATCGGCCCATGCCGTTTTTGTGTTCTTCCGAGATGTCCCAAAGCGATCAGTTCCCGTTGACAGCGTCTGCTCACGATTTCCCGGTAGCGCAGTGGGTTTGAACGTCCCCAAGGGGAGAGTCCTTTGAGTTCTGGCAGAAGATTTAAACGCTGGTCGCCTAAAGGGCGTCGATTGGCTTGGGCGCGCAGTCGCGCACACGTCGAGCGGCTGGAAGACCGCGTGCTGCTATCGGCCGAGCCGATGATTCAGCAGTCGCGGCCCGAGGCCGAGGAGCCGCTCGCTGCTACCAACGTCGTGATCGAGGTGGGTGATCGCACCTCCGATCTCCCGACCATTGCTGACATCTCACAGGGCGCAATCCGCGTTGACCTCACCCGAGGCGCCACCCAGAGCAACCAGCTGCAAAGCGGCGGCGGGAAAGTGCTCGAACTCAACAGCGCCCCCACCAATCTTCTGATCGACCTGGGAGCGGGCGATGACGAGGTGCTCCTCAGCCAGCAGCCTGACGGGCGCCTCAAACTCTCCGGGAGCAGCGAACTTTATGAGCTGATCTTCGCGAAGCCCACGGGCGCACTCGGCATTCGCGGTCTGGATGGCGTCGACAAAGTCACCTTCGATAGCCTCTCGCTCGACACCGCAGCGCTGCTCGTGGAAAGCGAGTCGATTCTGCTGCCCGCGGGCAAGACGTTGCAGGTCGGCGGCAATGTGCTGCTCAAGGCCCAGCAACTCCTCGACGCCGACGAGCTCGAAGACGACACGGTGGCGCTCAACACCTCGGTCATCGTTGATGGCACGGTGCGCTCGGGCGGCGCGGTGATGCTTGAATCGGTGGTGGGTGCTCAGGTGGGGTTGGAGTCCACCGGCGTCATCGTCAATCTCGATATCGAGGCGAGCACCAGCGCGATCGCGCGCGTCGGCGGCAGTGCGCTGATCGAGGCGCGCTCGCTCGAGGTGGTCGCCATCACCGAAAACCTGTTCACCGTTGAGGGTGAGGGTGGCTTTGGCACGGTCGACATCACATCCATCCAGACCACCTCGGCGGTTGTGGCGGGCGGTGCGCGGCTCATCGTCGACGCCGAAGACGACAGCGAGGGCATCGATGTTCTGATCGAGGCGGTTGATCGCAGCCGCTTCGCGGCAATCCTCGATACCGCAGGCAGCCTGGTCAGTGCCTTCACCGGCGGTTTTGATCTGGGCATTAGCCGCATCGAAATCGTCCGCAACACCCAGGCGAGTCTCGGGGACGGTGGGTTCGAGGTGTCGCTTGCGCCGCCCAAAGACGGCAACGCGCCCTCGGTGCAGGTCTCGGCGGCCTCGCTCGATGCGCCGGGCGATGACAGCGAAGATGAGCCCACTGCCGGCATCAATGGTTCGGTCGAGTCGAACCTGGTCGGTGTTCAGACGATCGACATCATTGATAACGTGCTTGCCATGGTGGCGGGCGCTGATATCGATGCGTCGGCGCTCGGCATCTATGCGCTCACCAGCAGCTCGGCAAGTTCACGCGGCAAGGTCGCCAAGCTCAACGCCGAGGGCACGACCGAGGTGAGGCTCTCGGAGGTCACCATCACCGCGCCGGGCGCGGTGGCGATGGTCGCGCGTGACGAGTCGGTGTATTCGGCCGAAAGCGCGGGCTTCTCAGCTGAGTTGCCGCTGGTCAAAAGCATTCAGATTGGCGTGGCGGTGGCGAGTGCCACCGTTGATCGCGGTGTGCTTGCGCAGGTGTCCGATGCCGAGGTGGAGGCGGGCGACTTCGCCGTGATCGCCTCGAGCGAAGGCTCGATGAGCGCCGTGACCGAGTCCCTGGCTGTGGTGGGTGACGAGGAAGAGGCCTCTGAAACATTTTCATTGTCCTTGGGCGGCACGATTGCCTGGACTCAGCTCACGGGTGCCGTTGAAGCGATTGTCGAATCGAGCACGATCAGTGCGGGCGACGAGGGCAACATCGTTGTCGAGGCACTGAACGCAACCGAAATCGAAAGCTCCACCTCGGCGGGCAGCACGGTCACCAATGCGCCGGGCGCAGCGGGCGGAATTTCGCTTGCGTTTAATGCGGTCGGCTGGGACATGGGCAACATTGCGCTGGCTGGAATCAACGCGCTACTCGGCACCGATCTCCTCACTGATGAACTCCCGCTCGAGACCACCGCGCTCGTGATGGGTACCGATCTGTCGGCGGGCGGCGACATCAGCGTGCGCGCGGTCGACGCGATCGCGCTCACCGCGGAAGTCAGCAACGAATCTGAAGCCAATGCGGGTGCCGCGGCCGCCTCATCGGTCGGTGCCTCGGGAATTCTTGCAAGCAACCGGGTACGGGCCGAAACGCGCGCGCTGATCCGAGGGCATGACGACGATGACGCGGGCCTCGTCGCGATCGAAGCGGGGGGTTCAATCTCGGTCGAGGCCGAAGATGAATCCGCGATCGAAGCCGATGTGACCATGACGGCATCGGCGTCCTCCGGCGGCGGCGCCGCGATGGCGGTGGGCGGCATCGTCGTGCGTAATGACATCCGGGCAGGGGTGCTTGCCTCGGTCACCGATGCGGCGCTCGATGCCGGGGTTGATGTCACGATAGGCGGCACCTCGGATGCGTCGATCACCGCATCGCTCAGTGGTGAAGTAAGCGCCGGTAGCGAATCAGAATTCGAAGAAGAAGGCGCGGAAGGGGAGGCCGCAGCTGATGACCCGGCTGCCGACAGCGGAACGGGAACGGACACCGGCACCGGCGCTGACACGGGTACAGACACCGGCACCGATGCTGGAAGCGGTGAGGACACGACGAGCGGCGGGGCAGCAGGCGGGGGTGCGCTATCGGTCAACGCGCTGATTGCTACCAACCTGGTGCTGAACACAGCCACCGCCGAGCTTTTGGACAGCGAGGTCACGATCCTCGGCAGCCTGGGCGTCGAAGCCGAAAACGTCTCAACGATAGAAGCGAGCAATGCGGCCACCACCGAGAGCACCGGCGGAGCGGCTGCCGGTGTCACGCTCGCCTTCAACACCATCGGTTGGGAATCACAGAACATCCTGTTTGCCGCGATCGATGCACTGCTCGGCACCAGTATTGGCGATGAGGCACCCGCTGAGGTTCGCGCTGAAATCGCCCGCACCGCGATCGAGGTCGGCGAAGACCTCACGCTAAGTGCGGTGTCCGAGCCGCAGATCACGGCCGACATCGAAAACTCGGTGGCTTCCGAGGGCGGGGCGTCGGCTAGCTTTGTGCTCGCGAGCAACATGCTGAGTTCGCGGGCCTCGGCGCTTCTCACCGACTTGCCAGGCGTTGACCCGCACACCGCGGGCAGCCTCACGGTCGAGGCGAGCGATACCGCGGGCGTCGCCTCGCGAGTGAGTCTGTCGGCCGAAGCCGCCGGAGGCGCCTCACTTGGGGGCCTGGTTGCACGCAATGATCTGCGTAGTGCCGTCAATACCCTGGTTGAGCAGGCGAACCTTGAGGTCGACGGCGATGTGTCGATCACGGGTGACGGCTCGGCCACGCTGACGGCCCTGATCACCGATCAGCCGCTGGAAGAGCAGGAGGAGGAAGAGGCGCAAGAGGGTGATGCCGCCGATGAGGAAGCGGCCGCTGACGAAGGAACGGCCGGCGAGGATGGGGACGCGGCTGGCGACGAAAGTGCCGCAGAGGATGAGGCGCCCGCGGGCGGCGGCACCACCGGCGTCGAGGAGAAGGAAGACGCGAGCTTTGCCTTCAACGGCATCATCGCAACCAATCTGGTGCTCGCCGAGGTCAACACCTCCATACTGGATTCAACGATCACCGCAGCCGGCGACCTCGAGGTGGCCGGTAGCAACGCCTCGTCGATCGAGGCGGAAAACGCGGCTGCCGCCGAGGCCGGCGGCACCGCGATTGGCGTGACACTCGCCTTCAACACCATCGGCTGGGAAGCGCAGAACGTTCTGTTTGCCACCGTCGATGCCCTGCTCGGCACCGACATCGGCGATGAACAGCCGGCGGGCGTTGTCACCACGATTCGCAGCGCCGACCTGTCGGCTGAGGGCGCGATCAGCATTTCGGCCGAAACCGAAGAGAGCGTTGCCGCCAATATCGAACGCACCACCGCGTCAAGCGGCGCGAGCACCGCTGCCGGATTCGTGCTGGCGAGCAACATGATTGCCTCGCGCGCGGCGACGCGGATCAGCCCCGAGAACGCAGCATCGCGGCGCGTACAGTTGGTCGCGGGCGAAGGCATCGAGGTGAGCGCGGCTGACACCGCGTCGATCCAGGCGCAGGTCTGCATGGTCACCGAGAGCGGTGGCGCGGTGGCGGTCGGCGGGCTGGTCGCGCGTAACGATCTTCGGAGCAGCGCCGACGCCGAGCTTGACCGGGTCGACGCCATCTCGGGCGGCGAGCTCATGGTGATGGCGCTTGAAGGCGCATCGATCGAGGCCTGCCTGAGCGGTGAAACCCATAGCGCAGCCGCGGAGGAGGAGGCGCCCGCCGAGGAGGCGACTGAGCCTGAGGAAGTCCCTGCTGAGGGTGACGCCGGCGCTGACACCGATGCCGGCGCCGCCACCGATGGCGCCACGGCCGATACGGGCGCGAGTGATGCAGCCGCTGACACGGGTACCGACGCCGGCGCCGACACCACCGCCGGTGGCGACAGCCCCACCGATCTGGCACCCGAACCGCCTGCGCCGCCCAGCCTCGCGGTGAACGCGCTGATCTCCACCAACATGGTGTTGAGTCGCGCGAATGCGGTCATCTCCAATAGCGACCTGCTGGTTGAGGGCGACCTCACCGTCGGTGCTGACAATGTCTCCACTATCGAGGCGAACAACTTCGCGGCAATGAGCTCGGATGGCACTGCGGTCGGTGTCACGCTGGCTTTCAACACCATCGGCTGGGAAGCACAGAACGTGCTTTTCAACAGCCTCGATGCGCTGCTCGGCACCAGCATCGGCGATGAGCAGCCGGCGCTCATCAGCGCGCGTGTCGTCAACACGGGGTTTGCGGTTGCAGGCGATGTCAAGGTTCAGGCGGGTGCGCTCGACGAAGAGCCCGGCGCTGATCAGGGCGCGCACATCACGGCTACCATCAGTAACGAAGCCGCGGCCAATGCCGACGGGGCAGCGGCGAGCTTCGTGCTGGCCAGCAACAAGGTCAGCACCCGAACGCTTGCCTGGGTGAGCCCGATTCTCACCGGCCCGAGCGAGGCCGACAGGAGCGCTCGCGCAATTTCCGACCGGGTGAGCGCGCAGATTGGCGGCTCGATCGAGGTCGCCGCCCACGATTCAGCGGTGATCGATGCGGAGGTGAGCCTGGAGGCCACCAGTGGCGGCGGTGCCGCGCTGGGCGGGGTCGCTGCACGAAACGATGTGCGTGGCGATGTCGATGCGGGTATCGACCGCATGAATATCGATGCGGGCGGTGACGTATCGGTGTTTGCGCTCGAGCTCGCGCAGATCAATTCGGCCTTGTCCGGCACCTGCGAGACGCTCTCCGAGGAAGAAGCGGAAGAGGCTGAGGATCCGGTGGCAGATCCAGCCGGAGCGGGTGAAGACACCGCAGCAGGCGGCGAGGCGGGCGGCGACACGGCAAGTGGCGGGACGGGCGGCGGTGGTGCCTCGGGAGGAGGAGGCGCGGGCACAGCCGCGAGCGGGTCCGGCACAGGCGGTTCCAGCGCAGGTGGCAGCGCGACCGATTCAGGCGCCGCTGATACCGCGGCTGGCGATGCCGGCACCGGCGTCACCGACGAAGGCGGGCCCGCTGCCACGATTCCGATTGCGGTCAATGGCGCGATCGCCACCAACCTGGTCCTGAGCAGTGCGCGCGCCACCATCACGCGCAGCGAGGTGATTGCAGGCGGTGACCTCACGGTCGAGGCTGAAAACGAGTCTGGCATTTCGGCCGAGAACGAGGCCAGCATCACCTCGGGCGGCACCGCGGTCGGCGTCACGCTCGCCTACAACACCATCGGCTGGGAAGCCCAGGACCTCTTTACCCAGACCATCGATGCACTGCTTGGCACCAGCATCGGTGATGAAAACCCGGCCGAGGTGCTGGCGGCCATCGACCAGGTGGTGCTCGACATCGGCGGTGACATGTCGGTGAGCGGCACCATGACCGCCACGCTCGAAGCCACCATCAGTAACGAGGCGGTTTCCGAGGGCTCGGGGTCGGCGGCGAGCGTGGTGCTCGCTTCGAACGCGGTGAGCACCAAGGCCGACGCTTATGTTCGCCAGGTGGCCACGCCAAGCGACCGCGCGTTTTTCCGTATCGACCATGAAAGCCGCGAGGCCACACAAGATATCGAGCCCGGCACGCAGGTGGTGGTTTCCAGCGGACATCTCGATGGCGGAGATGCCGGCAAGGTTTACCGCTATCTGGGTGAGGCAGGCGAAGTCGATCTCGCTGAAGAAGACTACTCCGACACCGACCGCTGGCAGGCGCTTGATTCACGAAGCGTGGTGGTGGGGGGCGAACTATCGATCGAGGCAAGCGATGCACCGTCAATTACCGCTGATATCACCGTCATTGCCACCGCCACCACACCCGATGAGGAAAGCGACGGCGAATATTTCCGGGTCGATCACAAAAGCGGCAACGGCCTCACCGAAATCGCCTTTGGCGAGCAGGTGCTGTTGGACGATGACCATGAAGCCGGCGGTGAACCCGGCCGCATCTACCGCTACATGGGGCCCGATGATGAAATCGATCTGGCCGAGACCGACTACACCGACACGGGCTACTGGTACGAGCTGATTCCGCTGCCGGGCATGCTCGATCAGATCAAGCAGTTCAATGCGCTGCTCGATACCGAGATGCCATACCTCGAGCGCGAGGTGTCGCTCTTTTCCATTCCGATCGGCGGCAAAAACTATGACGTCGGTTTCAAGGTGGGAGCGGGCTGGAAAGACCTGCGGGTGGTTGAGTTCCTGAAGGGAATCGAGGAGGACGACGCCACCGCTTGGAAAGTGGCTGAACGTGAGCTCGGCGTGCATTTCGAGGTGCCGTCGATTCCGTTAGGCGACATGCTGTTTGCCGCGCCCGAACTGAATATCGATCTGATTCTGCCCGATCCGCGGCTGCCGCTTTTCGAGTTCGACATGCCGATGGGCGTGGTGGAGCACGGGGGACAGGAGTATGAATGGGGCCTGGCGCTGCGCGCCGGTTGGCTGAACACCACGCTCACCGAGCTGATCGACCTCAAGGCGCTGGTGCTCGAGGGCGAGTTCATTCCCGAGATGCCGGTGTTCGAGCCCGAGGTCTATTTCCATCCGGTTGATCACGCGAGCGAATGTCCCTGCGACCTCTTCAGCGAAGAAGAGGGCGAGGAAGCGGAAGAAGACGGTCCCAGCCTCGAGACACTGCAGATTCTGCCGTCGCAATTCATCATCGCCGCTCCCTCGGTCAGTTTCACGCTGCTGGGCCGTCAGGTCGAACTGATCTTTGATGACATCACGATCGACACGCCTGAACTCTTCGAGAGTTTCGTCAACCCCGATCTCGATCCGCTGCTGGTAGATCTCGAGGCCCTCACTGCCGGATTCGAGCTGCCCTTCGGGCTCGATGGCTTTGGCAGTTCGACCGAGGCAGAGACCGAGACCGGTGAGGGTGCGGGCGACGGGACCGATTCCGCCGAAGGCGAAGCGGGAACCGATGCGGGTGAAAACGCCGCAACTGAAACTGAGGCCGGCGCGAACGGTGATGGCGCCGACGGCACGGGCGACACAGGCGCGGGCACCGACGACGGTACCGGCGAGGGAGCCGACGACAGCACTGGCGAGGGCACGGACGGCGGTGCGGGCGATGTCATCCAGATTCGCATTCCGAAGCTTGCGCTCACCGGCAGCACCGTCGTTGAGCAACTCCAGAATCTGATCAAGATCATTCCGTCCAAGATCAGTCTGCTCGACCCGGTGATCACCGCGACGTTCTTCGGCAAGGAGCTTGAGTACGCGCTGCCTGTCTCCACTGTGATCGACAAGATCGCAGGCAGTCTGTTGCCTGACTATCTCGAGGCGGCTGACGGCGCAATCACACTCGATGTGCTCGAACTCCTGCCCGAGTCGGTCACTGACGTCCTGCAGTGGTTCATGAAGGATGCCGAGGACGAGCCGTTCGAAATCGAGCTCGACCCGATTGACTTTGGCGCGCTGGAAGATGCTGCGCTAGGCGCATTGAAGAGCAAACTCGGCGTGGGTACCGATACCGCGGCGGGCGGTGACGGCAGCGACTCCACCGCGGGCGGGGGCGGCACCGACGCTGGCACCGACGCCGGCGCCGAGGAAGAAGACACCTCGCTCGAGCCGGACACGATCGATTCACTGCCCGGCGTATCACCCGGTGCCCCTGAATTTGGTTTCACCGACTGGGCGGTCGCAGATATCCAGACCGAGGCCGACCCGGGCCGCGATGAAATTCAGCGTCTGACCTTTACCGCGACCGATACGCTCGATTTTTCGGGTGATGAGCCGCCCACGTTCACGCTCACGCTCGATGACGTCACCACTGAACCGATCGAGTTGCTGCAGATCGGCGTGCCGCAGAACGAGGCGCAGCGCCTTGTCTTCATCCACAAACCGGCTGCCGTCGGGACCGAATACACGCTGCGACTGATCCCGATTGAGGCCGAGGAGGGCGAGGACGCCGCCGCCGACGATGAGGGTGCGGAGACCGACGAGGGTAGCGACGGCGCGACGGATGAGGCGGCCGATGGCGCGGCTGACGAGGCCGCTGACGACACCAGCGACGACGCGATCGCCGGCGATGAAACCGCCGAGGACGCCGCCGAGGACGCCGCCGGCGACGCGGACACGGCAGACGGCACGGACACCGCGGATGACGACGCGAGCACCGACACCACCGATGACACGGATACGGCCGACGACGCGACCGCCGACGGCGCCGAGGAAGAGGCGCCCGAACTCGTGGCAACGCTCACCTTCCACGGCGACCCCGAAGCCAATGCGGCGGCGATTCAGGCCGTGCTCGACGAATGGTTTGGCGAGGGTAACGCCACCGTCACATTTAATGAAGACGAGTCCGACCCATCTGGCGGCTATCGCTTCTCTGCGGGCGGGCTGATCTTTGACATCGAATTTTCGGGTGATCTGGCCGCCACCGACATGGGCCAGATTGCCGCGAGCACGGTCGGCCAGAGTGCACAGGGACTGATGCTCGTTCGTTCGGAAACCACCACCGACGGCACAGAGGGCCCCACGTATGAAGAGCAGGCGGAGCTGATCCAGGAGGCGCTCAATATCGCGCTGGAAGGCGAGGCCGTCACGGTCGAGCTGCTGGGCGATGACGTCTATCAGGTTCGCTTCGATGGCGATGATTGGACGCTGACCGATCAGCCGCTGCTGCGCGCGGGCGATCTGCCTGATGGGTTGAAGGCGCGCACCGGCGTGATCGCCCAGGGCCGCTCAGCCAAGGGGCCGTCGGTGGAGCTGCCGCTTCTCGACGAGGAGAGTGAAGGCACCTTTGATCTCGAGATCGAGGTGGATGGTGACGTGTTTGCGCTCTCGGGCGTACCGCGCAATCTCACCGCGAACAAGCTCGTCACGATGATCCAAGAGGAAGCCGTCAACGAGGACGGCGATCCGTTTGAGTCGCTCGAGCTTGAGCTGAAGGTCACGATTGATACCGATGCCGACGGCACCGATTTCTGGGTGCTGACCTTTGACGGCGAATCGATTGCCGATGTCTCGATCGACGAGGTGCGCTATCTGGAGGTCGAACCCGAGGCACCTGCTGAAGAGGGCGAGGGCACCGACACTGCCGAGGGCGGCGATGGAACCGATACCGCCGAGGGGGGCGACGGCACTGACACCACTGCGGGTGGCGGCGGAACCGACACGACCAACGGAGGAGACGGCACCGATGTGGTCGAACCCGATCCGGGTTCGGTCGACATTACTGCGGTCACCGAAGGCGGTGGCAAGCGCACCAACGAGTCCTGGTTGGTCACCTTCACGAACGAGTTTGGCTTTACCGGGTTCAAGCTCTATTTTGACGAGCCCGGTTCGACAAAAACAGCCACCTGGAAGTACGCAAGCGATAACAAAAATCCCGCGAAAACGATCGCGCAGCTTCGGGACGCGTTCGTTGAGACGGTTCGTCAGGCGCGGCCAGAAGTGACCGCGGCCGACTTCAGTGTTGAAGTCGACGACGACTATCGCGGTGGAATCGGCGAACGTTTCCGGGTCACCGCGGTCGGTAAGCTCGCGGGCCAGCGCATTGACCCGCTCACCATGCGGGCCGAGCAGAACAAGTTTGAATTCAAGACCGCGGTCCAGGGCTCACCCGGCAGCGATGAGGTTCAGCGGATCGCACTCGAGGGCGGCAGTCAGGGGAGCCTCTTTACGCTGAGCTTTGATTACGGCGGCCAGTCGCTCACCAC
>SXGQ01607326.1_pt1 | contig 14810 bp, 21 predicted proteins | sample 3178371 | NCBI WGS metagenome assembly SXGQ01 (sample SAMN11356859, study PRJNA531348) | freshwater metagenome | isolation source: freshwater sample F1-20 | place: China: Fuxian Lake, Yuxi | collected 2017-12-25
GAAGTAGTAGTGGTCGTAGTAGTAGGTGCAGCCGTTGTGGTCGAAGTAGTAGTGGTCGTAGTAGTAGGTGCAGCCGTTGTGGTCGAAGTAGTAGTGGTCGTAGTAGTAGGTGCAGCCGTAGTAGTGCTAGTTGTTGTTGTGGTTGTTGTTCCAGTACCACAAAGAGTTAAAAGACCGTATACGTTAGTATCGTCAGTTGTATATATATAAGTATTGCCACCTATAACTTCTGAACAGAAAAAACCAAATCCTAAAAGATTTAAATTATCTAGCAATGAAGCTAAACTAGAAGCAGTGTAAGTAAAATTGTATGTAATTCCGTTGATTACTAAACTTCCAGTTCCACAACTAATATCCTCTCCAGTTATATCCCATGAATATTTTGTTGTAGCATTAATAGAATATACATTTTGCTGAAAAAGGGGCATGTCATAGCCACAGCCCGTGCTGTTGACTATCGTAAATTGTATGAGCTCCCTTTTAATTGCCATAATTCAAATCTTCATCAATTAAATAATCACAGTAGTTAGAGAAAAAGTCAACACTTTCTCTTTTTTCTATTTCCGTAAACAAATCGAATCCGCTTTCATCTTTTTTATCATCAAGCTCGTTACCTAAATAGGTTATTGTTGCAAAAAATTTAAAGTAGAGCGTAGTATTTGGCTCTACAACTAATTGCATGGAACTTAAATTGGTAAAAATTATTTCATCAGAGTTTACCTCATAAAATATTGAAGGTTGAGATTGATAGGGGTCTACTGCAAAAGGTATAAATGTTGTAATTGAGTTTCCGTTTGCATCAAAGTGATTATAATAAACTGGCTGACCAATTTGAGTATAAGTGCTGGAGGAAAGATAAAAGAATTCTGCTCCGTAATTATACTTACCCAAACTGTTCAAAAACTGGTTATAAGTTATTCCAACGCCAGAAATTCCCGATGGGAATGCAATACTTACAGTGGGTGATATTGTAGTAATAGTTGGAAGTGAAGCCATTTTATAATATTTTGTTTCCGCTCATATCAACCACAAAACACTTTCCACTTCCCTTATCAGTCATAACCTTTAGCCCAAACTCTTTAGCAGTTTCCTGATTAAGCTCTGCTAAAAAATCTCTTGATTCCCCGTTTCTTTTCGCCATTTTATAGGCTCTTAAAACCATCATAGCATTTTTAGCTTTGTCTTCATCCCCTGAAAAAGACTTCTCACCCCCCGAAGAAGATGATGTTTTAGGGGCTTTAGGGGTACCAGCAAACGGCTTAATTTTCGTGAATAGCCAGTAAATAACTAGGCCACCACCGAATATTAATATTACTTTTTTTAAGTTTGTGTTCATTAAGTCGTTTTTGATTTTGTATACATTTTGTACCCTACCCATAAAACTACCAAAACTGTACCAAATATTAATATTCTTTGTACATTTCTTTTCATGTCGCTTTGAAGTCTATCAGCTTTTGACTTTTCTAAAGCATTAAGTGTAGAACTAGTTTCTTGTGGTGTTACAACTCCTTTCTTTTCAAATAACCTATTTAGCATATTCTGTAGCGAATCTCTATTAGATTTCACAGCTTCCAAAACCCCAAAGGGAAGACCACCATCTCTTAACGCCTTGTTTAAGTTTTCAATTTCAAGTTCTACTTGTCCTATAAGGATTGACTTTTTTTCTGGTGTTAACGCTGTGTTTTTTTCTATAGCCATTTTATTTTCTTCTAGATATAACTAAAAATGTTATTAAAAGAACAGAAGCTGAAACTATGCCAACAATCAGTAACTGTTTTTTTGTTTTTTCTTTTTCTGCTTGAACATAAGAAAGACCTTGCACTCTAGCTGCAGCTATGGTATTTAAGGTATCCCCAAGAATTTTTAGCCGTTCTTCTTCACTTTTAGCCTCCCGTAATTTGCTCTCTAATTTTAGTTTTTGGTCATTATTTAAAAAAGCAAGTTGCTGCTCAATATTACGTTTCTTATCAGCATCAATCCCTCCTTTAACCGCTCCTCCTACCGATGCTGCTGCGGAAACTACTGCTGCTATTGCCATCAATGGTAACGGCATATTATTTCTTTTTTATCACAATTAAAGTTATAACAGCTAAAACAGCTATACCCCCAGCTAAAACCAAAAGCATAGTCCTTTTTGACTTTTCTTTGTCAGAATAAAACCCAGCTAAATTTGCTATACGCTGTGTGTTCAGCTGCGTTAAATATTGCGTTAAAACAGAAAGTTTTTCAGTTTGCGATTTAGCTTCAATAAGTTTTATCTCTAAACCCTTTTGCTGCTCAAGAGTAAGTTGTGCAAAGTTTTGCTCAAACTTTCTTCTTTTATTAGCATCATTAATTTGAGAAATGGCAGAAATAACAGTAGCCCCAGCTTCACCAATAGCTGATGCAGCATTAGCTGCTCCTGCTCCTTTAGTTGCTGCGGATGTTGCTGCGGATGTTGCTGCGGGTGCTGGCATTATTTAACTATAAATTTTCTTATCATTTCCCAAACTACAGCCCAAACAGCTCCGCTTCCGATAAAAACGCCAATCAATTTAAGCTTTACTTTGGTTAATTTATCTACTTCAGATTCTACTTTTTTCATACGGTGGACAATTCCTTGTTGGTCAAAAGTTTCATCCCCAACAACTGCTCCGTATAGCTTTGAAAAGTTTTGGACAACGCTTTGTAGAGATGTCTCAATAGAGTTTAGCCTTTTTTCAATAGATTCTAATCTACTATTTGTATTGGCATCAGACATGACGATATCCATTATAGGTTATATTAGGATATAAAAGTATGTAAATTTTGAATAAGTTTACAGATTTCTGTGAAAAAGTAAATTTCAATAAAAAAATACAAGTAGGCATGTTGAAATATCTAAAATTTTTAGCTAGTTTTGGTTTATGACAACTATTTGGGTAAACGGATGCTTTGATATCTTGCATTTTGGGCATCTAGAACTTTTAAAATTTGCTTCTTCATTGGGAGATAGGCTCATAGTTGGTATTGATTCAGATGAGAGAGTAAAAAAAATGAAAGGTCAAAATAGACCCATCAATGACCAATACTTTCGAAAATATTTACTTGAATCTTTAGTTTGGGTTGATAAAGTATACGTATTCGATACAGACTTTCAACTTGAAAGATATATTGAATCTCTACAGCCTGAATACATGGTTATTGGTGAAGAATATAAAGAAAAGAGAATTATAGGTGCTAAATTTTGTAAAAAGATAACTTTTGTCCCTAAAATCGGAGGTTTTTCTACTACTGACTTTATAAAAAAAATAAATAAAGATGAGTAACCATCAAAAACCAGAGATTACTAAATGTTGTGAAATACCCAAAGGCTGGGGTCACGAATTGATAATTGTAAATAACAAAGAGTATTGTGGGAAATTATTAGTTTTTAAAGCTGGCTGTAAATTCTCTATGCACTATCACATATTAAAGCAAGAAACTTGGTATGTAAATGAGGGTCGGTTTTTGTTTAGCTGGATTGATACAGAAAAGGGAGAATTTGATACTAAAAAACTTAATCAAGGGGACGTAGTGACAATTTATCGTGGTATGCCCCATCAATTAGAAGCCCTATCTGACGGAGTGATATTTGAAATCAGCACGGAGCACTTTGATACCGACTCATATAGAATTTTAAAAGGGAATTAATATGCAGTATAATTTTTTAGTAATTGGGGAAACGTGTGTTGACAGATTCGTTTACGGTAAAGCAACAAGACTTTCTCCAGAAGCTCCCGTTCCCGTGTTTACACCAATCAAAACGGTATTTAATGACGGTATGGCTGGTAATGTGTTTAATAACCTTTTGGCTATAATCAAATCTAACGTAGAAAATCACAGTGTTTATACAATCTTACCCGAAGCTAAATGTGAAAAGACTAGATATGTTGATATTAAAACAAACCATTACTTTTTAAGAGTTGACGAAAACGATTCATTTGAAAGAATTGAATTTACAGACTTACAGCTAAAATTAATTGCCAATGCTGACTGTATTATTATTTCTGACTATAATAAGGGGTTTATTAAAGAAGAAGATATAAAAAGAATTAAGTCAATAATTAAAGAAGATACTTTGATATTTCTTGACACTAAAAAAAAGGTGTCGTCAAACCTACTTAATTGGGTTTCTTACATTAAGTTAAATGAGAAGGAGTTTACAGACAACTTGGATAATTCTTTGAAATTTATGAATTATGACAAGATTATTGTGACTCTAGGAGAAGTAGGCGCAAAGTATTTAGATGTTTTATTTAGACAAGAGAACCCTCAAACAACTTATGATGTCAGTGGGGCTGGAGATACATTCACGGCTGCTCTAGCTTACCATTTCACGATAAATAAAAGTATTCCAGAGGCAATTAAATATGCAAACTCAATAGCTGCAAAAGTAGTAACTAAAAAAGGGGTAAACACAATATGAAATTCCCTTGCTCTGGATGTGGAAGCTGCTGTAAAAGAATAAAATATGTAGTTGAGGGATTAAATCTTAAGGAGAAAAGCTCACCCTTGTATTTCCCTTATGGATGGAATGAGCACGGCATTTGTGAAAACTTATCATCAGAAAACAAGTGCAAAGTTTATGATAAAAGACCTTTAATCTGCAACATAGAAAAACTGACAGATTATCTTGGATATGAAAAGCAATCATTTTATTTAGCTAATATTGAAGCTTGCAATCGAATGATGGACGAAGATAATGTACCTTTGCACTTCAGAATTAAGTAACATGAAAGTTTGTATAACTGGGAACAGAGGTTTTATAGGTAAAGCTTTGCAGCTTGAATTACAAAAACAAGGATTTATTGTTTTGGGGATAGATACGTGGATATTTCAAAAGGGAGACTGGAGAATAAACTTAAAACAATATATATGTAAAATAAAACCAGACGTGATTTTTCACGTTGGGGCTTGTTCCGATACCCAAAACAAAGATGTTCAAGAAATGATGAAATTGAATGTTGAATCAACTTTCATTATTTCAGATTGGTGCAAGGAAAATAACGTACCAATTATATTTAGCTCTTCTGCTTCGGTAGAGGGAAACTACGGTCTTCCAGAAACGTTGTATGCTTGGAGTAAATATATAGGAGAGAAATACACATTAGCAAATGGTGGAATTGCTCTTCGATATTTTAATGTGTATGGTCACTATGAGTTACATAAGGGTAAAATGTCATCTGTTGCACTTCAGGCGTATCAAAAAAATAAATGGGGAGAAAAAATTAATCTATTTCCCAAAAACCCAAAAAGAGATTTTGTATTTATAGATGATGTAGTAGAAGCAAACATTCATGCTTGGAATAATTATAAAACGTTATCAGGTAACTACTATCATGTGGGAAGTGGAGTAGCAAGAAGTTTTGAAGATGTATTAAACATTTTATCTATACCCTTTGAATATACTAGCGAAGAGGAGATACCAGATAAGTATCAATTTTTCACTGAAGCTAAGAAAGAACTTTTCATGAAAGGTTGGGCTCCCAAACACCAGTTAGAAGAGGGACTTGAACGTTATTTATCAGATTTGAAAGTTTTTACTTTTCATCCTTGATGCCATACCGTATCCACTTGTACCATATCCTTTCATGGATATAGTATTGAATAGGTTTATAAACTAGTTCTGCCAAGCCAAATGCAGCACCAATTTTTATACTCCCTGATACAGCATACATTATCAAGAAACCAATTAAAGTGCTAATTATTCGGTAACTTATTGTTTTCGCAACGTGCCTCTTTTTTTCAACAATCATTGATTCCCTAATCTTTTTTGTTCTTCTCTTAATTTAGTAGCAGAAATACTGGATATTTCAATAGGAACTTCGATTTGCTCAACTTTATATCCTACGTCTCTACCATAATAAACACCTTCAATGTTGGGTATTACCATAAGGGCTAAAACACCCTCTTTAAACCATTCTTGGCACTCTTCGTCAGCAATAAACATATCCATAACTTGAGTCGGAGTATAAGGGTTCTTCTCGTCTATGGGCATTTCTCTAATCGCTACTAAAACTGGAATACCTTCATCAATCTTTTTTCTGAACAGATATTTATGACCTTCGTGGAGCGTTTGATATCTGCCAATAAAAAGAGCATATTTTCTGGGTTGCAAATTCGATTCCATCTTTTGTGGTGTTTATAGGTAATAAATTTTTGCTTGGCACTGGCAGTTCAAAATCTTTTACATGAAAATCCTCCCTTCCCCTCTTATCTGTATATGTCAAAAATATCCATACAACTTTATTGTATACACTTTCAAGATATAGTCTAGCTTCATTGTATGGATAAACAGCACTAACAATCACTACTTTATATTTATGTGCTAAAAAGGTTGCTATGTCTGAAATCCTATTTAGATTTCTGACTCTACCCTCTCTTGAATAGTCTTTGTTTTTAAAAATTTCTCTAATTTCATCACCGTCTATGATGGGATATGAAGCATTTTCTTTAATAAATAACTGCTTTTGAAGAGATTCAGCCAATGTGGTCTTACCTGAACATGGCTGCCCAAAGAGAACTATTATCATGATTTAGTATACTTTTTCAGTAAGATTCATATGACTTTTCTTCAACTATGGTAGACTTGTATTCAACATTTATCCTTTTTTTCACATCAGCTCTTTTATCATTTAGGTAATAAACACTCCTTGCAAGCTCAATAAACTCTGACCCAAAGTTTTTATCCCTTTCCAGTATCCTTAACTTGTCTTCTACATCCCACAAATCTTGATTTACCTTGTAAAGCTCACCAAAGATGTGAGTATCTAATTTAAGAGGGAATATAGGGGCTTCAGGATAGGATTGGTAAATAGCCTTTTCCAGCAAGTCGTGGTCTATTCGTATATTATGTAGCTTTTGGTCATTTTTGATATGAAACAGCTTAATTTTCAAAATTGTTAGTCTGTCAATGGCTTCTCCTATGCTTATAGGAATCTGAACACTTTTCATGTAAAATTCTTTATTGTAAATATACAAAGTATATTGAAAATACACTAATTTTATCGCATGGCTAAACTTTTTTTCCACACTAGCATGCCTAGAAGTGGGTCTACTGTCTTGCAAAACCTGATGGGGCAAAATCCAGATTTTTATGTAACCCCAACTAGCGGATTAATAGAACTAATTTATGCTTCAAAAAAAGCTTTTACTGATTCTGTAGAATTTAATGCGAATCTTGAGCCCGAAGTAATGAGTAAAGCGTTTTCTGCTTATTGCAACTCCGCTATTCATGCATTTGCAAACAGCATAACTGATAAAAAGTATTTTTTAGACAAAGGAAGGGGATGGGGTATTTATTATAATTGGATTAAGTCTTTTTTGCCATATGAGCCAAAAATGATTTGTATGGTTCGTGATTTAAGAGATATTTTTTGCAGCATGGAAAAGCTGTTTCGTAGAGATATAAACAAAGAACCGCTAATAAATTGGGCTACTGGAGCAAATACAACTGTAGCAAAACGAGTAGATTATTTTTCTACTACACCCCCTTTAGGTCTTGCTCTAGAAAGATTTCAAGTTATTTTTGAAACAAACTCATTTGAAAAGTTTCTATTCATAAAATATGAAGATTTTTGCCTTAGACCTGAATTGGAAATGAAAAGAATTTATAATTATTTAGAGATACCCCACTACAATCATAACTTCGATAGCATATTACAAATAACAAAAGAGGATGATAATTTACATGGAGTTTTTGGAGACCACATTATAAGACCCAAATTAGAGATGAAACAATCTGATGCAAAATCAATACTTGGAGAGAGAGTTTGTGATTGGATTTATGATAGATATAATTGGTATTTTAAAACATTTGGTTATAACAAATGAAACCTATCTGTTTAAATTTAGAAAACTGTAATGGTCTAGGAGATTTAATAAGTGCAACTCCCACAATTAAAAAGCTATCCGACTACTATGAAAGAAAAGTAACAATACTTTCTAGAATGCCAGATATCTTCAAAAAAAACCCTTTTGTTGAAGATTCATTTAAGATAAGTTCGGTAGATATTGAATATTTCAATAAAAATTATTTGATGCATAACTCTTTTTACAATGTCGGTAAAAAGAATCAATATGGCATAGAATATAAGCACAACATGATTGATATTCGGCAATTCCATGCTATTCACTTAGGATTTATGTTAGCTAAAGATGAAATGGAGTGCTTTTATGAACCTTCACATCCTTTTAATATAGATTTACCTAAAGAGTATGTATGCATACACCCAGTTACTACTTGGGCTGTTAGAACTTGGGATTCAATAAATTGGATGGGTTTAACAGAAAAGCTAAATTCTATAGGATTAAGCGTAGTATCAATAGGTAAAGATTCCAGCGAAACTGGTTTTTTTAATGTTCAAAAGCCAGTATTTAACTTTGAAATTGCCGATGGATTAAATTTAATGAATAAAACAAATATTAGCGACTGCTGGCACATAATTAGTAGGGCTAGATGTTTTGTTACTATGGACAGCGGTTTACTTCATTTGGCTGGGACAACTGAAACCCCTATAATTCAGCTTGGGTCTTCACTAAAACCAGAATTTAGAGCCCCTTATAGACATGGCAGACAAGATTATAAGTATAAGTATGTGAGAGGAGCTTGCGGAATCGAATGTGGCTCTAATGCAAAATATGGAATACAAGAGTGGGGCGATTTTCAGGGAGTGGCACCTTTAATTAAGTGTTTGGAAAACAAAACCACCTTTGAGTGCCACCCATCTGTCGAAAAAGTATTTGATAGCATAAAATCTTTGATATGAGAAAGTTATTAGTATTAACACCCCATTTAAGCACTGGTGGTGCACCTCAAGTAACTGCAAACAAAGTAAAATTATTAATAAATCATTTTGATATATTAGTTGTAGAGCATGCTTTTGTAGCATGGAAATTCATAGTTCAAAGAAAAAGAATCATAGAAACGGTTGGAGAAAAAAAATTTAAATCTCTGGGAGAAGATAAATTTAATGAACTGAAAACAGTAATTCAAGAGTTTAATCCCGATGTAATATCTATGGAAGAATTTCCAGAAATGTTTCTGGACACAGAGTCTTCTGAATGGATTTATAGAAGTGACCGACCATATAAAATAGTTGAAACAACTCATGACAGTAGCTTCAATCCAGCAAATAAAAAATATAACCCTGATAAGTTTGTGTTTGTAAGTGCTTACAATTCTTTAAAATATACTCATCTTCCCACGCCCTACGAAATAATTGAATACCCCGTTGACAAAAAACAACAATTTAAAAGTGAAATTAAAAAGAAACTAGGTTTACAGCAAGATTATAAACATATTATTATTGTTGGTCTTTTTACCCCAAGAAAAAATCAAAAGTATGGATTTGAGCTATGTGATAAATTATCACAATATAAAGTTAAGTTTCATTTCATAGGAAACCAAGCTGAAAACTTTCAAAGCTATTGGAAGCCTCTTATGGAATGGAAAGAGGAAAATGAAAATTTAAATAATGCTGTAGTTTGGGGTGAGCGTTCCGATATAGATGACTTCATGCAAGCTGCAGACCTTTTTTTATTTCCATCTAAAGGTGACAGAGGAAATAAGGAGTTAAACCCCATAGTTATTAAAGAGGCTCTTGAATATCAAGATTTACCAAAGTTGATGTTTAACCTTGATGTATATCTTAACAGATACCATAGTGAACCTAACATGAATTATCTTACTGGAGACTTAGAAAAAGATGCAAATAAGATAATTGAGATTATAAACCCCCAAAAACAATTAATAGCAGAAGAAATTGTTGTATTAGGAACATACCCTAATCTAAAGAGCAGAGTTCAGCTTACTAAGGATACAATTCAAAGTTTAAAATCGCTGGGAAGAAAGATTTTACTGATATCACACTACCCAGTTGATATAGAAATTCAAAGAATGGTTGACTATTATATTTTTGATATTTATAACCCCCTATGTCATCACTCATATTATACTAAGTTTTATAGACATACAAATGAATTTCATACTGATATGAATATAAACGGACTGAAACACAGTAATCAGTCGCTAACCGTTCTTGTAAACTTATTCACAGCCACCAAATTTGCGAAAAACTTAGGGTACAAAAGGTTCTTTTACACCACTTATGATGTCATATTAAACCCTAATGACATACCTACCGTAGAGGAGTCTTTTGAATACGTATCGAAATCAAATACTGCATATTTAGGTACTAATAAAACTCCTTTTGGTTTAGGCATTCAAACCAATGGGATGACCTTTGATGTTGACTTTTTTTTAAGTGTTTTTGACGATGTTAGAACCGCTAATGAATATAATTCGGCTTGCGAGAGAGCTGGAGCTCACAATTTTTTAGAAGACTACATGATGAAAAAGGTATCTGGGCATGAAAATATTAATCTAGTAGTGAATGATGAAGAGACGATTTTGAAAAATAGCGGTTTAGGTGTTGCATCCAATTCTGAATATTATTCTATTTTGCCTATTGCGAAGGAAGAAAATCGTTTCATGTTTTACTTTTTCACATATAACATTGACGATAGAATAGTTAGGGTAATTATGAAGGAAGACGGTGGGGAGTTCTACAACGGAAGCTTTCAAATCAGTAAAAGCAGAGAATTTAAAAAAGAATTTGTATACAATAACAAGAACATTGAAGTTGTTATACAATTTTTTGATGGAGATAATAAATATAAAGAAGAAGTATACGAAATCAACTCAAGTAATTTAGATAAATATTCAAAAACTGGGCTTTTCAAGTGGGTTAATAAAAAACCTAAAGTTAAACTGGTACATATACAAACAACGTATAATGATGAAAGAGAAGAGCAAAGTAGAAATCAGCTTAAGCAAGTAGCTGCTCATGGAATTGAATACATTTTACATGTAAATGAGCCTTATAAGGATATACCCCCAAAAACAAATTGTCAAAGACCCAACGCTGTTTCAGATAGATTATTTACTGAAGAGGAGGTTCAGAAGTTTAGTACAGCTTTAACACCAGCACATTACGGATGTTATGAAGCATTTAAAAATGCAATTTTAAGCGAATTTGAAGATTGTGATTTCCTTATAGTTTGCGAAGGAGACTGTAAAATAGAGGTTCCAATAGAGGAATTTTGTGCAAAGGTTTATGAATCAGCTAAAATTTGTGAGGAAAACAATATTGGGTACTTTAGTTTTGGAGATACTAAAACATTAGAACATGGTTGGCTTCAATCTCCCAAAATTCAAAACATAGATAACCAAAATTTATTGTTTATTACAAATCATATTATTGGTCTTCAGTGCATAATGTTTGCAAAATTTACCAAGAAGTGGCTAAAAAATAAGCTAAGAACCGAGAAATGGGATGCCAGTGACATGTTTTTTAATTATATATTCAAAACATCTGAATATAAAATGGGTATTTTAAACAATAGAATAACAAGTCAATTTGATGGTTTCTCTTTAATAGACAAACAAAACAAATCTTTCCGATAATGTACTTTATAAGTCCAGAAATGTATTTAGCTAAAGGCGTTAAAGGGTTAGGGGTTTACGCAAAAAATGACATACCAGCTAACACGATGTTGGAGTTATCTCCGATTAGTAGCTGCTATTCCACTAACTGGGCTAACACCCCCTATCAAATAAAAAAACTTGCATTTTCCTTCCCACAGAATAGTGATAATTATGTCATTGCATTAGGATATATTTCAGTTTACAATCATGACGACTTTAATAATGCATTTTGGTTTACTTGTGATATTGGAATTGGAGTTTATACACTTAGGGACATTAAAAAGGATGAAGAAATATGTATAAGTTATGGTCAAGGATATTGGAATAATGGATGGACTAAACTATAAAATATGAAAATCTGTCAAATTACAACTGGTATGATACCAATTAAGCCCGTTGGTCAAATGGGCTGGGGTGCAGTAGAAAAAATAGTAAGAGAGTATAAATATTCATTAGAGAATTTAGGGCATGAGGTACATATTAAGCATTTAAACGAAGTAATTGACACATGGAGAGAATATGACTTTATACATTGTCACATGGGAAATCTTGCTTTGGAGCTAGACAAACATTCTATTCCATACATATTTTCTCTACATGACCACCATACTGAACACTACGGAAAGGAAAGCTACTGTTTCAAGCACAATCTTGAAGCTATGAAAAAATCAATTTTTTCTATAACCCATGCTGAATATTTAATTGATTATTTCGATGCTACAGACAAACTATTTTATCTATCGCATGCAGTAAATACTGAATTTTTTAGACCTTCAGAAATTCTATCAGAACCAATAAGATTACTCATGGTAGCTAATAATGGATTAGCTGGAGACTACGGATTTGACAGAAAAGGATTTCGTTATGGAGTAGAAGCAGCCAGAGAGCTTAACCTTCCTATCACTATTGTCGGAACTGATGCAAACGAAAGATTTTTTGAGATTCACAAAGATTTAAAAGAATATGATAAATTAAATATTATCGCTAGAAATCCAACTGAAGAAGAATTATTATCTATATATCAAAGCCATTCAATTTTTTTACATCCATCTATGCTTGAGGCTGGACATCCTAATTTAACTCTACTTGAAGCTGCGAGCTGCTGCCTACCCACTGTAGCTACGTATAAAGGTTCTAAACAAATATATGGTTTGTTTAAGCTCACCGAAATCACAACAGATGCTGTCGTATCAAGAATCAATGAAATTATAAATAATTATTCTGAAATACGAAACACAATGGAGTCGCTTAGACTTCAATATGATTGGAATCATACAGCAAAAACTCTTTCAAACATGTATTATGCTGTAAGCCAGTTTCATCATTTAAGTTCAGAGGCTATTCAACAGAAATACATTGATGTATATTCTAACATCTAAATAAATGATAAAATATAATATTAATCATATTAAGGGGTTGTACTTTCAAATAACCGATGACGAAGGTAAAGATAGAGAGTATGATGTCTCTTTTGTAGATAGAAAATCAAATAGTGAAATATACAAAGTAAAACTTAAGGTAGGACATTGGGCACAATTATCTAGAAAATACCTTTCGGATATCGCTGTAATAGTTAGATATGATGGAAGAACCATTACTCAAGTAAATTTTTTAGAACTATTAAAAGGAAAACGTGTTTTTATTTCTTTTGAAAGTAAAGCTTTAGGCGATACTTTGGCATGGATTCCATATTGTTTGGAATTTGCAAAACACTATGATTGCAAAGTAATTGTATCTACATTTAAAAATTATCTTTTCAAGAACAAATACCCAGAGTTAGAGTTTGCAGAGAGGGGAGAAGTTGTAAAAGATTTGATTGCAATGATTGAAGTGGGATGGTTCTGGGAAAAGGATAAAGAACCAGTTAACCCTATTCTAATACCACTACAACAGAGCGCAACAAACATTCTAAACTTGCCGTTTAGGGAAATTCTTCCAGAAATAGATTTTACTCCAAAAGAAAAGCCAATTAATGATAAATACGTTTGTATATCAATATACTCTACATCGCAGTGTAAATTGTGGTATTACTGGCAAGATGTTATAGATTACCTAACTGAAAAAGGGTATAAAGTTGTAGAAATATCTAAAGAAGATGACATGCAAGGTCAAGTCACGTCAAAATTTAATAACCTATTGAGAATTAATGATATATCTTACGAAAACACGATGAATTATATATATCATAGTGAGTTCTACATGGGTCTTTCCAGTGGTTTATCTTGGCTTGCTTGGTCTTTAAGAAAGAGGGTATACATGATATCAAATTTTACCGATAAAGACCATGAGTTTACTACAAATACAATAAGAATCTACGATGAAAGCATTTGCCATTCTTGTTGGCATGATGAAAAATTTAGATTCGACAAGGGAAATTGGATGTGGTGCCCACGCCATGAAGATACTCCACGACATTTTGAATGTCACAAATTAATAACAAGCGAAAAAGTCATAAAAAAAATAGAAGAAAATGAAAAGCTGTAAAATTCTAGGATTCATAGCAGGTGCACACTCATGCGGGGCTTGCTATTTTAAAGATGGAGAAGTTGTCGCTGTAATAGAAGAAGAAAGACTTACAAGAATCAAACCATATGTGGATTTTGATAATAGCTTTGAAAGATATCCAGTACAATCAATAAATTGTTTAAAACAACGGTATGGTGTAACATTTGAAGAAATGGATTACTTCACTTCATTTTTTGCATACCAAACAGCTAAAGAAATTTTCTTTGCAGCTTTTAGATATGAGATAGCTGAAGAAAAATACATATTTGTTGACCACCATGAAGCCCACGCTAACCTATCTTACTATTTATCTGATTTTCAAGAAGATACACTTGTTTTCTGTGCAGATGCAAGTGGTGGCGTAAATGGTCACAGCTCTAGGACATATCTAGGCACCAGAGGGAGACTAGAGTATCTTGATGGGATTACAACCCAGAGAAAGTCTCTTGGTCATTTCTACGCAGCCATCACAGAATTGTTAGGGTTCAAAAGGCTTAAGGACGAGGGTAAAATAGTAGGTTTATCTGGACATGGAAACATGTGGCACCATTTATATCATGCTTGGAAAGACGTGATAAAAATAGAGGGCTCTCAAACAGATACTGATAATCACCACATTGAAGCTGGTCAAATATATTTAGACCTTTATACCAAATTTTATGAAGCGATTGGTTCTAAATATTGGAAAACGAAATCAGCTATTCAGGATATAGCATGTACTGCTCAAATTTTATTTGAAGAAAAGATTATTGAACTTATTAAAAATCTACATCAGCGAGTTCCACATACAAAGAAGTTAGCTTTGAGTGGGGGAATA
>SXGQ01363606.1_pt1 | contig 14809 bp, 14 predicted proteins | sample 3178371 | NCBI WGS metagenome assembly SXGQ01 (sample SAMN11356859, study PRJNA531348) | freshwater metagenome | isolation source: freshwater sample F1-20 | place: China: Fuxian Lake, Yuxi | collected 2017-12-25
CGGAACTTGCCAGTCTTCGTGACTGGAATAGTCAGGATGCCGGCTGAGAGGTCTAGGTGTTCCACCTGCGCCCGAGCGATTTCTGATCGTCGCATACCGGTGCACCACAACAACTCGACAATCACTGCATCACGTGGCCGAGTGACTCGTGATTAAACAGCCAAGTAATCGTCAAGCGTGACAGTGGCCTGTGGACGAGGTCGCTCTACTGCGAGTGGAATGTCATTCCACCAGTCCATGCAGTGTTCTCCCCTTGCATCGAGCCACTTAGCGAATCGACGCAATGCACGAGCCTTGTATCGCCTGCTGGGTGCCGTGGGGCATTGTTCCAACCATTGCTTTGCGTTCATCGCAGTTGGTGCAGGAAACAGTGTGAGAAAACTCTTTACGTGGCGGACGTATTCTTTGGCTGTTTTGGGAGCCAGGCCAGCGAGCCGCCAGTCGAGTTCAAACTCGTCGAGAAGCGATTTCCAATGTGGTGTGATGTGTTTGGTCATTGTCTAGTAAGTAGACAACCGCCTCCTATTCAAGGAGACAACTTTAAGTAAACCTAAATCTCTACAGCTCAAGGCTTGGAAGCACCCACTGACTAGCGTGAGAAGATAGTCGTTTATCCGGTTAAGGCAGAAGCCTGATCGGAGGAATCTCAGGGAGTTGGAACATGCAAGCCAAGGATTACACAGTTGATGACGTCTTCAGAGAAGGTCAACTTCTTGAAATCCCCCTCTATCAGCGGCGCTATATCTGGGATCTTGAATCTCAATGGCAACCTTTGTGGACCGATATCGAACGCATTGCACTCCGTGTTCTTGCCAACCCCCAAGAGCACCAAAGACCATATTTCCTTGGTTCTGTAGTAATCCAGCAACGGCCAAACGAACCAGGCGCAGTACAAAGACGCACCGTGATCGATGGACAACAGCGGCTCACCACATTGCAACTACTACTTGATGCAACCCATGCCGTTTTGATGGAATACGGAATTAGCGAAGAGGCAGAACAGCTTGACAGTCTGATTCGCAACAAAATTAAAAGTGCAAGACCACCATTTGAGAAATTCAAAGTGTGGCCAATGAACATCGATCAAGCGGCATTCGAAGAAGTAATGACTGCTGAACCCCCGGTTGACCACAAATCACTCGTGCACTCAGAATCACGTTTTGTGCGAGCTCATCAATTCTTTACGGAACAAGTTCGTTCATACATCACCGAAGCCGGTGAACAGCTCCAAGAACGGCGAGCCGAAGCTCTTGTAATTGCAGTACGCGAGAGTTTGAAGCTTGTTGTCATCAGCCTTGAACAATCTGAAGATCCTCAAGAAATCTTCGAAACTCTCAATGCTCGTGGTGTTCGTCTTACATCCGCTGACTTAATTAAGAACTTTCTCTTTCAGCGATTACTAATGGAAGGCGAAGATGACTCAGCTGCCTACAACACCTATTGGCAGACATTTGAATCTCCCTTTTGGGAACGACTAATCAGCAAGGGACGCTACGTTGAACCCCGTTTGGCTATCTTTCTGGGTCAATTTCTTGTATCCCGAGTTGCAGAAGAAATCAAAGTCGAAAAGGTATTTGACCGATTCAAGTTATACGTCGAAGAAGAGACGGACCTTTCCACGCTGGACGTGCTGAAACAGATTCATGCAATGGCCAAAGTGTACGAGAAGATCATCGAAGCATCAGAAAGACCTGAAGGTGCTCTATCAACTGTCGAACGTTTTATTTATCGAGTCAATGCGATGGATACAGAGACTGTTAAGCCCGTGCTTCTTCACCTACTCGATCCTTCTCTCCCGGCAATACCAGGCGATGAAATAGCAGCTTGCCGCAGAAGTGGTCCTCGCGGCCGGCCCGCACGATCTGCGTGCCGTCGTAGAGGGACGCCGGCCCGCGGAAGCCGACCACGGTGTTGACGAGCAGCGGGTCGAGGGCGCGGGCGAGTCCGTAGGCCCTGGTCTCGAGCGTCTGCTGGTCGACCGGACGACCGCCGGTGCCGAGGTGGGCACCGGCCGAGAGGGCCGAGCCCTGGCCCGTCTCGAGGTACATCACCTGGTCGCCGACCGTGCCGCGTCCGAGGGAGCGACCCGCCTCGTTGGCCTCGAGGAGCATGCGGACGTCGACCCCGAACGACGCGTTGGCGCCCTCGGTGCCCGCTACCGACTGGAACACCAGGTCGACGGGCGCGCCCGGCTCGATCAGGTCGACCGTCGTCGTCACGTGCGACAGCACGCACGACTGCATCGGGATGTCGAAGCGCTGGCGCAGGTCGTCGAGGAGGTGCAGCAGCCGCGCCGTCGCCTGCGGCGAGTCCGTGGCGGGGTTGATGCCGATCACGGCGTCGCCGGAGCCCATGAGCAGGCCGTCGAGGGTCGCCGCCGCGATGCCGGCCGGGTCGTCGGTCGGGTGGTTGGGCTGCAGTCGTGTCGCGATGCGTCCCGGCAGGCCGATCGTCGTCCGGAAGGCCGACGTGACGCGCGCGGCCTGCGCGACCAGCACGAGGTCCTGGTTGCGCCTCAGCTTCGAGACGGCCGCCACCATCTCCGGCGTGAGCCCCGGGGCGACCGCCGTGAGCGTGGCGGCCGCGTCGGGACGTGTCGCCGTCGCCAGCAGCCAGTCGCGGAACCCGCCCACGGTCAGGTGCGCCACCGGTGCGAAGGCCTCGGCGTCGTGGGTGTCGACGATGAGCCGGGTCACCTCGTCGCTCTCGTAGGGCACCACCTGCTCCTGCAGGAACGTGGCGAGCGGCTCGTCGGCGAGGGCCCACGCGGCCGCGGCGCGCTCGGCGTCGGACTCGGCCGCGCAGCCGGCCAGCTGGTCGCCCGAGCGGACGGGCGTGGCCTTGGCCATCAGGTCGACGAGCCCGTCGAACGTGTAGGTCCGACCGCCGAGCGTGTGCCGCCGGATCACCCGAGGTCCTCCTCCGCGCGGGCCAGCGCGGCGAACTCCTCGTCGGGGGAGGCGGCCACCAGGTGGTGACGGCTGTAGAGGCCGAACCAGGCCATGAAGGCGAGGAAGACGCCCACGCACCACAGTGCCGCGGTGCTGTCGACGAGGAAGGTCGCCACGACGGAGAGCGCCGCGACCACGAGCGCGAAGCCGGTCGTGAGCACGCCGCCCGGCGTCCGGTAGGGCCGGGGCATGTCGGGCTCGCGCACCCGGAGCACGACGTGGCTGACCATCATCAGCACGTAGCTGAGCGCCGCCCCGAACACCGCCATGTTGAGCAGCAGCGCCCCCTCACCGGTCAGCGACAGGCCGAAGCCGATGACGCCCGGCACCACGAGCGCGAGGGTCGGCGTCTTGCGTCGGTTGGTCACCGAGAGCGACGTGGGCAGGTAGCCCGCACGCGAGAGGGCGAAGAGCTGCCGCGAGTAGGCGTAGATGATCGAGAAGAAGCTGGCCACGAGCCCCGCCAGGCCGATGTAGTTCACGACCGTGGCAGCGGCGCCCCCGCCGAGGGCCTCCACCAACGGGTTGCCCGACGACGACATCGCCTCCGCGCCCCCGGCGCCCGGGACGAGCACGAGCACGAGCACGCACGTGAACAGCAGCACCGCCATCGCCGCGATGATGCCGCGCGGCACGTTCCGCTCGGCGTCGGCCGTCTCCTCGGCGGCCAGCGGCACGCCCTCGACCGCGAGGAAGAACCAGCTCGCGAACGGGATCGCCGACCAGATGCCCAGGTAGCCGAAGGGGAGGAGCTCGGAGGCGCCGGCGGCGCCGGTCGGCGCGATGTCGGTCAGGCGCGAGACGTCGAAGTCGCCCAGGGCGGCCACGGCGAAGACCACGAGCCCCACGAGCGCGACCGAGGTGATGACGAACATGACCTTGAGCGCCTCGCCGACGCCGGCGAGGTGGATGCCGATGAACAGGGCGTAGACGGCCAGGTAGACCCACCAGCCGTCGGTGATGCCGAACAGCCCGAGCGACTCGACGTAGGCGCCGATGAAGGTGGCGATCGCCGCCGGGGCGATGGCGTACTCGATGAGGATGGCGGTCCCGGTGGCGAACCCGCCCCACGGTCCGAGGGCGCGGCGCGCGAACGTGTAGCCGCCACCCGCCGCGGGCAGCGACGACGACAGCTCGGCCATGCCGAGCACGAGCGCCAGGTACATGGCCGCGACGACCACGGTCGCGATGGCGAGCCCGCCGAACCCGCCCTCGGCGAGGCCGAAGTTCCAGCCGGAGTAGTCGCCGGACACGACGTAGCTGACGCCGAGCCCGGCGAGCAGGACCCAGCCCGCCGTGCCCCGTTGGAGCTGGCGCTTCTCGAGGTACTCCTGGGCGCTCGCGCCGGAGCCCGACGTCACCGGTGTCTCGTGCTGCTGTGTCATGGGTGCTCCCTCGTCCCGCGCCGCGCCGTGCGACCGGAGCACGACGCTAGTGAGGCCGTGTTGCCCGGATGTTGCCGCGCGCTTACGGACGAGGCCCAGGTGGGACCGACGTCTAGGCTGGGCTCATGGCGACGCAGGAGGGGCCCCGACGACGCAGCTGGCGCGACCGCACCAACCGCGCCGTGCACGGTGCGACCGCGCGGGTCGACGGCCAGACGGAGGACGCGGCGCGGCGGGCCGTGACCGTCATCGTCCCCACCGTCCGGCTGCTGCGCGTCCCCTCGCTCGTGCTCGCCCTCGCGCCCGCGCCCTTCCTCGTCGCCACGGTCGTCCTCGGGCTGGCCGCCGGCGGCGCCACGGGCACGGTGCTGGCCGTGGTCGCGCTGGTCGTGGCCCTGGCGCCGGTCGCGTTCGCGGTGCGGCGTCTGCGCCTGCTGCGCGCGGTCGAGGAGCCGGAGCAGCTGGCCACCGAGCTCGGCATCGCGGTGAGCCTGTCCGACCGGGTCGAGGAGGCCCGGGGGGCGCTCACCAGCATCGCTGGCGGCGGCGGGCTCCGGTTCGTCTCACGGCTCAAGGGCGTGTGGTCGGGCGTGGGCATGACGGGCCGCTGGATCGACGGCGTCGACGACCTCCCTCGAGCCCGCTGGTTCGTGCCGCCGAAGATCGGGACGACCGTGTCGATCACGATCGCGACGCTGTGGTCCGTGCCGATCTCGGCGCTGCTCGCGTTCTTCACCGCGGTCGCCGCCATCGCCGGGTCGCTCTGAGTCGTCCCCCGGACGCTCAGGCCTCGACGAGGGACTGCACCGCCGGACCGTGCAGCCGTGCCACGTCGTCCGCCGGTGTCGAGGCCAGTGGCTCGAGCCGCGCGACGTAGCGTGCGACGCCCAGGCCGAGCACGGCCGAGGCGACGAGCGTCGCGCGCAGCTCGACCTCCTCGCCGTCCAGGCGGTCGGCCAGGCCCTCGACCACGACGGAGCGCAGCAGCGTGCCGACCACCGACGTCGCGAGGTCTCCGGCCACTGCCGTCCTGACCAGGGTGGCGAACACCTGCGCGTGCGGGTCCCAGGTCGTCACGAAGGCGCGGACGAGTCGTTCGCCGAGCCCCTCGGACGGGCCGTCGAGCACGGCCCTGACCTGTGCGGCCGGGTCGACGGGCAGGTCGAGGGTCGCCACCAGGAGGGCCTGCTTGTCGCCGAAGTAGTGGCTGACGAGGCTGGCGTCGACACCCGCCTCCTGGGCGATCGAGCGCAGGGACGCGCCGGTGAAGCCGCGGTCCGCGAACTGACGTCGCGCCGCGGAGACGAGCGCCGCGCGGCGGTCGGTCGCGTCGCCGGTGGCGGGACGACCACGCCGGGGCCGGTCCCTCGACGCGGGGGTGTCGCTCGCGGAGGTGCTCACCCCACGCACCCTACGGAGTGCGCCGACGCAGGGTGAGGGCGGCGAGGGCGAGCGCCACGACGCAGCACGTGCCGAGCAGGGCGAGGTCCCGGGCGACGTCCCCGCCGAGGCCGTCCATGGAGGACGCGCTCGTGGCTGCGTCGACGGCGTAGCTGAGCGGCAGCACGTCGGAGACCAGGGTCAGGACGTGCGCCATGTCGTCGCGCGGAGCGATCAACCCGCAGAGCAGCAGCTGCGGCACGACGACGAGCGGCATGAACTGCACCGCCTGGAACTCGGTGACGGCGAAGGCCGAGACGAGAAGCCCCAGCGCCGTGCCGAGGACGGCGTCCACGACCGCGAGGAGGACCACGACCCATGGCGTGCGGACGTCGAGCCCGAGGAGGTGGACTGCGACGGTGGCCGCGACGCCGACCTGGACGAGGGCGGCCAGCCCGAAGGCCAGCGCGTAGCCGGCGATCAGCTCTCCACGGTGCAGGGGAGTCGTGAGGAGGCGCTCCAGCGTCCCGGACGTGCGCTCGCGGACCATGGCGACGGACGTCAGCAGGAACATGACGATGAACGGGAAGAGGCCCAGCATCTGCGGTCCCACGCGGTCGAAGGAGCCGGGAGCACCGTGCAGCACGCCGTGGAAGAGCCAGAGCAGCGCCGCGGGGAGTGCGACCGCGAGGGCGAGGCTGCGCCGGTCGTGCGCGAGCTGCAGGAGCACGCGCCAGGTAGTGGCCAGGACGCGCATCACGCCGCCTCCTGCTCGGCAATCGCGAGGAAGGCGGACTCGAGGTCGGACGCACCCGTCCGGTCGAGCAGCTCGCTCGGCGTGGAGTGGGACACGATGCCGCCGTCGCGCAGGAGGACGACCTGGTCGCAGCGCGCGGCCTCGTCCATGACGTGGCTCGAGACGAGCAAGGTCGCTCCCCGGTCGCAGAGCGAGCGGAACAGGACCCAGAGGTCGCGACGCAGGACCGGGTCGAGCCCGACCGTCGGCTCGTCGAGGAGGTAGAGGTCCGCCCGCGCGAGCAGGGCGCAGGCGAGGGAGACGCGCGTGCGCTGGCCGCCCGAGAGCGTGGAGACCAGGCTGTCGGCCCGGTCGATGAGGTCCACGTCGGCCAGCGCCTCCTCGACGGCGTCGTGGTCAGCCCCGACGAGGGCGGCCGTGTAGCGCAGGTTCTGGCGCACGCCGAGGTCGGCGTAGACGGACGTGGTCTGCGTGACGTAGGCGACGCGTCGGCGGTTGTCGCGCGACCCGGGTGGCGCGCCCAGCACGTCGACGCTGCCACCGCGCAGGCGCTGCAGCCCCGCGATGCTCCGGATCAGGGTGGTCTTCCCGCAGCCGCTGGGGCCGAGCAGGCCGGTGATGCTCCCGCGGGGGAGCGCGAGGTCGACGTGGCGCAGGACGTCGTGCGAGCCCCGCCGCACGGTGAGGTCGCGAAGGGTGACGGCAGGTGCCGAACTTTTATTCATCATGTGTTGAATATAGGTCGCCCGGTGGACCTGGTCAACGTGCTTGACTGGTCCCATGACCGGTCCGGCGTCCTGGCCACCCGTCCCCACGGTCATCGGGCACCGTGGCGTGCCCGGCCACCGGCTCGAGCACACCCGCGGGTCGTACCTCCTCGCGATCGAGCAGGGCGCCGACTACCTCGAGCCCGACGTCGTCGCGACCCGCGACGGTCACCTGGTCGTGCGGCACGAGAACGAGATCGGTCACACGACCGACGTCGCCGACCACCCGGAGCTCGCCGACCGGCGCACCACCAAGCGGGTCGACGGCGTGTGGACGAGCGGCTGGTTCACCGAGGACCTCACGCTCGCCGAGGTCAAGACGTTGCGGGTCCGCGAACGTCTTCCGCAGCTGCGGCCCCAGAACCTCGGCCTCGCCGGCACCGAGGAGGTGCTCACCCTCGAGGAGGTGGTCGACATCGCGCGGCAGGCGCCCCGCCGGGTCGGGGTGTACGTGGAGACCAAGCACCCGAGCTACTTCCGCGAGCGCGGACTCGACCTCGACGACCTGCTGCTCGACGTGCTGGAGAGGGCCGACCTCAACCGCACCGACGCCGACGTGCCGGTCGTCGTCCAGTCGATGGAGACCGGGAACCTGCGTGGCCTGCGCCCGCGCACGCCGTTGACGCTCGTGCAGCTGATGGACCGCAAGGGCGCGCCCTGGGACCTCGAGTCAGCCGGCGACCCGCGCACCTACGCCGACCTGACCACCCCCGCGGCGTTGGCCGAGCTGGCCGAGCACGTCGACGGCATCGGCCCGAACAAGACCCTCGTGATCGCGCGGCGGACGGGCCACTGGCTCGACGGCGAGACCGGCCTCGTGGCTCGCGCCCACGCGGCCGGGCTGCTCGTGCACGTGTGGACGATGCGCGACGAGAACAACTTCCTGCCGGCGGACTTCCGCACCAGCGGCGACCGTGCCGCGGCCGGCGACGCCGCGGCGGAGTACCGGGCGTTCTTCGACGCCGGGGTCGACGGGGTCTTCTCCGACTACGCCGCCACGGCGGTCGCGGCCCGCCAGGCGTGGCTGGCGGGCCGGTAGGTCTCAGGCCTCGTCCGCGACCGGCTCCTCGGCCACGGGGCGGCCTCGTCGTGCGCGACGTCCGACGACGATGGTGGCCAGCAGTCCGAGCCCGCCGAGCACGATCAGGACGACGGCCACCAGCCGTCCCAGCTCGACGCCCTGGAGGTAGCCCTGGTCGTCGGCCAGCCACGAGCCGGCCGCGGCGAGGAACAGCAGCCCGAAGAACGTGTTGAACGGGTGCACACGGCGGCGAGGGGTGCGGGTGGTCGCCGCGCTCGTCGGGTCGAGGTCGGTGTCGGAGGCGCTCATGGTGATCCTGTCGTCGGTCGTCGCGTCGTGGTCGGGGGTGTTCATCGCGCGTCCACCACCACACGGCCGAGGGACTGGTCGACGACGATGGTGAGGGCGTCGGGACGGGATCCGCCGGACGGTCCGACCTGTTGGCCGACGCCGCTGCGTCGGGAGTCGAGGATCTCGAGGTCGCCGGCGTCGACCGAGGCCCGGGCCACCACCGGGGTGCCCTCGGGCACCCAGACGGACGTCTCGCCGATCCCGGCCCGCACGTGGATCGTGCGCCCCACGAGGTCGTCGGGGTCGGAGACCGCGTCGAGGTCGAGCTCGAAGCGGCCGACGCCGTGCTCGTAGTCGCTCTGGACCTGGGCCGCCGAGGTAGGACGCACCACCTGCTCGCCGACCCGCAGGGTGGGCAGCACCGACGCGAGCGCGAGCAGCGGGAGGAGGGCCACGCCGAGGACGACGAGCGGTCCGCCGCCGCGGGTGAAGGTGCTCAGCACGAGCACCGCGCCGAGCGTCGTGAGCGCGAGCGCCACGTACGCGGGCCAGTCGGGGGCGACGGTGAGGCGCAGGACGGCGAGGGCGATCGCGGTGAGGGAGAGGCCCAGCAGCGTCGGGACCCAGCTGTAGGGCTCCCGCGGGGGGCGCGGCGGCCGCACCGGTCGGCCCGGCGCTGCCGGCGGCGGGGTCGGGGGCGCGGGGGGACCGACGTCGAGACGTGCGGTCCCCTCGGGGCCACCCGGCCACTCGGCCGTCGAGGATGCGGCGCCGGGGGAGGAGTCCGGTGCCGGTGGCCGCCCATCGGGGTCGGGGGTGTCGTGGGTGTCCTCGGCGGCGCCGCGGCGCGCGAGCCAGACGACGAAGGCGAACGGGACGCCCACCACGACGAGCAGCCAGAACGGGCCGCTGCTGCCGAGCCCCCAGCCGCCGTCGCCGACCACGGCCAATAGCGCCAGGACGGCCGCGACGACCAGGCCGAGGTCGCGCACCTGGGCCTCGGCCGACCCGAGCGAGAACCAGCGGCCCGCGATGCTGCGCGGCTCGTCGTCGGACGGGAGCAGCAGCCAGCCGGCGAGGTAGAGGATCAGGCCGGCGAGACCCACGAAGCAGAGCACGACGGCGAGCACCCGCACGAGGACGGGGTCGACGTCGAGACGGCGGGCCACGCCGCCACACACCCCGGCGACCAGACGTTCGTCGGTGGAGCGACGGACGGACGACACGGAGTGCAGGCCGCGGCGCAGCCGCGCGTCGGTGCCGGTGCCGGCGTGGTCGTCAGCGTGGTCGTCGGTGCCCGGGTCGTCGCGGGTGCCGGTGGGTCCGCTGGACGGTGGTGTGGTGCTCATGACCCCATCGTCGGACGGGTGTCACGCCCACCACCATCGGGCGAGACCCTGGTCGGACCCTGGTGCCCGGACCGGGGTCGCACGAGGGTGCCACCTGGTGGCGTCGCGTCGCGCGCGCGTGTGACGATGCCGAGGTGAGCCAGTCCGTCGCGCCACCGCGCCCCGCACGCCGAGCCGTCCGCCCGGCCGACCGCCGGGTGGTCGGTGGGGTCGCCGCGGGCGTGGCCGAGCACCTCGACGTGCCGGTGCTGTGGGTGCGGGTCGGGTTCGTCGTGACCACGTGGCTGAACGGGGCCGGCGTCGTCGCCTACCTGCTGCTGTGGAGGTTCCTGCCGCTGCGTCGGCCCGACCTGTCGCCCGGCCTGGAGTCGGCCACCCGGCGCGGTCTGCGTCCCGTCGGCAGTCCCGGACCGGTCGAGGTGCTGCAGACGGCGGCCGTCGTCGCCGTGGGTGCGGGTGTGCTGCTGCTCGTGCACGGCGGTGGTCCCTTCGGTCTGTCGCCCGTGCTGCCGCTGCTCGTCGTGGTGGTCGGCGTGGCCGTCGTGTGGCGGCAGATCGACGACGCGTCGTGGCAGTCGTGGTTCACGCGCACCACCGGTCTGGGCTTCGTGCTGCGCGTCGCCGCGGGCCTCGCCCTCGTCGGCTTCGGCGTCCTCTACCTCGTCACGCAGGAGCGGGGCCTGTCCGGCGTCGGCGACCTCGGCGTCGCGCTGCTCGTGGCCGTCCTCGGCTTCCTGCTGCTGCTCGGCCCGTGGATCGTCTCGCTCGTCACCGACCTCGGCAGCGAGCGGCGCGAGCGGATCCGCTCGCAGGAGCGCGCCGACGTCGCCGCCCACCTGCACGACTCGGTGCTGCAGACCCTGGCGCTCCTGCAGAAGAACGCGTCCGACCCTGCCGCCGTCGCGACCCTCGCCCGCCGCCAGGAGCGCGAGCTGCGGTCCTGGCTGTACGGCGAGGAGGAGCTGCCCGGTGACTCGTGGGCGGCGGCGCTGCGCGACGTGCGGGCCGACGTCGAGGAGACGCACCGGATCGCCGTCGAGCTGGTCGTCGTCGGGGACGTGCCGCTCGACGCCGACCTGGTCGCCGTCGTCCGCGCTGCACGCGAGGCGGTGGTGAACGCGGCCAAGCACGCCGGTGTCGACCGCGTCGACGTGTACGCCGAGGTCGGGCAGGGGGCCGTCGAGGTCTTCGTCCGCGACCGCGGCACGGGCTTCGACCCCGACGGGATCGCCGACGACCGGATGGGCGTGCGCGGGTCGATCGTCGGTCGGGTCGAGAGCCGCGGCGGCACCGCCCGCGTCCGCAGCGGCCCCGACGGCACCGAGGTCGCGATCACCATGCCCCTGTCCGCCGACCCGGCCGCGAGCCCCGAGGAGCCCCGATGAGTCCCCTGCACGTCCTGGTGGTCGACGACCACGCCATGTTCCGCACGGGCGTGCGCGCCGAGCTCCAGAAGGACCCGGGCGTCGTCGTGGTGGGCGAGGCCGAGGACGTCGACACGGCCGTGCCCGCCGTGCTGGCCGCGCGTCCCGACGTGGTCCTGCTCGACGTGCACATGCCGGGCGGCGGCGGGGCCGAGGTGATCCGCCGCGTGCTGCCGCAGGCGCCCGAGGTGCGCTTCCTGGCCCTGTCGGTCAGCGATGCCGCGGAGGACGTCATCGGCGTCCTCCGGGCCGGCGCCCGCGGGTACGTGACCAAGACGATCTCCGGTGCCGAGCTCGTCGACGCCCTGCACCGGGTGGCCTCGGGCGACGCGGTGTTCAGCCCACGGCTCGCCGGCTTCGTGCTCGACGCGTTCGCCGGCACCATCGAGGTCGCGCAGGTCGACGAGGACCTCGACCGCCTCACCGAGCGCGAGCGCGAGGTGATGCGCCTGATCGCCCGCGGCTACGCCTACAAGGAGGTCGCGAAGGAGCTGTTCATCTCCGTCAAGACCGTCGAGACCCACGTGTCGAGCGTGCTGCGCACGCTGCAGCTCTCGAGCCGGCACGAGCTCACGAAGTGGGCGAGCGACCGGCGGCTGATCTGAGGTGCGGCGTCACCGAACGATGTCGGCCGCGTCCGCCGCGTTCACGGTCACGGCGACGGACCAGCGAACCCCGTCGGGGGCGTCCACGCGAACGGGGAGGTCGCCTGCTGGGTAGGGCTCGGTCGCCTCGTCCAGGCTCTGGCTGATCGATCCATCCCGCGAGGTGTTGGGGCACGGCTGTCCGGCCGTGCCGAGCGGTGTCGTGACCGTCAGCTCCTGGTCGCCGCTGCTGCCCGTGCAGGCCAGCTGCACGCTCACGACGCGCACCGGCTCGTTGGTCGTGGCTGTCTCGCTGACCGAGCCCGTGCCGTCGAAGCGCTCCCACACGCGCTCGCCGATCGTGGGGAAGGAGCGCGGCGGCTCAGGGTCCTGCGCGCAGGCTCCGAGCAGGAGGCCGAGGAGGAGCAGGACGGCTGGGCGGCGCATGGTCGGATCGTAGGCCCTCGTCGCGGACCTGGTCCTGGGAACCGAGCACCATGGGACGCCGGTGCAACCATGGGGCGCATGGACCTCCTGCTCCTCGCCGTCGCCGGTGTCCTCGTCATCGTCACGGTCACGTCGGTCGCGGGGCGGATCGGGGTCGCGGCACCGCTGCTGCTCGTCGTCGCGGGCGTCGGCATCTCCTTCCTGCCCGGCGTGCCGCGCATCGAGGTGCCGCCCGAGGCGATCCTCGCGGGCGTGCTGCCGCCACTGCTGTACGCGGCGTCGGTGAACATGCCGGCCATGGACTTCCGGCGCGACTTCAAGGCCATCAGCGGTCTGTCGGTGGTGCTGGTCCTGGTGTCCGCGCTGTCGCTCGGCTGGCTGCTGCCGCGGCTCATCCCCGGCATCGGGTTCGCCGAGGCGTTCGCGCTCGGCGCGATCGTCAGCCCGACCGACGCCGTCGCGACGGCGATCGGCCGACGGACCGGGGTCGCGCCGCGGCTGGTCACCGTGCTCGACGGCGAGAGCCTGCTCAACGACGCGACAGCGCTCGTGCTGCTGCGCACCGCCGTGGCTGCCACCGGCGCCTCGGTGTCGTTCTGGCACGTCGGCCTCGACTTCGTGCAGGCCGTCGGCGTGGCCGTCGTCGTCGGGGTCCTGGTGGCGGTCGTCAGCCTGTTCGTCCGCTCGCTCGTCGAGGACGCCACCGTCGCGACCTCCATCTCGTTCGTGGTGCCGTTCCTCGCGTACGCGCCGTCGGAGCACCTCGGCGGGTCGGGCCTGGTCGCCGTGGTGGTCGCCGGGCTCGTGATCGGGTCGCGCTCGCTCGTGGAGCTGCGCGCCGACGACCGCATCGCCGAGGCCGTGAACTGGCGCACCATCGCGTTCCTCCTCGAGGGCGCGGTCTTCCTGGTGATGGGGCTGGAGCTGCGTCCCCTCCTCGCCGACTTCGACGACTCCGGCCAGCCGTGGAGCCGGCTCGCGGTCGTGACCGTCGCGACGCTCGCCGTGCTGTGGGTCGGACGCGCCCTCTGGGTGGCGCTGCTGCTGCTCGAGCTGCGCCGAGGTCGCCGCGCGGTGGCGCGGCACGCGCCGCGCCTGGCCTCGTTCCGGGAGTACCTCGCGTCGGAGCAGGCGCAGACGTTGTCGCGGCGACGTCGTGAGCGGGCCCTGCAGCTCGTCAGGCGTCGCGAGGCCGACGTCAGCTTCTACACGGAGCAGCCGCTGGGCGCCCGCGACGGTGTCGTGCTCGTGTGGGCGGGCATGCGGGGCGTCATCACGCTCGCGGCGGCGCAGACGCTCCCGCCCGAGACCGCCCAGCGCAGCCTTCTGGTGCTCGCCGCGTTCTGCGTCGCCGGCGCCTCGCTGCTGCTCCAGGGCGGGACGCTGACCTGGGTCGTGCGGTGGCTCGGTGCGGAGTCGGACCGGACGCCGCAGCGTCGGGCCCAGCTGAAGGCGCTCCTCGAGGCGATGGGGGAGGTCGCCGACGCCCGCTGCGCCGAGGCGGCCGAGGAGGGGCTCGACGGCCGACCGCTCGACCCGCTGGCCGTCGAGCAGGTCCGGCGTCGCCGGACGCCTGCCGCGGAGTGGGAGTGGGCTGGGGAGGACGGCGAGGACCGCGAGCGCCGGATCCGCGACTTCGTCCGCCTGCGTCGGGCCGTGCTGGAGGAGCAGCGCGAGGCGCTCCTCGACCTGCGGTCCGAGGGACGCTTCGACTCGCAGGTGCTCGACACCGTGCTCGGCCGCCTCGACGTCACCGAGTACGCCGCCACCCGTCGCGGTCCGCAGCCGCCGCGCTGAGGGACGAGGACCCTCCCGAAGTTCATCCGGGCGCAACGCGACGGGTCTAGCCTCGGCCCATGAGCGACCCGCACCTGATCGTGCTCTTCGGCGCGACGGGGGACCTGGCCCGCCGCAAGCTGCTGCCTGGCATCCTGCACCTGCTGCGCTCGAGGCTGGCGGCGGACTCGCGGATCGTCGCCGTCTCGATGGACGACCTCGACGACGACGGCTTCCGTCGCTTCGCCCAGGACGCCTGCCGCGAGTTCGGGCGGCCGGTGCCGCAGGAGGAGTGGGACGACTTCGCGCCCAAGCTGCACTACGTCAACGTCGCCGACGGGCCCGCGCGGCTCGCGGAGGTGGCGGGCCGGCTCGAGGAGCAGCTGGGCGGTGCGCCACGCCGGCTGCACTACCTGAGCGTGCCGCCGAGGGCCGCGGTCGACGTCGTCCGCACCCTCGACGAGGCGGGTCTGGTCGAGCGGTCGCGGATCATCATGGAGAAGCCGTTCGGCACCGACCTCGAGAGTGCCCGGGCCCTGAACGCCCGCATCCACGAGGTGTTCGACGAGGACCAGATCTTCCGCATCGACCACTTCCTGGGCACGGAGGCGGCGCTCAACATCCTGGCCTTCCGGTTCGCGAACGGCCTGTTCGAGCCCATCTGGAACCGCACGTTC
>SXGQ01627270.1_pt1 | contig 14807 bp, 9 predicted proteins | sample 3178371 | NCBI WGS metagenome assembly SXGQ01 (sample SAMN11356859, study PRJNA531348) | freshwater metagenome | isolation source: freshwater sample F1-20 | place: China: Fuxian Lake, Yuxi | collected 2017-12-25
AGAAACTCCTCCACCAACATGCTGCGCGCCGCCAATTGATTCAGTTGCTTGACGTCCAAGTCCATGTTGAGATCCAGCCAATCATCTTTGATCGCGCTCAAGCATGATGGCTCCAAAGCAAGCAACGCCACGGCGTTCTCGCTGTTCAATACGGACAAAAGTTTTTTGGCGGTTTGCGCGCAAGTACGAGAGGCCTCCGCCAACATTCCCACGCTGATCAATGTTCGTCCACAACAACCCGCGTCAGGCATCACAACGCGATACCCGAACGCCTCCAACAACTCAACAGCGTGACGCGCGATATGTGTCTCTGAAAAGTTGGTGAAGCAATCGGCGAACAACAACACGGTTGGCCGCGCCACGGACCGACCTTCACTGGATTCACCAATTGCAATATTGGTGGAATGTTCGACGACATCGTGCGCGCGATTTTTACGCGCCACCCAACGATGCGTTGCGGGACCAAATCCAGGAACAGTTCGAGCCGCATGAAAACCAAACGTGGAGCGAATCACGCTTGCAAGCGGCGTGTATTCAAGCAGCGCGTTGGCGATGGGCCACACGCGCGAACCTATGCGATTTGCCTTGCGAATACGCCCAATCAAGCGCGTTGCAAAGGGAATTTTTCCACGTGCGGCGAATTCTTGCGCCTGAAATTCCGCCTTCATTTTTGAAATGTCCACATTGCTGGGGCATTCACTTTGACACGCCTTGCATGAAAGGCACAGATCAAGCGTGGCTTTAGTTTCTGGATCGCTCCAGATCTGGCCCGGAGAACTGATTTGATCCGGTGCGTTCATCTGCCCCGACAAAGCCAAGCGAAGCGCGTTGCCGCGACCGCGCGTGGAATGGCGCTCATCAAGCGTTGCGCGGTACGAGGGACACATCACGCCGGAAGGTTGCGTTTTGCGGCACAAGCCCGCGCCATTGCACGACTGAACCGCGTGATCAAATCCATGTTCTTTTTCAAAGCGGAAAAATGTATTTGTGGTTTGAATTTCAATCTCTTGATCAAGTGGCTTCACGCGCAACGCCCGCATGATCTGCGATGGATCGCCGGTTGAGATCAAGTTGCCAGGGTTCATCAAGCCAACGGGATCAAAAATGTTTTTCACTTGGCGAAAGAGTTCGCACAATTTCTGTCCAAGCACTCGATCAAGTAGTGGTGTGCGCAAACGTCCGTCGCCATGCTCGCCGGAAAGCGCCCCGCCATATTTCGCCACCAAGTCGGCAACCTCAACTGCGATCGATGTGATCTGCGCGCGGTCGGCATCGGTGGTGATTTTCACCAACGGTCGAATGTGCAAACACCCCACGCTGGCGTGCGCGTAGTAGGCCGCCGTGGTTCCATGCCGCGTGACAATAGCCTTGAAATCCAGCACAAAATCAAGCAATTTGATTGGATCAACAGCGGTGTCCTCCACGAAAGTCAGGGGCTTTCTATCCCCGGGAATGTTGTGCAGCAACGGCTCGCCGGCCTTGCGCAATTTCCACGCCGAAGCAATCGAGGCGGGCGTGAGATAGCGCTGCATCGGGGCGCCAGGAACCACCGCCGCCAACAAATCAAATGAGGCGTTCAAATCCAACTCCGTGTCGCCTTGATATTCCACATACATCACCGCGCCCAATTTCCCGCTGGCTGGCTTGGGCATCAAGTCGACGTAGTGGGTGTACTCCGTATTGTCACGCGCGGCATCTAGAACAACTTCATCGATCAACTCAACGGCGCTTGGCTTGGTGTTGATCATGCCCATCAATGGCGTAAGCGCGTCCTCGATACTGGTAAAACCAATTATGGCCAAGCCGGTGCGCTTGGGCTTGGGCACAATTTTAAGTGTGGCTTGAATCATCACCGCCAACGTGCCTTCCGATCCACACAACAGTTGCGCCAAATTCACCCGGTCAAATGTGCCGGGAGTGCTGGCTTGGAGTTGTTGCAGCAGAATGTCAATGTTGTAGCCGTCCACGTGGCGCATTATTTTTGGAATGCGTTTATGAATCTCATCGGCAAGCGGCAGAACAATCTCCGCCAACCGACGCGCCAAGAGAGCTTGCGCGGGATCGCTATCGCATGAACCTTGGAATAATTTCCACACGGCTCCATCGGCGGTGACCACGGTCATGGCGACCACATTTTCAACAGTGCGGCCATACAAAATACTGCGTGCGCCCGCCGAATTATTGCCAATCATGCCTCCCAGGGTTGCGTGGCTACTGGTTGCGACATCGGGTCCAAACATCATGCCATGCGGGCTCAGCGCCGCGTTGAGTTGATCAAGCGTCACTCCAGGCTCCACCGTGACGGTGCGGGCGGCCACATTTATTTCGCTTATGCCGCGGCAACGCGCGCTCATGTCCATCATCAGCGCTTGGTTCACGCATTGCCCGGCCAAACTTGTTCCTCCGCCTCGTGGCAACATTGGAATATTTCTCGCCCGGCAATAGCGCACAATGTCAACGGCGCATTCAGGTCGATTTAAAATAACCACCCCAATTGGTTCAACTTGATACATGCTTGCGTCGGTGGCGTACAGCATGCGATCGTGTTTTTCAAATCGCACCTCGCCCACATTCATGTTTCGCAAATCATTGACGGCGTTTTGGCGTAACTGAGACAGAGTGGCGAACATCGGCAAATGAATCGCCAATGCGGAATCAGAAACAGGTTGATCGTGGACCTTCTTCAAGACGACACAATACTAGTTGGCTTGTTGGCATCAGGCATTGACTTCAATCCCACATTCGGATCTGGCATTTGCTTTGGCTTCAAACAATTTCAGGCTACGGCTTGATCTCTGGAACCGATTTGATTTCGGGATTCAATTGCGCATTTGGCTTGGTGGAATCTTTCAATTCAGTGTCAACCTTGATCGGAGTTGGCTCTGGAAGATCATCCAAGCGCTCAACGCGGCGACGATCGCCCACATCCAAAGTCAACATTTCAGCTGGAATCGGCACCGCGTCAAATGTCATCCGCCATTCAATTGCGGCATTTGGCGGCACGCGCGGACCACTTTCTATTCGACGCGTGGCGGCGCGCAACGTGGCAGTTTGAGCATTGAACGTGAGTTCAAGCGAACCGTTTTTGCCCTCAAGCAAAACAATAATTGGTCCATCATCTTTTTGAACGAATGATTTCAAGGCAAGTTCTCCCAGTTCAGGATCGATTGCTATCCACCATTGCTCTGATTGATTGCGAAGCGCGACACCAAGTTGCGGCCAAGGACTTTCCGGAATTTCCTTGCGCAACGCCAATGCGGGCTCGATTGTCAGCGCGCGATCAACGGCCACGTCCACGCCCGCTCGCAAACCCATCATTCGTGTTGAATCCACAAGCACGGTCAGCGCGCCTTGCGTCAGCGCAAATTTGTGATCAGCAGCGTCCCATGCGATCACGCTTGGCGCGGCTTCTTTTTCGGCGGATAAATCTCCATCTTGAACCACTACATTTACATTGCAGCGTGCGGCGCCCGCAGATGCGGCCCATGCTTGACTCAAGTCTTTCCAATTGTCAGTGGGCGGATCCACAAGCACCCCACCATGGATCGCGCCACCTGAAGAATCCGATATAAAGTGGGTGGCAGTTGAAGTTGCCCATGCGAATTGAGCCAAGACACACGACGCGGCGCTTGCAAGCGCAACAAACAGCAGCTTGCTGGCATTGCACAATGCATCGGCGTGACGTGGCGCGTGGTGATTCAATCGCGGCAAATTCAACCCTTGGTCGCTAGAGCCGCCTCGACATCCTTCTTTAAATTTTCCGTGGACTTCTCGTCAAAACCCATGTGAATGGCGGCAATTTTGCCATTTGGAGTAATAACCACGGTGAATGGAATTCCTGTGAGTTTGTAATCCTTGCCCACCTGCTCATCAAAATCAATCAATGTTGGAAAAGAAAATGCCTTGCCTTTCCAAAAATCACCGACCATTTTCTCGCGCGCGTTTGGAACCTGCTTATCAACTTGCTCCATCACATTCACGCCATATACGGCGATCGGCTTGCCGCTTTCGCTTGCCCACTTGGAGAATGTGTCAAGCAATGGAAGTGCCATCATGCATGGCTTGCACCATGTGGCCCAAAAATCAAGCACCACAACTTTGCCTTTCAAATCAGCCAGGGTTATTTTTCCACCCTCAAGTGTTTGCAATACAAAATCAGGCGCGGCGTCACCAACATCAAATGGTTGGTCAAGAGAGTCCAAGGTATCGGTCATTTTGCGCCCAGCTGGATCGAAAGCAATAGGTGTTGGCAAACCTGCGTCATACACCTTTCGTTCAAACGTGATCGACATTGGCAAGCGAAGTCCAGGCGGAAATTTCGGATTGGTCAGGGACATGTTGATTGAAGCGAGCAAGCCAGTCTTTGGATCAATAAATGCCACGACTTCGGTTCCTTGCGGATCGATCATTAAAATCTGATCAGGCTTGCCGTCAACACCCGCGCGGAATCCCGAAGGAAACATGTCTGGGTTTTGACCAAGAGTCATCGCGGCAGCGACATCAGCGGAATCCCCACCAAGCAAAATCAGCGTTGGCAAAGGCAATTTTCCACCCATCACTTCGCCCAACGCCTTCGCGGCCGAACCGGCTTGTTTCATTTGCGCGTACTTAGGTCGGCCATCCATTTCCACATATACCTGATCATTGAGACGTGTCAATGTGATTCCAGGCATGATCACTTTTGCGTCACCCGCCTTTGTGGCTAAAAGTTGAACCTTCTGATCTTGTCCTTGAAATTGAGGCGAACGGATGATCATTGTTTCTTCAAGAGCGGGTATGGCTGAGTAACGGGCTGGAAAACTTTTCACAATTGCGGTGGCTTGAGCAACCGCTAATGCTGATTTTTCATCCGCGCTCCAGGTAGTTGATGGCGCTGGCGCTTTGAACTCCGGTGGAATATCCATTGGCGCGTTGGGCGGCGGAGCCATTTGATCTTGCGGCTCGGCTGAATCCATCTCTGGAGCAGCGGCTGGAGTCGCGGCTGGAGTCGCAGTCGGCGCCGCAGTTGGAGCCTTTGCCGCTGGCGTGTCAGAAGGATTTTGAGCGAGACAAATTGGCGCGCAGGCCAAGCTGATCCCAAATACAAAGGTGAACATGGCTGACTGGGCGGACAACGATGACTTTTTCATGCGAACTCCAATTTGAATAAATTTTTCAACCACTATTTCGCCACACGGAGAAATATTCACCACTTATTTGGATCATGCTTCAAACTTGAAGCGGACCCACGCAACACTCGATCGCCGTTTGATCCAGCGATGCGAGGAGAGAGTGTACGCTGTCTTTTTGCGTGGGAAGGATCAATTCACCCGCTATTTCCGAGAGCGGTTTCAGCACAAATTGCCTTGTAAACATGCGCGGATGTGGCAAAATCAAACCAGGCTCCACCACTTGGCGTTGCCCATAAAACAACACATCCAAATCAATGGAGCGAGGTCCGCCCTGCCCCTCCACCGCGCGATTTCTTCCCAGCGCGCTTTCAACACTCATGCAAACGGCGAGTAACTCGCGCGGAGCAAGCGCGCACAAGCCCGTGATGGCGGCGTTTAGAAATTTTCCGCCAGCGCGTTCTCCAACCGCGATTGTTTCATACATGGAACTAGCGCGAATTTGGGTCAGCACTTTTTTATCAATGATCATGCTCAACGCTTGTCGCAGTAATTTTTGGCGATCACCCATGTTTGATCCAAGCGCTATGCCAACATATTCCGAAACCACACTCACTGGTTCCACTCCCAAATAAATGGCGCCGAGAATGCATCCTTTCCAAGAATCGCGAAGCGCAACAACGCCAACGCTGACTTGGCGCTTCGGTCACGAATGGATGCGCGGTCGCCTGGATAGCGAAATCTTCTCACCGCTTCGAATCGCGGACCACATATTCCGATGAACACCTCGCCCACGGGTTTGGATTCGCTGCCACCATTTGGGCCAGCGATGCCCGTGATGCTCGCGGCCCACTCGGTCTTGAACAACGCCGCGCATCCACGCGCCATAGCCAGCGCAACTGGCGCGCTCACGGCGCCATGCATGGACAACAAATCATTTGGTACTTGAAGCAAATCCATCTTCGCGCCGTTGGCGTACGTGATTGCGCCACCCGCGAACCATTGGCTTGATCCGCTCTGAGCTGTCACCAAACTTCCAGCAAGTCCGCCAGTGCAACTTTCCGCAAGCGAGAGCCTTTCTGACCTGGAAATAAGCAGTTTTCCCAGCGCGCCCGCAAGCGTTTCCTGATCGCGCCCATATGCGTAGGGCGCCCACAATTTTTCAATCTCCTGCATCGCCAATTCCATGGACTCGGCTTTGGCGGCATCTTGCACCGCTCGAATGCGCGCGCTGACAATGGATCCACTGGCGGTGGTTCCAATCAACGGATTGCGATCGCGCAACATGAGTGAACCAAGTTGTTGCGCCAAGAAACTTTCACCTTGACCAAAAGAGTGCACCGCTGCCGTTGACATTGCCACAGTGGGAAGATGCACAGCGACTTGCGCGTCGAACATGGGCTCCATTTCGCGTGGAGGTCCGGGCAAGCACCAAATGCGCGACGCGCCAATGTTGGCGAACAAACCTGGAGCGGTACCCAAGATATTTTTTAAGCAACTTGCGCCCTTGGGCCGCAATGCTTGCACCTTGTTGTTGACGGTCATCGGGCGACCACGATCAAGGAACCAACGATCAAGATCGGCCAGCGCTTGCGGATCAACCTCCAGTGGTTCACTGACATCCATCGCGCGTCGCAGCGCCTCGCGCGTGAGATCATCCTCCGTGGGACCAAGTCCCCCCGTCATCACAATAATGTCATAGCGGGCGGCCAGTTCCCGCATCGCGGATTCCGTGGCAACCACGTCATCCAACACAACTCGAATCTCACCCACCAACACACCGTGCGTGGCGAATCGTGACGCCAACCATTTGGCGTTTGTGTCCTGGGTTTGACCCAGCATCAACTCATCGCCAACCGAAAGTATGGCGGCGCTCACGCCGATTTTTGTTGTGCCGCTTGATCGACGATCCACTGGTAATTCTCCTTAAAAAATGGCAAAAACTTTTGTCGAAGTGTGTCGACTGGCGCGCCCTGCTTTGGCCAAAGCCCTTGATCTTTCCACTCGCCCTTGAACCAACCATCGCGAAGTGATTTGAGTTGATGTATATCGGCGAGTTCCACGTATCCATGTGGAGTTGCGACCATTGGTAGAGCGTCAAATTTTTCCAGCCAACTTTTCAATTGCGTGTCGGCAACATCTGACGCGCGCACCACGCCAAAATTATTCTTGGGATACGCGGGATGCGACAAGATCGCTTTCCACGCCGCCCGCAATTGCGTGTGACTATCCATGGCCATGGTCTGAAATAAAAGCGGAGTGAATGCGCGCATGCTTGGATTATCAAACACTGGCGCGGTCGCGATTGCAAGTGGATCCACTTGATCAATGAACTGCGGCAACTCTTGGGTGTAGAGCGAACGCATCACTGGCATGCGGCGCAATTCAAATCGTTGCGGACCACCTGGAGCACCAGCGCGCAATTGCCAGAGACGCTGCGCATCTTTTGAAAGGCAAAATTCCATGAAGCGAATCGCAGTCTCTTTGTGTGGCGGATTGCGCAGCATTCCAATGGGGTCTGGATCCACAGAACTTTGCCCCGCGGGCGCGGTGAAAATAACTTTGGGTTCGCTGCCTTGGCGACCGGCGTGAATGGCGGCGTCGACCATGGATTGAATTTGAAATCGCGCGTAAAAATCAATCGCAACGCCAGCAGCCGCGTCGCCACTGGCAACATCAATTGGCACGCGCGAACCACTGGCCGCAAATCCTCTGGCATTGGCGCCGGCGCGGCGCAAAATATCTATGGAATCGCGCCAGCCAACCCTTTGCGAAATCGATTCAAACGCCGACAAAACGCTGCCAGATTGAGATGGATTCACCAGACTCACCCACCCAAACAAACGCGGATCCGCAAGATCGCTCCACGACTTCAATGGCTCGACATGCAACGTATCAAGCACATCCACATTCATGACAATTCCGAAAGTCGACAGCGCGACTCCGTACCAATACCCCTTGGGGTCGTACAAATTTTGCCCCGCGATTTCAGCCACTCCATAACAGCCCATCACCACGGAGTCGGGCAATTGAACCGGCTCCAAAATAGTCGCCGAATATTTTTTTGCGTCCACCCCCGCGCCCACGGCGACCGTCACTTCTTTTTTCAGCGTGTCAAATTCGTAACTGCCTCCTCCAAAAATTAAATCGGCGTCGCCACCCACAGGAATATTTTGAGCCAAGCGCGACTCCCACGTTGACACAAGCATGCGGCGAATTTCAACCGCGCCACCCGGCGTGCTCCATACAACTTCCGCGGGCTCGCCATAATGATTCTGATGCCACGCGCTGAACGCCTGGGCGAATTCAATACGTATCTGCTCGTTGCTTGGCGTAAGAATCACCACCTCGCGCATCGGCGCAGCGGGGCCGATCTTTGCAACTATTTGTGTGCGTGGCGAATCACTCCAACGCAGCAACAATGGCGTGGCCAACAACGCCGCGAACGCTATTGCAAACAGCGCGATTCGATTCATGCTGAATTTGAAGAAGTTGGAAGATGGGTTTGCAATCCTGAGGATATTTCATGCGCAAATAATTTCGCGGCTTCCGCCACGTGTTGCGACCATTCGCCATCGCGATTTTCAAATGCCTGCATCACGGAGCGGCTCGCGGTGATCAAAGCCCCACGACCATGAATAAAACAACGCATCGCGTCGGCGATGCCGCCACCTTGCGCGCCGTAGCCCGGCACCAAAAACGGCGAGTGCGGCATGCGTTGTCGAAGTTGCGCTGCGTCGAGGGATTTGGTGGCGCCAACCACCGCGCCAAGCGCGCTGAATCCGCAGGAGCCCATGTAGCGCGAGCCAGTGTCCGCGACCACGTCGGCCACACTCTGCGCAACGGTGCGTCCATCATGCAATCGCTCGCCTTGCACCACATCTCCCGATGGATTGCTCGTGCGCACAAGCGCGAATACGCCAAGGCCCGCCTGAAGAAAAGGCAAGAAACCATCCACGCCTAAATATGCGTTGGCCGTTACCCAATTGGCGCGAAAGTGCTCGATCACGGCGGCGGCGTAATGCTCGGCGCTGATTCCAATGTCGCCGCGCTTGCCGTCCAGAATCACCAAGAATTTTCCGCGCGCATGCGCCAACAATTTCGCAAGCGCCGCCATGCCTGCGACTCCGTGGCGCTCAAAGCATGCCGACTGAAATTTTACGGCAGGAACATGCGTCTCAATCGCATCAAGAAATGATTTTCCCCACAACTCAAATGCTTGCTCCGGCTCGTGCTTTTGACACGCGGGCGGCAACCGCTCAAACACGGGGTCCATGCCAACGCACACCGGGGCGCCGCGAAGTTTGATCCAAGAATCTAGAAGATCCGCGGGGTGATCGTGTTTGACCATGCGCCCATCATAGAGGAGCGGCAAATCATCTACCATGCGCGCCCGTGAATTCGCCCAACGAACCAACCGAACCGCCACCGCAGTCTTTGCACCTGGAAAAATCAAAGGGGCTCACCGTGACATGGCGCGATGGAAGCAAGGGTTTCATAGATGTTGTCACGCTGCGTCGCATGAGCCAAAGCGCAGACGCCCGCCAAGAGCGTGAATCCATGTCCAGCAATCCGCTGCATATTTTAAAGCACTCCTCCTCGGAGCCACTCTCCGCTTTAACCGCGGAGCTTGTGGGTAATTACGCCGTGCGCATTCGATTTTCCGACGGCCACGACACGGGTTTATTTTCCTGGCTTTATCTGCGCTCCCTTGCCGACAGCGCGCCGCAAGCTTGAATCAATGCAGTTGTAAAGGCACGTATGGTTAGCGCATTTCAAACAAAGTGCGGGTACAAATCTCGCCATGCAAACCACAACTTTGTCGCGTGACGGACTCGCGTTGATGCCCAAGCTATTGCTTTTGCTATTTGCAAATATGTTCACGAAATTCTTTCGCAAACTATTGACCACAATCACCGTGCCATGCGCATCGACATGCGCCTGTACATTTTCTTTGTTCGCAATCTCCGTGTGCGCTGCCCACGCGTCCGCCACTCCGCCGCCATTTATTCGCGAGGGCAAACCATATATAGATCAACAAGTTGTTCCAGTGTCCATGCCCGATCGTCCCTTTCGCATCGCCATTCTTCCTGACCGCACCACCGGGCGCGATTGGGGATTGCCATATCTGCAAGCCGCGGTGCGCGACCTGAATCGCATTCAGCCCGACGCCGTCTTCACCGTTGGCGACATGATTCAGGGCTACACCCGCGATCAAGCGACGTGGGAAAAAGAAGTTGCCGTGTACAAATCAATCACGGAAAAAATAAACGCGCCCTTTCTTCCCGTGGCCGGAAACCACGATGTCATCAGCGGTACTCGGGTGGCTGGCGACCGAACGTTCGCGGATTTGTATCTGCAACAATTTGGTCCCCTGCAATACATGGCGGAACTTGAAGGAGCCAGCGTCATTGCCATGTTCTCCGACGAGGGTCTTGGCGACAGCAAGATGCAGGTGAACGATGGCCAATTGAATTGGTTGCGCACTTCGCTTGATCGCGCGGCGGCGCGCGGCAAACCCATCATGATCTTGATGCATCGACCACTGTGGCGCTATGACAGCGTGAAATGGTTCGAGCGTATTCATCCGCTGTTGGCTAAGGCCAAAGTTGCAGCGGTGATCGCGGGCCACTTGCACAGTTTGCAAGACGATCCCGCCAAAGACGGCGTGAAATATTTGGTGGTTGGAACGTGCGGTGGCGCGATCGATCAACACCCGCTTGCGGGCCAACTGCAACATCTCACCTTTGTGCAAATTGCGCCCGATGGAGCGTTGGACATTTTCCACCAACCAGTGGGCATGACATTGCCGGAGGATTTTGTGGTGCGCGAAGATCAGGATTGCGTGTACGCGCTGCGTGAAAATCCAGGATGCCTTTCGCTCGTGGGCGTGCTGCCTGATCCATTCATGTCAAGCACGTCGGTCAGTGGCGTTGTCACTCTCAAAGTGAAAAATCCACTGGATCGAACGATCGCAATCACCACTTCCATCGCGCGCGATCCCATTCCTTGGATTGTTGATGGCGAGCAATTTGTCAGCCGCACTTCAATCGACTCGTTCAATCCATTCACCACCGACGCTAACACCACGTGGACACTCGACGCGCCCGCGAGCGTTGTTGTTCCCGCCAAAGGATCCGTTGACATTGCGTTAACTTTGAAAAGTGTCGCCACAAAAATTCCTTCGCAGCCCCCAACCATCGAGTGCGTGATCAAGATGAAGGACACGAAGGGACGAACTGTTCCAACCTATGTGCAGTTGCGTCCGGACCTGGATCGCGTCGCGTTGTATTCAGTCGATGCCGCCAAACCCGCCGCGCAGTCATTGATTTGTTCATGGAAACCCTCTCCCTATGACACGTTGGAGGCCGACCCAACGGTTGGCTTCGGCAAGCCTGCCGCCAACCAAACTCAATCAATCGTGCTTCGCATTGAAGCCCCCGACCAATCACAAAGTGGTTACACAACCGACAAGCGCGACACGAAAGATCGTCGAAAAAATCCAGCCGCTGACGCCGTGGAAATCCGATGGAGCGACGACAAAAGCGAGGCGTGGTGCTTCATAGAACCATTCTCTCCATGGAGCGCGGCAAGTCGCAAAGATTGGAAACCCGTAACTCGCACCGGTCCCCTTGACGGCGCGCGTGGTTGGTGGTTGGAAGTGGAACTTCCCGAGTCCACCCAAACCGTGAACGTGGGAGTTGCGGATAATGATGAGACGTATCACACACAATGGCGGTGGCTGGCGCCCGAAAATCGCCTCGTGCCGTTGCGCGCGCAATCGCCAGAGATTGATAAAAAATAGCAATAACTTTTTACTCTTGACATCACAAATCCACTTGACGAACCTTGCTTTGATCTGATTCAATACACAACGGAGATACCTATGAACAAAATCGTTTTAACATTTGCAACCCTCTCGATCCTCGCACTGGCCGCATGCGGCCCAAGTAGCCCCGCCCCTGGAAAGCAAGCCATCACCCAACGCAAAGTCGACACCTCTAAAAAGGTGGAGATGAAAGCCGGCGGTAGTTTGAATTCCAAAGAAGGCTCTGATCCTGCAAGCACCAAAAAAACTCCCTGAGTTTCTCCCTGAGTTTCTCCCTGAGTTTCTCCCTGAGTTTCTCCCCGCCCTATTGGGGAATTCGTAGGCGCGTGGGTTGATTGAACGCATGTGCACGAGCGGAATTTTTAATTGGAAAGCGAATGCGTGCTGAACTATGCACGCCTGAAGTTCGCGCCCACTTATCGCTTGCTATTGGATCGCACTTGCGAACGCTGACGCACCAAATCAAATGTGGCGCTGGAAATAGTTTTCACACCCGCGTCCGAATGCGCCATGTGTTCTTGCAACATGGCGTACATCATTCGGCATGCCTCGCGCGGATTTCCGCAACCACCCAAAGCCTCCTCGACTTTGGCGCGGCCAACATTCTCGTCGAACAATGTTTCAACAGCCACGGCCGAAGTTGGACGCGCCGAGGCCGCGCGAATTCTCGCGTCACAAACCTTGGCCAACATTGATCCAGACCATTGCAACCGCTCCACAGCGTTTTGCTTGTCCAAACGCGCGGCCCTGAAGAACGCGCCGTCCTCGCGATTGAAACGATCGCCAAGCTCCGCGGGCAAAAGCAATTTCACAGCCATGCCACGATGTTGCAAGAACCTGCTTGAAAGCAGCGGAGCCACCAGGCATCGCATGTGATCCACATCGCCCGCGACCACCGTTGGTTCATCAACGCGGTCCACCAAAATGGCGATGCTGCCATAGTCAACTACTCGCAGCACAGCCAGCAATCGATCCATCATGGCGAAGCGCGAATCGTCGCCGCGGTCCGTGGGCATGCTTGCCGAACCAATGTTCACTTCTATGTGATGCAAACTTTCACGAAAGCTCGCGGCCGTGCGATTGACGCATCGGATTCCCTTGTGCATTCCGCGGGCAATGATGCCCACACGGGTTTGGCAGCGAAGCCACGACCAACCCATCACAAACGAACCCGCAGCCAACAACACCGCAACCGCAAGCAGCGGGCGTTTGGGTTCCTGCACCAAACTCATCCCGGCAAAAACTAGAGCGAAAAGAGCTAAAACCATGGACCAAGTCGCGGCCGCCCTGCTGCCACTGGAGCCCCCAAGGCCAAGCGCGGACTTTAATTGGCGCGTGCGTTTGGCGGCGATAGGCGTGTGGTCATACGCCATTTGCAAGAGCAACATTTCACGGCGCACCAGCGATGGCGCCTTGCGCAACAGCTTGCGAAAGTTGGAAACTTGCAACGGCGCGCGATCGGTGCCGCCCAGCAATTGATCCACAAGTTGCGGAACAATTCCGTGCAGCACAATGTCAATGTGATCGCTCAGCGTGATGGACTCCAGCGCCGCAGATTGATTTTTCAATCGCTCATGCCGCGCGATGCGGCCAATCATGGCGTCGAAATTGTCATGACCCAACACCAGCACGCGGTTGTCCGATTGCTCCTTGTTGTAGGCGCGGTATGCCGCCTCCATTTGCAAGCGCAACGCGGTTTTTCCCGCGCCGCGCTCGCCAAACACAACCGCGGGAGATGGATGCGTTGGCTCGCCGAATATTTTTCCAAAGTCTGGATGGCGGCATACATCGCCGGACTGCGTCAACACCGGATCTTGCGCGGCCTCCTCGGCCGCGAACGGGTTGGACTCAAGTCCATGCCGGCCTAGAAATTCTGAAAGATTCATTGGTTGCGTTTTCCTTGTGTCATTGCCCAATCCAAGCGCAATGTAGTTCATTCCCAAGTCCGCGACATGTTGCGCGCATGCAAACTTTCTTCATCAATGCGCCACGCGATGTCCAAGCAGCGGACTTAATGTTGCAACGATCGCGTCAACGGTGGCTTGATCCTTGGCCTCAAGATTCAAACGCAGCAGCGGCTCGGTGTTGCTCATGCGCACATTGCACCACCACTTTCCAGCGTCCAAACTCAGGCCGTCAAGTTCATGCGTCTTGGCGTTTGGATACGCGGCCCGCAACGCGGCAATGGCGCCCAACTTATTTTCATTCTCAAAATTAATCTCGCCACTTTGCGCGTAGCGGCGAAATGGCTTCACCAATTGCGACAGCGTTTTGCCGCCGCCATCCACCAGCGCGTTGATGACGGCGATGAAAGCGCGCGCGCCAGAATCCGTGGCGAACATGTCCTGAAAATAAAAGTGCCCGCTCAGTTCGCCGCCAACTGGCGCTTGAACTTCGGCAAGCTTGGCTTTCATGAACACATGGCCCACGCGGCTTTCAACCGGCGTTCCGCCCGCCTCGCGAATGGCCTCGGCCACGCTGCGACTGGAGCGCAAGTCGTACACAACATGGGCGCCCGGATGCCGCCCAAGAAATTCCTTCAACATCACGGCCAAGAGCAAATCGCAGCCAATCGGCTCGCCCAATTCATCGATCACCATGCAGCGATCCGCGTCGCCGTCGAAGCACACGCCAAAGTCCGCCTTGGTTTCACGAACGCGCGCTCGCACCTCGGCTAAGTTGGCCTCCACCAATGGATTTGGCTCGTGCACAAATTCGCCGCTTGAATTGTCAAAGTGAATCGGGTCAATCTTTAAGCCCGCCACTTGGCCAAAAACTTTCGGCACCATTGTCCCGGCCATGCCGTTGCTGGCGTCAATGGCTACGCGCAATTTCTTGGCGCCACTTTTTGTCTTGTCATTCAGCAAGCG
>SXGQ01159764.1_pt1 | contig 14805 bp, 9 predicted proteins | sample 3178371 | NCBI WGS metagenome assembly SXGQ01 (sample SAMN11356859, study PRJNA531348) | freshwater metagenome | isolation source: freshwater sample F1-20 | place: China: Fuxian Lake, Yuxi | collected 2017-12-25
CCCAAGCCGCTTTTCCATCACAACATCATGTCGGTCGGCATCCTGCTGACGCTGATCGGGATCGCATGGGTGCTCTTTGGAACGAAGGCACTGCGGTGGTTCTGGTTTCCGCTTGGATTCCTGTGGGTGTTCGGGCAAACGCTCTCAGAGGTGATGCTCAACAAGATCACCTTCCAGTTGCAAGACATCGCCGCGGTCGGCGCCTACTTCCTGCTGACGATCATCGGCATGGAAGTGGATCGCAGCGGCAACACACTCGTGGTGTGGTCGGGCGGTGAGTCGTTCCCCCTGAATGTTGCCGAGGCATGTTCAGGCATGCGCATGCTGGTGGCGTTCGCCGCGCTTGGCGTCTTTCTTGCGGCCACCAGTCTGACGCGCTTTTGGCAGCGTGCGCTGCTCGTGTCCGCTGCGCTTCCGATCGCACTGGCGGTCAACATTGTCCGCGTTGCATCGCTCGGCGTGCTTTCACAGTTCAACCGAAACTTCATCGATGGTGAGGTGCACGAGTTCATCGGTGTGCTGTGGCTGATTCCAGGGTTGTTCCTCTACATGGGTGCCCTGTGGCTCATTCAGCGCTTGATGGTCGACGAAGGACCCAAGGTGGCGCATGCTGTTTAGCGGATCCATCCGATGGGCATTCGCCGCGCTGCTTGGGGTGCTCGTGCTGTCGTCCGTTGCGTTCCGTGCAAGCGTTGCAGCGCTGAATGTGTACCTCCGCAAGGAACCCGTGTCGCTTCGCGAATCCTTCGACACGATCCCGGCCAAGCTTGGCCGCTGGCGGCGCGTCGGACAGGACGGGCGAATGGGTGACGCCATGGTCGAGAGTCTCGGCACGAATCAGTACCTCGATCGGCACTACGCGCTCGACGGCGATCCATCGAAGGGCGTTCTCCTGCTGCACATCGCGTACTACACGGGGATGGTCGATGCAGTGCCCCATGTGCCTGAGCGCTGCTGGGGCGCAGCGGGCATGCTCATGGTGAAGCAGCCGCATGAGGTTGCGGTCCCCATCGACCGCACGGCGTGGGACTTGCAGTCTGGGCCCATTCATCTCGCATCGGGCGAGCGCTATCCCATCGCGCGCGTTCTCGATCCCGTCACTCGTGTGGAGAGCACCGTTCACATGCCGCTTGGAGAGACGGAGTTTTCCGTGACGGTCTTCCAAGAAGAGGCAAAGGCAGGTGTGCGTTTCGTTGGCGGGTATCTCTTCGTCGCCAATGGACGCATGACTTCATCGCCGTATGTCGTGCGCACCTACGCGTTCGACCTCGCGAACCGCCACGCGTATTACTGTAAGATTCAGTTCTCGATGGTTGTCAACGATGCCGAGAACGCCGAAGAGCGTTGGTCGGCTGCGACAGCTGAATTGCTCGGGCAGGTCCTCCCAGCGGTGATGAAGTGCCTGCCGGACTGGCCCGAGGTTGAACGACTGGAATCCAAGGAGTCCTGAGACATGGCGAACACCTTCAACAAGTCAGGTGGGCAGTCCCGCCTCAACAAGAAGTTCATCTTCCTCATCGGAGGCTTCCTGCTTTTCGTTGGCGTTGTGCTTGCGGGCTTGTGGTGGTACACGAACTTCGCGGCCCCTGAAAAAAACCTGCAGCGCGGCGATGAACTGGTTGCGCAGGCACAGGCGCTCGAAAAGGCGGGGGACCTTGATGAGGCGTACAAGAAGTATCAGGAGGCGGTCGCCCGCTATGGGCGAGCTGTCAGCAAGCAGCCGAACAACTTGGCGTTCAGCGGGAAGATGCTCGATGCGCTGAGCTTGATGACGCCCAAGACCGCGACCGACGCACAGGAGTTGTATGGTCGCCGCGAAGCGCTGCTGCAGCGCCGAACCCGCTCCGCACCGCGCGATGGCAATCAATGGCTGGCGCTGCTCGATTCGCAAATGGAGCGCGCGCGCACCTTTGGGCAGTTGGAGATGTGGCAGGCGGTGGCATCCACCGCCGAAGAGGCGATGGATCGCGTGCCGGAGTCGGATCCGCTGTACGCCAAGCTTCGCTCGATCGGGCTCGCTGCGCAACTGAACCGTGAGGAGCTGCTGACCGCAGAGGACCGCACCGAGGTCGAAGGCGATGCGCAAGAGGTATTGAAGGGCAACCCAAAGGATCCAGAACTGTGGAGTTCCCTGCTCGTGGCGGTTGGAAACGATGTGCTTCGCCTCACCGCGTCGAGCCAAGTGGCGCTCGCCAAGACTCGCGAAGAGGATTTCGCGAGGCTCCTTGCCGAGGCAAAGGCAGCCAACCCCGGGAGTTCGCAGATCGCCATCGTGGAACTGATGCATCTCTCCGCGCTGCGGAAGGCAAACAATCCGCTTGCCACCCCACAAGCCATTCGGAGCGTTCTCGACCCGCTGCTTTGGGCCGGCGGCGATCGATCGTCGGATCGGGCGGGCAAGGCAACGGAGCTTGATGCCCGCCAGTTGGTCGAACTGTCCGGGGTCGTGGGTTCGCTCGAGGATGCGGATGCAATCAAGCGGGCGATCTCCCTGCTCGCAGCAGCGATCGAGAAGTCTGGAACGCCGATCCTCGAGTTGAACGCGCTCGCACGGCTGCAGCGATTGACCGGCGAGTTCGACAAAGCCATGGCGACCTACGAGACGATCGTGTCGATGCCGCCGCCAAAGGTGTCGATGCTGGCCGCCTACGCGGATGAGGTGCGTGCGGGATCACTCGAGGAGATCTTCGCAATCACCTACGCGCGAATGGATGAAGGGAAGGACGCCCAGCTCCGCAAGTCGCAGATCGCTGCGCTGAAGGCGCTGCGCGAAAGGCTCGTCAAGGTGGTGGGAACCCGCGATGGCGATCTCGCGACCCTCCGATGTGACGCGAAGATTGCGTTTGCTGAAGGAGACTATCTCACGGCAATCACGAGACTGGAGGATCTCTTTGCGCGCCAGAAGCGCGTTCCCCCGGAGTTCTATCTGCTCGCAGCATCGGCGCTCGGGCAACGCGGCGAGCAGGGAGCTGCGCTGATCAAGATCAACCAAGGGATCGACGAGTATCCCGGGCTCACCCAGTTCTACCTCATTCGCGCTGGCCTCGAGGCGCGGCTCGGACGGCTCGCGGAAGCGAAGCGGAGTGCTCAGATGGTGCTGACCGCGGAGCCCAACAATGCAGTCGCGCAGCAAATCGTTGCGGAACTGGGGAAGGTCCGCGGCGACGGCATGGTCAGCACCACGGACGATGGATTGAAGGCGCTCGGCAACGCAGAGCAGTTGGCGAACGAGGGCAACTTGGAAGGTGCGCTCACCGTGCTTCGCGATGCCCTCGTGCGAGTCCCCAACGACATTCGCCTGAAGCGGACGCTCGTGCAGTGGCTGCTCTTCATGGGCAAGCAGGATGAAGCAAAGGCGTCGCTTGCGGTCTATCTGTCGGAGTCACCGAACGATGGTCCTCTTCAGTCCCTGAAGATCCTGGCTGAAATCAAGTCGCCTGTCGAGCGCGTGCAGGCCTATGCAGACCAGACCCTGCCCGATGGCAGCAAGCGAAGTGACAGCGAACGAGCGGTGTTGGTTGCGACAACCATGCTGATGCTTCGCGACTCGCTCGCGATTCGCCTGAAGTCCGTGGCGGATGCGGATCGCGCAACTGTGCAGGCGCAACTGGATGAGGCGAAGGCTGCCGCCGACAAGGCCGTGCCGCGCGCCCTCGAACTTGCCCCCGGGGACACCACGCTGCTCGATCGACTCTTCAGCGATGCGCTTCAAGCGGAAAACGACGCGCGGTTGCGGGAACTCCTTGCGCTGGCGGAGCAGCACTCGCAGGACAAGGCCATTCCGTTCCTGATGCGCGGGCGCATGAACTTGGCCAAGGCAGAGTTTCCCCAGGCAATTCAGGCGTTCGAGCAGGCAGTGGCTGTGCCTGGTGCATCAGCGGCGGCGTACCGACTGCTTGGAATGGCGCGCGAGCGCAGCGGCGACATGGAAGGTGCTCGCGAGGCCCTCGCAACATCGTTTGATCGTGCACCAGACGACCCGATGACCATTCAGTTGTATTCGATGCTGCTGGCGAAGTCTGGTCAGACCACGAAGGCGCGCGAAGTGCTGCGTAGTGCCATGCTGGCACTCCCTGGGAACCCTGAAGTCCGAAACGCATACCTCGATCTGGAGGCGGTGTACGGCAATCGCGCTGGCAGCATCGTGGAGCGCGCACGCTTGTACTCGGTCCGACCATCCGATGTCGACAATGCGCGGCAGTTGATGCGCCTTCTCGTCGAGACGCCCGTGACGCGCGAACTCGTCCTCAATGACAACTCGGAGCCCGTCTATCCGCCGAAGGAGTGGGATTCCCTCGGCAAGGAGCGGCAAGATGCGATCATCGCGGAATACACGAAGGCGAACGCGGAGCGGGCACAGAAGATCCTTGAGGCCCTCTTGCGAGCTAATACGAGTGACAATGCTTCGGTTCGGATTTATGCCGCAGCACTCCAGCGCGCGGGTCGTGGGCGGGAGGGCAGCGAGATGCTGCGCTCGGCCGCCGAGAAGCTCACGGGTCCGATGCAGTGGGCGGCTTGGGTAGACCTGGGTGAACTGAACCTGGAAATGGGATTGTCGCAGCCGGCGCAGGAGGCATTCGCGAAGGCGATCGCCCTCGACACCAGTACCACCAGCGATGCCGCGCGTGCCGTATCTCAGGTGTGGTCCAACCGTCGGGTCCCTCGTGAGGCGCTCGATGTGCTGGAAGCGGCTTACGCGAAGAGCCCTTCGTTGGATCTTGCGCGCAACATCACTGCGCTTCGACTGGAAGTTCGCGACTTCAAGGGTGCGAAGGAGATGAGTGCCGAAGTTGCGAAGCAGGCGGGCCAGAAGGTCACATTCAACGATCGGCTGTTGGCGGCAGACATTGCCAACGCCGAGATGGATCAGCCCGAGTTCAGCGGGTCGCCCGCTGATGAGGCCCGTGTGCTCGGTGAACTGAATCGGTCGCTCGATGAGGCCATCAAGATGGACCCTGCGAGTCCGCTCCCTTTCATCGTGCGCGCCGCTTCATTCCAGCGGCGCTATCAGAAGAGCGGCAACCCCGACATGGCGCGGCAGGCGCTTCAGAATGTGGAGCGGGCGATCGAGTTGCAAGGCAGCTACTGGCCCGCCACGCGCCTGCTCGCGTCCATCCAGACGGACCGCAACGACATGGCTGCTGCCATCGATGTGTGCAGGAAGTTTGTGGAGCAGAATCCCAGAACGGTCGAGGCCCGTCGGGCTCTCATCGCTTACCAACTTGGCGCGGGCGATTTTGGCGGCGCGATCGCAACCGCCCAGGCAGCCGTTGCGGACGAGCCGCGGAATCAGACATGGCTTCAGGCACTCAGCGAGGCGCAACGGGCAGCCGGAAAGAACCTCGATGCCGCTACGAGCAACCAGACATTGTTCAGCATCACGCAGAACCCTGATTACCTGATTCAGGCCATTGTCCTTCGCGCAACGAGTTCCCCACCTGACCTAGCGGGCGTGCTGCGGGCGCTTCAAGCGGTGCCAAGCGTGGTGCCGCAGGTCCCGTTCCTTCAGATGATGGCGGCTGCGTCGCTCGCTGCGACGGGAGATACGGAGATTGCGCGGCAGCAGGGGCGACAGCAACTGCGAGAACTCGTGCGCGCCATCGATCCATCCAAGGGAGTCAGCGGCGACCAATGGGTGCTTGCTGCCAGCACGCTCTATCCCGGCGACAAGATGGCGGACTTCGACAAGTTCGTGGTGGAGTGTGCCGGTGCCAACCCGTCATCGCCACTCTTGGTTGGGGTCGCTGCGCGTTTCGGCGAGACGGGACCGCAGTGGTATGAGAAAGCCCTCGACTTCGCGACGCGCGCACTCGCGGCTGCCACGAACGACCAGGAACGATTCGCTGCGTACCGAATGCTCGGGAACATCGAGTACCAGCGCCGCAACATGGCGAAGGCGGCTGAGCACTACGAGAAGGCGTTGGCGCTGCAGCCTGATGACCTGTTGCTGCTCAACAATGTGGCGTATCTCGAAGCCGCCGCACTCGACAAGGTTCCGCAGGCGATTGAACGCGCCCGCCGCGCGCTGGCCCTGAACCCCGTCAATGCGGATCTCATGGACACGCTCGGGTTTGCGCTCACCAAGAAGGGTGAGTACCCAGAGGCGATCGGGTTGCTCCGCCGCGCGTCGCGCGTGCAGGCGAGCGCCACCACCTACGCCCACCTCGCGATGGCGCAGCTCAAGGGCGGATTCCGAGACGATGCGATCGCGTCGCTGACGCGCGCCAAGGCGCTTCGGCCAGATGCAGATGCGCAGCGGGAAATCGATGCGGTCGAGCGGGAGCTGAACGGCAGCACCGGCGGCTGACCAAGAAAGGAAGCGCCACGTGGTTTCGCCAACATCAGGTTCGCCCTCAAACACCCCTTCAGCCAGCGCCCCGCAACGGGCTTCGGGCGCACCCCGTTCGCAGCCAACCGTTTCGCGGGGAGCGACGATCGATCCCGTCCGCGTCCTGCAGCAGAACTGGAAGAAGATCATCTGGTGGACCATCGGCGGAGCCGTGTTCGCCGTCGTGTTCCAATTCGGCGCGCAGTATCTCTACCCGCTCTACAGCGGTCAGGTGATCCTTCGCCTGCGTCCCCAACTGGGCGAGGCAACGGAGATCTTTGGCGAGAACGCGACGCAGGAGGAAACCGTCGCTCGACTTGCACAGACGGAAGCGCAACAGATGGTCATGCGCGATGTGCTCGTGAAGGCGATTTCCAGCAAGGATGTGTTGAAGACATCCTGGCACGAGTACTACCTCGATGACAACGGGCAGTTCGTGGTGGACGAGGCTGTCGATGACCTTGAGGACGAGATCTCGTCTGGACATCGCCGCGGTACCCAATTCTTCGCACTGTATTGGAAGGCACATGTCGCCGGCGATGTGCCGGTCGTGCTGAACGCGATCACGACCACCTATCTCGACATGCTGAACGCCGAGAGCGACCGCAAGTTCAACGGCATCAAGCAGGTCTTCGTGAAGAAGCAGAACGAATTGGACCAACAGATCGACAGCATGAAGGCGGCGATTCGCCGTTTCATCACGGAAGAGGGGATTCCTGCATTCGAGGAGAACGCGCAGCAGTCGCAGCGTGGGCTCGAGGAACTGCAGAAGTTGATTGCTGAGACGACGATGGACCTGAGTCTGGTGAAGTCGCAGCGTGGGCAACTGGATTCCAAGTTGCAGGGGCGGCTCGAGCCATCGAAGGACGACATCCAGAAGGCGGAGATGGATCCTGCGCTCATGCAGCTCAACCGCGATCTCAATGACCTGACGATCCAGCTCCAGAGCAAGAATGCGCGCTTCGGCCCGCAGCATCCAGAGGTGCGGTATGCAGAGGAGACGCTCGCTTCGGCGCGGGCCCAGAAGGACAAGGCACTCGACGAGATCGTCCAGCGTGACTTGAACGGTCAGTTCAAGAGCGTGACTGATCGTCAGGGTGGGCTTGAAGATCTGCTGAAGAAGCAGACGGGCGACTTCGAACTCGAACGAAAGCGGATTGAGGAATTGGCTTCGCGCGTTGCGGAACTGGAGGCGATGAAGGAGCGCCAGAAGCGCCTCGAGGAGGAGCGCGGTGTCGTTGCCAAGACGGTCGGCGAACTCGACCTTGCACGCTCGCGCGAGGATTCGGGTCCCGTCGAAGTGGCGCAGCGTGCGCTGACGCCTCGCGAACTGTTTTTCCCGAATTGGAAGGTCGTACTTCCTGGCGTTTGGGTGCTGGTGATCCTGGTCGGCGTTGGACTGATCTTCCTCAAGGAGTTCATGGACCAGCGAGTCCGATTCGCGAGCGAGTTGGCGGCGTTGGCGAGTGGCCGCGTGCTCGGAGTCATCCCCGATCGGAGGGATGATCCCACCGCGCCGGCGAGGGTGTCGTTCGTGGTTCGTGAGTCGCCGCAGTCGGCGCTCGCCGAGTCCTTGCGGCAAGTCTCGACCAATCTCATCAAGAACCTCGCCGATCAAGGCGGCTCGGTTGTCGGCGTCTTTTCGGCATTGCCTGGCGCCGGCGCAACCGCCATCATCACCAATCTGGCGTCGAGCGCGCTCGTCATCGGCAAGCGTGTGCTCGTGGTGGATGCGAACTTCAGGCGTCCAGGGCTGTGCACAGCCTTCGGACTTCCAGAGGGAGGGCTTGGTCTCGGTGATGTGCTTGCCGGCACCAACACGCTTGCGGATGTCGTGCAGCGTGCCGCCATCGGAGCCGATGTTGTGGGCGCAGGTCGAAGCCACATGATCGAACTGCTCGACACGCTGCGGATGACCGAAGTGATGGGCGCGATGCGTGAGCAGTACGACCTCGTGCTGATCGACACTGCGCCGATGGCACTTGCGGCAGAGTCGATGGCTGTTGCCAACCGCGTCGATGGGTCCATGCTCGTCGTTCGGGCCATGCGTGATCAGCGCGGACTCATCGGTCGACTCATTGGACAACTGACCGCCCAGCGCGGGCGGTTCATCGGAGCCGTCCTGAACCGACCAGAGCAGACCGCTGGCGGCTATTACCGCAAGAACGCGGAGATGGCCTCGAAATACGCGGCAGAGACCCCGACCGAAGCGACGATTCCAACGCCGGCCAGCGGAGCGACCTGACAGTGATCACGGAAGTCACCCCAGCGTTGCCGTTGCCGTCGGGGGGGCTCCTGGATCGTCCTGAGGTCCACGAGGTGCTCGTGGATGCGGTCGAGATCCTGAATTCGTTCGCGCCCGTCTTCATCGCGGGCTTCCTTGTCACCCTCGTGGCCACGCCGCTCGTTCGGTGGATTGCCTTCGAGTTCGGTGTCATCGACAAGCCGGACGGAAAGCGCAAAGTGCATTCGACTCCCGTTGCGTACCTCGGGGGACTTGCCGTGTTCATCGGATTCGTGGCGGCGATGTTCGCTGCGCTCGTCGCGGTTGATGGTTCTGCCGAGGAATTGGCCCCCGTGCCGCTGTCGATTCTCGTCGGGGCTGTCGCCATCGCCCTCACTGGGCTTGCCGACGACATCTGGAAGTGGGATGCGCGGCTGAAGATCGCGGGACAACTCGTTGCCGCAGCTGCACTGGCCTCGTCCAGCATCGGCATCGGAGCTGTCACGGGAATTCTCTCCCCGTTCCTCGGCATGCCGGACGAGGTGCTGTTCACCCTCGGAGGCGTTGCTGTTCAAGCGGGAACGCTGTACTACTGGATCGGCACTGGATTCCTCGCCTTCGTCATCATCGCAGGATGCAATGCGGCCAACCTGATTGACGGTCTCGATGGTCTCCTGACGGGGAGCGCGACGATCATGTCGATGGGGTTCCTGGCCATGGGGCTGCTTGTTGCGTCCACGGTCATGATCGAAAATCCGTCGACCAGCCTCGTTGGAGTTCGCGTGGCGCTCGCGCTGGCACTTCTTGGAACCACTCTCGGATTCCTTCCTTGGAACTTCAATCCAGCGGTCATTTTCCTCGGCGATTGCGGGAGCCTGCTGATCGGGTACCTGTGTGTGACGATCGTGCTGCTGTTCGGCGAAGACGGACCGCCGAGTCTCGTGGTGGCTGGCTTCATCGTCTTCGGGCTGCCGATCACAGACACCACGCTCGCCATCATCCGCCGCAAGGTTGCAGGCGTTCCATTGAGCACACCCGATGCGCAGCACATCCACCATCAGGTCAAGCGCTTCTTCGGATCAGTCAGGAAGGCTGTCTGTGCGCTGTACGGCATCACCATGTCGTTCACCGTGATTGGCGTCGCACTCACTGCAGTATTGCTCCTGACCGAGACACGCGTGCTTGTGGTGTATGCGATCGGCGCTGCGTTCTTCGGGATCGTCGTGGCAGTGGCGGTGAAGATCGCGCTGATCCAGCGCTGGATCGAGCAGACGCTGCATGATCGTCGAACAGTGGAGCGGTCAGAAGCGGGGCCCGATGAAACGCCCATTCATGCGGGCAAGTCGGACCAATTGGTGTGACGCACGACAGCGCGGGGAATGCGGCAGCCGGGGATTCGAGTCGTCATGCGCATGGGCACCAGCCCGTCTTGCTCGCTTCAGTGATCGACTTGACGGCTCCGAAGCGTGGTGGTTGCGTGATCGATGCAACGGCGGGGCGCGGCGGACACGCAAGCGCGTTGGCAGCCGCAGTCGACCCAGGTGTCGTCATCCTGCTTGACCGCGATGCTGGAAACCTCCAGCATGCACTTGAACGCACCCGCACTGCCGCGCCACACTCGCGCATCGAAGGCGTTCATGCAGATTTCCGTTCGGTTGCGACTGTCGCGGACCGACTGGGAGTTCGTGCGGACATCCTGATTGCCGACCTCGGCGTGTCGAGCAATCAGATCGACACACCCGATCGGGGTTTCTCGTTCCATGACGATGGTCCGCTCGACATGCGCCTCGACCGCTCGCTTCCCGTGACCGCAGCGGATCTCGTCCGAGACCTCAGCGAGTCCGATATCGCCAGCCTGATCGCCACGCTTGGCGAGGACCCGTTTTCTCGCGCAATCGCTCGCAAAATTGCACAATCTCGAATCACTCAGCCGATTACGACGACGGCGCATTTGGCTCGACTCGTGCGCGAGGCATACGGCTCGCGCGCACGGTTCTCCCGATTGCACCCTGCCACACGAACCTTCATGGCGCTTCGGATCGCCGTCAACGACGAGCTGAGAGCCTTGGAGGAACTGCTGGGGTCGATCACCTCGGCGGCGGAAGCGCGTGGCGCAGGGTGGCTCTCGGACGAGGCTCGTGTAGCGGTCATCTCCTTTCATTCGTTGGAGGACCGCCAAGTCAAGCGCTCATTCGCCGCGCTGGTGGACGCCGCGTTGGCTCACCGGTTGACTCGTCGGCCCGAGGTTGCCAGCGACACTGAAGTCGCGGCAAACCCCCGGGCAAGGTCTGCAAAGCTCCGAGCAATCGCGCTCGGGACAAGGAAGTCCCTCCCATGACACGAGAGCACAAACTCGCCATCGTCCTCGGCTTCGGGCTGCTGCTGTTCGTCGGCATCCTGATTTCCGACCACTTCTCAGCGGGACAGCGCCGCCCGACCGCAGATCTTGCGGCGAACACCCAGATCCGTGAAGTGCGACCGGCTGCACCAATTTCCATCCAGCCGATCCAAGTGACTGGCGCGACCGCGCCGCAGCCTGCTGCGAAGCAGCGGCAATTCCAGCAGGGCGGCGATACCGTTGCGCTGCCAGAGGGGATCGTTCCATCACCCGTGCAGGGCGCAGATCCTGTGGGATTGCCCGTCGAGTTGTACACGCTGCGCGAGGGGGAGACGCTCTACAAGCTCTGCCAGGCGAAGTACGGCAACGGCAACCTGTGGAAGGAACTCGCTGAGTTCAACAAGGCAACGATTCCCAACCCAACGAAGATGCGCGCGGGAATGACGGTGCGTTTGCCGGCTGTGCATGTGCGGCGCGGCGAGGCAGCGCCTGCGCCGTCGCTGCAGCAGGTCGCCGTGCCGCTGCAGCAAGCATCGATGCCGCAGTTGGCGCAACCGACGCCGGCGGCATCGGGGCGCGAGTATGTCATCCAGAAGGGGGACACCCTCGGCGCAATCGCTGCGCGCGAACTGGGCTCCGCCAAGAAGTGGGAAGCCATCTATCAAGCAAACCGTGACCGCATGAAGAACCCGAGCGACCTTCGGATTGGAAAGTCGCTGCGCGTTCCAAGCGATCTCTGAGAATTCGGCGGTGTTCGCGAAGATCGCCGCAATCATCGTTGGTGTGGGCGTGCTCGCCTGCGGCGTGTTGGCGCAGCGCCAGCAGCGATACGAGTTGGCACGCGATATCTCGCGCGCACACTGGCGCATGCTCGAGCAAGAGCGGACGCTCTGGTCGCTCCGCACGGAGATCGCGCGCCGCACAAGTCCCGATGATGTTCGGAGTGCCGTCGACCGGCTCGATCGCCGTTGGCGCGCGATTCCGTATCGGCTTGAACCGGTGCGACTCGATGCCGCGCCGAGCAATCCGCCGCAGCGGAGCACGGAAATCGGCGGATGAATGACCCGCAGCGAATTCGCGCGTGGACCCACTGGGTCATCTGCATCGTCGTCATGCTGATGACCGTGACGCTCGTTCGTGTCACGCAACTCAAGACGCTGCCACCGCAAAGACTCTCGCCAGCCATGGGGTCGCGAACCTCCACATCGGTCGAATTGGCTGCGCGGGGAAGGCTGATGGATCGACGCGGGCGCATCCTTGCGACGAGCGTCGTCGGGCACCGCCTCTTCGCGGATCCCGCGACGATCTGGAAGGTCGGGCAGGAGAAGTTGCAGCAAGGTCTCCGCACGGATCCGCAGGCGGTGTCGACCGCAGATCCTTTCACCGAAGCAGCGATGTCGCTGTCCACCGTGCTCGGACGCCCCGCCGCCGACATCGAAGCAATCTTTCGCGCGCGGGCTGACGATCGCTATGTAGTGCTTGATCCAAGCCTGAGCGATACGGAACTCGACGGCGTTCGCAGCCTCAAGATCGAGGGAGTTGGCATCGAATCGAAGCTCGTGCGCGAGTACCCGCAAGGTTCCGTGGCCGCGCCGCTGATCGGGAAGGTCGGCTTCGAGCACAAGGGGCTGTCGGGATCGGAACTGGCGTTCGAGAAGCGCCTGGCTGCGGTGAACGGCCGTCTCACATTCCTGCGCGATGTCCGAAGGAATGTGCTTCACATTGATGATGGGGACTTCGTGCCTGCCGATGACGGCACTGACATCCGTTTGACGATCGACATAGTGATTCAGGACATCGCCGAGCGGCGTCTGGCTGAGGCGGTGCGCGAGTACAACGCGGGTGGCGGCCGCATCGTCGTGATGGACCCGCACACGGGCGATGTGCTTGCCATGGCGGACATCCTGCAGACTCGCGCGGGCTGGAACGAGGTCACGACTGATCCATCGCGCCGCATCGATCCAGCGCTCGGTCGCAACCGATGCCTCAGCGATCCGTTCGAGCCAGGCTCGACATTCAAGCCGTTCGTGTGGGCTGCCGCAACGGAGATCGGGATCTTTTCGCCAAACAGCAAACTGCCGACGCCAACCACGGGGCCGTACCGCACATCGTTCGGGCGCGCCATCCGCGATGTCAAGTACTACGGACCGGTGTCGTGGCGAACGGTGCTCGTGAAGAGCCTCAACAGCGGAATGGCAATCGCTGGTGAGCGGATGTCGTTTGACCAGATGCGCTCCGCCGTCATCGAACGCTTCGGCTTCGGCAAGCCGAGTGGGCTGGGGCTGCTTGGTGAGACCGACGGACTGGTGACTCCATCATCGTCATGGTCGAAGTACACGCAGACTTCCGTCGCGATGGGGCATGAGATCGGCGTGACCCCAGTGCAGATGGTGCGGGCGTTCAGCGCGTTCTGCAACGGTGGTTTCCTGCCGCAGCCGCGTCTTGCGCTGCCCGATGCAGCACCCGCGAACGCGGCACCCGTCAGTCGAACGCAGGCGCTCCCGACGCACATCGCGCTCGAGTCGCGAAGCGCGATGGAAGGCGTGCTCGTCGAAGGCACTGGACGTCGCGCGCAGAGTGCGCTCTACCGCATGTTCGGCAAGTCGGGCACGGCGCAACTTCCAAAGCCGGCGGGGCAGGGCAAGGGGTACTTCGAGGACCGCTATGTCGCGAACTTCATTGCAGCGGCGCCGTACGAGGACCCGCGGGTTGTCGTGCTCTGCGTGATCGACGACCCAGACAAGCGGAAGGGCCACTTCGGCGGTTCGATTGCGGGACCTGTGGTCCGCGATGTGGTCGATGAATCCTTGCAGTATCTCGGCGTGAAGCCTGATCAGTTGCCCGAGCGGCGCGCAACGATCCTCGCCACGGGGCAGGACCTCGCTCCCGATGCCAAGGAGCGCGTCGCTGCTGCGCTGATTTTCACGGATGTCGCGACTGACGGCGATCTTGCTGCTGAGTCAAACCCCGATGAACCTGCCGTAATCGCGCATCGCACGCCCACTCGCACGGGCGGAAAGTCCGCGGTGAAGTCTCCGTCGGGCAAGCCGTCGGGTGCGCAGCGAACCTCGTCGAGGCGCTGAAGAGTCAGGTCGCAGGGCAGCGCTTTGGTCGGCAGGCGTTCATCCCCCCAGCGGAAATGCAGATCGCCTCACTTGCCCTTGGGAGGAGCCATCTCATCCTTTGAATACGGCATCAATCCGCGGATGCGGTTGATGATGAGTTGGTTGTCCGCAACGAGCTTCGTCACTTCATCGGGACACTTGCCCGTGGCACGCCCTGACTTGCCGGACGACTTCGCCTTCTTCAGCGCGTTCTCGGCGTGATACATCGCAATGATCCCCGCCTTGCCTTCTTTCTCGAGCGCTTCGGTCATGGCGCGCTGCCAGCGAGGATTCTTCTGAAGGATGTCATTCATCTCAAGCGCCAAGCGCGCCATCTGCTCCTGCGCCTTGCAATAGGCGTCGCTGTCGGCAATCGAGAGCGTGCTGCCCTGTGCCATCTTGTCCACGGCATCCGCCTGCGTCTGGAACGATGCCCCGAAGTCGCGTGCGTATCGTGCCATGTCCACCGTCACGACTGGCGGCGCGACCGTGGGCTTCGAAGGCGGCGTGTACATCGTGTCGCCCTCGGCGACTTCCATCTCTTCCGACTCTTCTCCACCGCTACAGCCAAGTACGAGGCAGCACGCAAGCAGGCAGGGAATCAATGTTCGCATGAGAAATCCTCCAATGCAGTGGGGCGGGTCAGGAGTACTGAAACGATACATGCCGACGCACCTGCGCCGATCCCCGTGAAGCACGCGACGGGTCACACACCGAGCAGGAGGCGCCCTGGATTCTCGAGGCAGTCCTTGACATGCACGAGGAATCCGACGGCTTCTGCACCATCAATGATGCGATGGTCGTACGAGAG
>SXGQ01156230.1_pt1 | contig 14803 bp, 26 predicted proteins | sample 3178371 | NCBI WGS metagenome assembly SXGQ01 (sample SAMN11356859, study PRJNA531348) | freshwater metagenome | isolation source: freshwater sample F1-20 | place: China: Fuxian Lake, Yuxi | collected 2017-12-25
ATGCAGATGTCAATGTGATCCTACAGAAAGAACATGTGCTCATGCATGCGCCCAGCATTGATCAAATGCAAAAGCACTATATCAAAACCACAACCGGAATTGAACCGGTAACCAGAGGAAGCATAATTACCTGATGCCGGGCATAGCAAGAAAGAACGGCGAAGACACAGTGGCCAGTCCCGACGGAACCGGTCATGGCTGTGCAAGCCCTACCACTCAAGCCACAGACGTAGGCAGCGATGATGTCATTGTCAACGGTGTAGGCGCAGTTAGAGAAGACGATGCCATGGCTACTCATCCAGGTCCTGGCTGTAGTCCGCATGCGCCCACTTTGAGCACTTTTAGTCCCACAGTTTATGTGAACGGAAAAAGAGTCGGACGACTGGGAGATGCCTACAATGGTCACGTGATCAGTTCGGCCAGCTCGGACGTGATTGCCGACTAAATTTCACAGTTAACTGCTCATATTACTTGTAATTAAACCAAAATAGTGCTATAATACACCTTTATAATGGTGTTATAGCAGTTGTTTTCTTGAAAAATTCGTAGTTATATAAAACTACACCCTGAATAAAGGAGGAAGAAAAATGAAACAATATTTTCCAGGTATGGTAAAATTTGTGACGCTAGTTTTTGGTATGTGGTTGGCAACCCTTGCCTTGACCGCAGTCACCAAAAATAAATTTCAAGCTCTCGAAGCAGAACGGGCCGAAATGCAAAAAGTTCGAGTAGTGACCACAGCCGACCGTGATCGTCAGCTGCGCTGCTTGACTCAAAATATCTATTGGGAAGCTGCCAGTGAACCTTTTGAAGGCAAAGTGGCTGTGGCTCAAGTGACCATGAATCGTGCTGCCAACAGCAATTTTCCCGGCGACGTCTGTGCAGTAGTGTATCAGAAAAATGTTATCTATTCCAAAGTGGTCTGTCAGTTTTCCTGGTACTGCGATGGTACTCATAGAGTCAAGCCCATTTATCAGCCCTTGTATCGCGAAAGCGAAGAAGTGGCCAAAAAAGTGCTGCTGGAAGGATTTAGACTGCCCAGTTTAAAACATGCTCTATATTATCATGCCACATATGTACAACCAGGCTGGGGCAAAAAACCCGTAGCCAAAATTGGACAGCACATTTTCTACAATTAAGATTAATTTCAACTCTACATCAACTAGTATAAAAAATGGAAAATTCAAAAATTGACTTTGATCGTATCAAGCTGCAAGTGACTGAATTTTTTACTACACACCTAAGTAAAATTTCAGCAGATACAATGGGTTGGCTGGCTGCAATTGCTTTACATGCAGCCACCATACCCACATTGCTGGCACTGCTAACAGGACTCACTGACAGCACTCCCAGCGTGGATGTTGTTCTGTTTCTCTGGTTAGGATTGGTGCTGCTATTTGGTCGCGCAATTATTCTTAAAGACTTACTTAACATTTCTACAATTGGATTAGGTTTTGTTATTCAAGCTAGTTTAATGGCTTTGATCCTATTTAAGTAACCATAAATACTAAAAATAGGAGGCAGCCGTGAGCAAACGCCTAGAACTAACAGTTGAAGATCCGGTTCAAGATTATGATGAAGAAATTGGTGAAGAAGATTATGGTTTTATCTTTGACGCCGATGGCAATTTGAAATTTGCATTCATTCCAGAGATTGTTCCGGACAAACCTCCAAAAAATATAGCCAAGATAATGAAGATACTTGGTGTTATTGATCTAGCACAATTTAACCAAGATCTAACACTGCATTGAGTTTGCTGTAATTGCATGCAAACTGTTAATATTCAAACACATTGCTCGTTGCCATGGTCAAGATTTGATTCAATGTTTGGCAGCTTTTGCTGTAAAAATACTCTCCATCGACGATTTTCATCTTTCGACGAAATACAAAAATCCAAACATGTTCAGCAGATAAAAAATGATTTACTTGCAGGGATAAAAAATCAAGCATGCAATCAATGTTGGCAAGAAGATGCTGCTGACAAATTAAGTACAAGAAAAATCAGTCTTCAAACAATAGGTGGAGTCAATAAATCTGAACAAGATTTATTGCACGAAATTGAAAATAACAAGTTAAGACAATTAATTTTGTATACCGGAAACAGTTGTAATTTGGCATGTAGAACTTGTGGCGGCAATCTCAGCTCAACTCATACAGTTGAAGCCAAAGCTAAAAAATTAAAAGATCCTCGTGTTCACATCCACCCAATCACCAAGCCCGATTTTACCAAATATTTAAATCAAGATTATTCTTGTCTTGAAAGTATACATGTGATGGGCGGTGAACCTTTGCTCAATGTTGAACACACAGTTGTATTGGAAAAAATTTCACAAGATGGGCATGCAAACAAATGTCATTTAACCTACAATACCAATGGTACACATGCATTATCTAAAAAACATTATGAAATCTTACACAACTTTGGCACAGTGAACTTTGTTTTTAGTATCGATGCAGTTGGCGAACAATTTAATTATTTGCGTACAGGTGCAGACTGGCAATTGGTCACAAAAAATATAAAAGAAATTCGCCAGTCACTGACCAATTTTCCAAACAGCCACGCATCGGTGCACTTGACTATAAGTGTTCTCAACATATTATACCTTGAAGAACTGTATGCCTGGTTGGAAAATCAAGACCTTGAAGTTCATTTTAATTTTTGCTTTTATCCACAACACTATTCTTTTGAATTATTCAACACAGCTCAGAAACAGTATGTTGACTACTATTTGTCTCAAAGCAAGTATGACATGACTCCGATAAGGAATTTTTTAAAAAACTCTCAATACAATGCTGATTTACAGCATAAATTTTGGCGAGAAGTAGACTGGACTCACGAATATCATAATATGGCTCTTGATACATATCTTCCAAAACTTGCCAAATTATTGGGTTGACCAAAAAGATCTTTGGTGCTATACTGGCAACATGAAAAAAGACCTTACATTTTATCTCAAGTGGCTTGCAACTTTAGTAACAATTGTAGGCGCCATATGTACTTCTATTAACCTTTACCCGCTAGGGCCAGCCCTGCTCAACTTTGGCGCCCTGCTGTGGCTTATTGTAGCAATTAAATGGCGTGAGTGGAGTCTTATTGTTATAAATGCAACACTTCTTGCAATTTATACAACAGGATTAGTTGTTAAATTGCTAACATAAAAAACGGTTGTCCATAATTCCGCATTTTGCTATAATCACTGTATAGTAATTAATAAGGAGCGTAACAAATGAGAACAGCATTCCAAGGTTTGACTACCCAAGAAATCCGTGAAGTTAGCATGTACGGTTGCACCGAAGCGCAGATGCGTGAAGCAGTGGAGTCCAGTGTAACTTTTAAGTTTAGCGGCCCTGCCATGGTAGTTGCCGGTATGATGTCAGATGCCCAAGAGATGACCAATACCGAATACGGCGAAGTGGACTTTAATCGTGCCGAAGATGCACGACAGCAACTGAACCGTGCCAAGTGGGTCCTGTTTACTTATATCATGGATCAGAAATAATCATGAAGCCAATAACAGATCGTATTAAACTGGTGTTGCTGGGTCTAGTGGTAATGGTAGCAGGCTTGATCAGTCCCAGAATGTGCCGCGAAGCTATTCTCCAATTGGAGGAACCAGAAGATCCTGTAGAAACTCGCAGACGCCATCGTGAGATGTTTCTTAAACAGCATCGTGAAATGACAGGACAATAACATGGGTGACCAAAATTTGATCGATGTGTTGTACGAAGAACTGGTACACCTGGATGAGCAAGCTGGTTGCTTTGATGAAGAAACCAATGCAAAGATTGACCGGCAGCGTTGGGCACTTTACAAACAGATTCAAGAGTTGGAGGCAGTGTAATGTTTGATTGCCGAGTAAATTTTATGACCCTTACTGATGGTAAGGGCTACTGGTCTAAGCGAATCAAGACGGTGCCAATCAATCGTGTGCGTTTGGCCTATGTAAACGAAGAAGGCGACTTTGGCGAACTTCGTGCCTATTTTGATCCCAAAGAATGGGATACCGATACAGATGGCCTAATTTACACCGACATGATGTGGAAACATAGTTTTCTAACCTGTATGGAAAATGTCTTGGGCTTCGGTCCAGATGCCATACTAGATGTAAGTTACAGCGAAATGGGCATGCAAGGTGAAAACTATGTGAGCATGGATGTGGGCGCACAGTTTATTTTGGAGTGCGATGCGTTGTATAGATTCACAGTTCACAAGGAAGCAGTAAATATCTAATCATGAAAAAGATTGTCAAAATTCCCTACCAAAAAACTCGAGCACATCGTGTATTGTTTGAACGTGACAGTCCGTTTAGAGCTCGTACCGTGGAAAACAAGCGCAAGTTCAAGCGTTCACGTAAACATCCTAATCAGGAGATTTTATGAAGCCATATAAAAACATTGTTTACCGTGTAAATCTAGGCGGGCTCAATCGCAAGCGTCAATTGATTGATCAAGTGCTCAATGACCTGCATATCATGCATATGGACATGATTGAACAAGCGGTGCTGATCAAAGAAGGTCAGGGCTTTCCGGAAGCGAACGAAACCATCAACCGTATCAGGAGCCTGTAATGGACGTTGAAAATCTAGTAGACGACATCCTGACCGATCAAGTGCAAATTACAGATTTAAATACAGATCAAATGGAAGCCTTGATTGACTACATGCGTGAACACATAGGCTCAATTAAAAATGACGAGTATCGCGAAGCCTTGATGATCTTGGTCAATGCTATAGAAATTGCAGCAGAAAACAGATTTGGTAATCAAGCAAGTGGTGATTGGGACGAAACAATTGAAGCAAGCATGGCCCGCGGTAACACTTATTTTGAAATGGAAAATTATGTAGTGCAGTAAATGCGTTCTTCTCCTGTAGCACACTAACCCGCTTTGGCGGGTTTCTTTTTGCTAAATACTAGTATGAAGATCACAGACATTATTCGCAGCGTGTTAGCCATTATTGATACAGCAGATCAGCCCGCTGAACCGGGAGTGGCAATAGCAATTGAAGCGGAGCCTCAAGAACAAATAGCAGACATACAGCGGTTGGCTGGTATCTTGCACTGCGATGATGGTGAATATGCTAACACACCCACTGAAGTTGTTGCACCAGTTACAGCAGCGTTTCCGGCCGGCGACGATGTACACCACAGCAAAAACCCTGCAGATATTAGAACCAATGCACCCAGTATGTATCCAGGGTATCAGGCAAGGATGTAATCGTGGCAGCTATAACTATTTCTGTACAAAGTTTATTGAACACTGCGGTTTACAACAGCTACAACGTGGACACTACCAACACTGTCACACAAGTAAAGACCACCATAAACGCAACGGCTAATTGGGATAGCAGTTGGTATAAATTAGTGTATAACAATGCAGTATTGTCCAATGAATCCGCAACATTGGCATCATATGGTATCAATTCAAATGCAACATTTAGAACAGCCAATGTGATTGATAGGTTGGCCACAAAAGAATTAAAACAACGAGCAAAATTAAATTTATCAGAACTTGACCGAGCAGCAGACGGTAATCCAAGATCCACTTATGACATTACTGAGCTGCCCACCCAATACAGCGGCAACAACATTGTGGACAATCCACAACCCAACGGATTGATTTTAGGCAGGCCCTGGATATAATTTATGGCATATGTTAAACCCAGCGCCGGCCGAGGCGATCGAAGACAAAACACTACCGACTACGAACATCCACAAGAAACCAATCTACTAGATCTGCATCGTGCCATGGAGTACGACCTTGCTGGTAAGCCGCAGATTCGTGTGTTAGCAAAATTATCTGGACCTACCATTGCTGGACAAGTGTCGGCATTTGGCGAACCCTTGGCAATATCACCAACCGCAGTAATACAGCTTGACGCAATCTATGGCACCACCGCAGATGTCATACAAACATATACCAACGGCACTGGATCCAGTGCCGGGTCTAGTCAAGGCATGTTCAAGGTGCAATCAGGAACCACACAGGGCGGCTACGGTGTGCTTCGTTCAAAACGATTCATACGCTATCGTCCGGGACAAGGTATTGTCACAAGATTTACAGCAGCCTTTACACAGGGCGTGGCAGGTAGTCTACAGTTTGCCGGACTGGCCAATCAAGAGAATCGTGTGGTATTTGGATACGACGGTGATAGATTTGGTATATGTCGAAGCACTGGTGGCAAAGCAACGATATATTTAATGACCATGACAGTGGCTCCTAACGCCACACAGACAGCTACCATTACTCTAAACGGTGTGGCCTATACAGTGACTCTGGGCAATACTAGCAGTGACGTAGCAGTACAAACCATTACCAATCGTGCAGGTGGCTATGGTGGTTGGTTGTTCCAGCAGACTGACGGTGCTATGCTATGGTTAGCACCCACCCTGGGCCCTATGACAGGGACCTTCTCGTTTACCAGCACTGGCAACGCACAGGCCACCTTCGAACTTAAACAACAGGGTGTGGCACAAACTGACTATTGGACCTATCAAGAGGATTGGAACGTTGACAGAATGGATGGTAGCAATATCGTCACCGCCAACCCCAGCGGAATGACATTAGATCCGACCAAGTTAAACATCTATCAAATTGGCATGCGTTGGTTGGGTGCCGGGGTAATCAGTTATGCTGTTGAGGATCAAGTGTCAGGAGCATTGGTATATGTGCATAGAGAAAATTATGTCAATCAACATACCAGACCACATGTTGACAATCCCAGTTTCAAAATTACCTACGCCGCTGTCAACACAACCAATACTACCAATCTGGCTGTAACCGGGTCCAGCATATACGGTGCTATCGAAGGCACCATACATCAAAATGAACTGACTAGAAGTTACAGCACATCCAAATCCAGCTTGGCTCAGAATACCACACACCACGTAATGACAGTTAAGAATGCTATAGTCACAAATGGTCTGGCTGGTGCCAACAATGGCAACTATGTGCTCAACACCAAAGAAGCTATCGTCAAAAGTCTCAGTGTTTCAGTTCAATCAACTGATCCTTCGCAGGTGTTTTTATTTTTTGATCCCACCAGTTTTTCCACCAATCATTTATATTACAACATACCTTTTTGCAACGAAGTGACCAGCATCATCACCGGCACACTAAATACTGCCGTGGATACTCCTGTTTATACCGGTTTGAATTCTATCAATGGAACAATCAACATTGATTTGAGCCCTTATCGAATTACTATACCCCCGGGCAGTCAGGTCAGCATAGCGGTGCGTGGTACAAATGCCATTACACAATGTACCGTGGCCTTGGTCTGGTCAGAAGATTAAATCAAAACAGTTGACTTATCAGCCTTAGTACAGTAATATCACTGTACTATTCTATAAATACATTCTATGTTATTTGGATCAATAATTTTATTTACTGCATTGACACTCAGTGCTGTGGCAGCATACTACTCTATTGTTGGTCTAGTTGCAATATTTTCGGCCGCTCCTATTCCTATTATGATAATGGGAGGTGCGTTAGAGGTTGGCAAAATTGTTTCTACCGTTTTCTTACATAATAATTGGAAAAGATTAGGATGGGCCTACAAGAGTTATCTAATTCCGGCTGTAGTAATTTTAATGTTGCTAACCAGTTTAGGAATTTTTGGTCTACTAAGTAAAGCACACTCCGATCAAAGTTTAGTAAGTGGCGATGCTATGTCAAAGGTGGCCATTTACGATGAAAAAATTAAAACATTAAAAGAAAACATAGAGTCTGCTAAAAAAACTTTACAACAAATGAACACACAGGTTGATGCACGATTGAGCCGAAGTGATTCGGAAAGTGGTGCAGAACGAGCTGTGTCTATTCGCAAACAGCAAGCTAAAGAGAGAGCAGAATTACAGAAAGAAATTGCTACAGCACAAAAAGAAGTTATTAAATTACAAGAAGAACGAGCTCCAATAGCAGCCGAGTTTAGAAAAGTTGAAGCAGAGGTAGGACCAATTCGTTATATTGCTGCATTGATTTATGGAGATAATCCCGATACTAATCTATTAGAAAGAGCAGTTCGTTGGGTTATTATACTTATTGTTATTGTTTTTGATCCGCTTGCCCTAACACTAATTCTTGCTGCCAACAAACAGTTTGAATGGGCAAGACAAGGTCGAGGAGGTTGGGTACATGATGAGGAAGACAATGACACCAGGCGTGGTGAACAAATATACGAGTCTAAAGCTACAGCAGACGAACCTCAACCTGATATCAAAGCAAACGACGATGCTGCTGCCATGAACATCTCGGCAGACCCGCCTGGGGTAGAACAACGACCCTGGACCGAACAAGAGATTGCAGCACTAAATGGCAAGGATAAAGATCCAGCTGCTGATGAATTTTTTGAGCGAGCACATTTAGCAGCACAAGCAGCGGACATGTTAGACGAACAACGTAGAGCTGAAGAAGCAAATGCAGTAGTAGCAGAAATACCAAAATCAGAACCAGATCTAGATATACCTGTGTTAGAAAATGAAGAAATGTGGGCACAAAGAGTAATAGACGAGCAGCCCAAGTATCCGGCCGATGACGGTGCTCTAACTCACGAACAAATTGAACAAATCGAATCATCTGTAGCGGAAGAACAAACAGGTTCTACCACAACTGCGACAACGGAACCACCAGCAGAGTCGCCACCGCCTGTGGATGAATTCAACACACCAGTAAGACGCGGTGCAGACTATGCGGTAAGGTACCAAGGCAAGGTTTACAATTTGGACGCTTTCAATGCACTACATCCCAGCCTAGCAATCAAAGCAGACAACGAAACACTGTCCAACGCCAGTCAGTGCGGATTTGGAGAACGGTTTCCGGACGATCCCATGAAAGGCGACATGTTTATTCGCACAGATTTTCTTCCTGAAAAGTTGTACAAATGGAACGGAACCAAATGGATCGAAGTGGACAAAAACAGCACAGACAGCTACACCTATAATCAGGCCTACATACAGCACCTGATACAAAAGCTCGAAGCGGGTGAGTATGAAATTGAAGATCTCAATGAAGCCGAACAGGCACAGGTCGAGCAGCAGATTGAAGACATATTGAAACAGACTAAGAATGTATAGTAACTTTGTTACACCACCAGACTGGATCGATGAAGCAAAGCACACCGTGACTGTGGTGGCTGCCACACCAAGTGAAATCGAACTGCTGTGGCAAGTGGCTCAACAAGGGTCAGTGGACTACAATTTTTATTTGTATCATGCAGACATGAACAGCCCAGACTGGCTGCAAAAGGCCATGGCTCGCAGCCAAGCAGTCATTGTAAATGCCGACCACTGGCACAACAGTGACATATACAATCAATCCAATCTGTTTTATTATGGCAAGCAATTGATTCTGAGCCCAGCACACAAGATCAACAGCCTGCTGGATTATTTTAGTTTTTGCGAAAGTCAAAATAAATAGCTATTATGAACGATAAACCATACAAAGTCACAGGCAATTTGGTATACGTGACCAATGACAACGTAGAAAAAGCCTTGCGAAAATTCAAAAAGAAGGTGCAAGAATCAGGTGTGTTGCAGACCCTGCGTGAACGTGAAACTTACGAAAAACCAACCACTCGTAAGAAAAAAGCCAAAAACGCAGCGGTAAGGCGTTGGCGCAAACGTTTGGCTGACCAACAACTACCAAAAAAATTGTTCTAGCAAAAAAAATATCATATAATAGTGGAATAAATAATTTTGTCGGGCGCTGCGGGCCCACAATTTACTTGCTTAATTAAGGAGAAAACTATGAGTACAATCATTGGTATCGATCTTGGTACCACCAATAGCTGCGTGGCAGTTGTCGAAAACGGAATCCCCCGAGTAATTGAAAATTCAGAAGGTGCAAGAACCACACCCAGTGTTGTGGCATACACTGCTGATGAAATTCTGGTTGGAGCCAGTGCCAAGCGTCAAGCTGTGACCAATCCTCGAAACACCATCTATGCTGCCAAACGCCTAATTGGTCGCAAGTTCCAAGAACCGGCGGTGCAAAAAGACATAGATCTCATGCCCTACAAGATCATTGAAAGTTCGAATGGCGATGCATGGGTGAATGTAGAACAGCGTGATTATGCACCACCGCAAATATCTGCAGAAGTGTTGCGCAAAATGAAAAAGACTGCGGAAGACTATCTTGGTCACGACGTGACTCGAGCAGTAATCACCGTGCCTGCCTACTTTAACGACAGTCAAAGACAGGCCACCAAAGACGCCGGTGCCATTGCTGGCCTCGAAGTGTTGCGTATTATCAATGAGCCAACTGCTGCGGCCTTGGCATATGGAATAGACAAAAATGAAAAAACAGATCGTAAAATTGCTGTTTATGATCTTGGCGGTGGTACCTTTGATATATCTATTATCGACATCGCTAATGTGGATGGTGACAAACAGTTCGAAGTTCTTAGCACCAATGGAGATACATTCCTGGGAGGCGAAGACTTTGATCAGAGATTGATGGATTATCTGATCACTGAATTCAAGCGTGAAAGCGGTGTTGATTTAAGTAAAGACGTAATGGCCTTGCAACGCTTGAAAGAAGCGGCCGAAAGAACCAAGATTGAATTGTCCAACAACACACAAACAGATGTTAACTTGCCTTACATCACAGCCGATGCATCAGGTCCAAAACACATGAATATCCGAATCACCAGAGCCAAATTTGAAGGCTTGGTGGAGGATTTGATCCAACGATCAATTGAGCCTTGTCGTGTTGCCATGCGTGATGCAGGTGTTACAGCAGCCGACATCGACGAAGTCATACTGGTTGGTGGACAAACAAGAATGCCCAAGGTGCAAGAAGCAGTGGAGCAATTGTTTGGCCGAGCACCCAGAAGGGATGTCAATCCCGACGAAGCAGTGGCAGCAGGTGCAGCAGTACAAGGTGCTGTGCTGGGCGGTGAACGCAAAGATGTGCTACTGCTTGATGTGACTCCACTAAGCCTTGGTATCGAAACCATGGGCGGAGTAATGACCAAATTGATTACCAAGAACACCACAATACCAACTAAAAACAGTCAGGTGTTCTCTACAGCCGAGGACAATCAACCGGCCGTCACAATCAAGGTATTTCAAGGCGAACGAGAATTGGTTCAACACAATAAACTGCTTGGCGAATTCAATCTTGAAGGAATTGATCCAGCACCAAGAGGCCTGCCGCAAATTGAAGTTGTGTTAGATGTTGACGCAAATGGTATTCTCAAAGTCAGTGCTCGGGATAAAAAAACCGGCAAAGAAAATCGGATCACTATCAAATCTGATTCGGGTCTAAGTCCAGAACAGATTGAAGAAATGATTCGCGATGCCGAAGCCAATGCCGACGCCGACAAAATGCAACGTGAACTGATTGAAACTCGCAATCAGGCTGATACAGTTGTCCACCGAGTACGCACTGATCTCAAAGAAGTAGAAGGCAAGCTGTCTGAGGATCAGACGAAAACCATACAAGATGCTATCGCCAAACTAGAAGAAGCAGTAGCAGGCACAGATAAGGAAGCAATCACTAGCCGATTGAGCGAATTGTTTGTGGCCTCAAATGCAATTAATGAAGTAAAACAGCCCGAGACTACATCAGAACCGCCAAAGGCCGATGACAATGTGGTTGATGCTGAATTCAAAGAAACAAAATAAAGAATATGTAAGGTAGATGCCCAGTGGGGTCTACCTTCATATATGTCATAACTTGCTTACGGAAAGGAGAAAAACTATGACAACCTATATTACAACTTTTGACCTACCAACTCTTGCTCGCCATGCTGTCGGCTTTGACCGATTATTCAATGAGCTAAATCGTACCTTTGCCAATAGTAAAGTAAACGATAACTATCCTCCGCACAACATCGTACAGATCGACGAGACACATTATGCAATTCAATTGGCCGTTGCTGGCTTTGCCGAGGATGAACTAGACATTGTATACAAGGACAATGTGCTCACAGTTCGAGGGGAGAAGCGAGAAAAAGAAGAATTAACTTATCACTACCGTGGTATAAGTTCGCGCAATTTTACTCGCAGTTTTCCACTGGCTGATCACATGGAAGTTCGTGGAGCCACAGTGGTCAATGGTATTCTAGCAATCAGTATTGAGCATGTTGTACCAGACGAGGATAAACCTCAAAAAATTGCAATTACATTTGCTAAGTAAGTAACAGTGGGGGGAAGCATCCCCCCCACGCCATCAAGGAATCATTATGAGCAAAACTGATATTGTTGTAAAACCCAAAATACAGGCACGTAGCAATATTTTACCGCCCAGTTTGTTTAATGTGATCTATCTCAATGACAGTGTGACCACAATGGAGTTTGTTGTGGAATCTCTTAAAAATATTTTTCATCACACAGAACAAACTGCACTTGAACTAACACATAGAATACATGAAGAAGGATCCAGTGTGGTCAGCACACTGCCGTACGAAATTGCCGAGCAAAAAGGTGTAGAGGCCACACTGCTGGCTCGTAACAATGGATTTCCACTCAACGTAAAACTAGAACCAGCAAATTAATGATTTTAACATGTTAAATGTTGTCAATGTAATAAATACTGTACAGGAGAACAACTATGTACGGATATATTTACAAAACAACAAATCTAATTAATAATAGATCATATGTTGGACAGAAAAAATCAAAAACATTCTGTCCAACTTATTATGGATCAGGTGCATTATTAGAAACAGCCTTACAGAAATATGGTAAAGATAATTTTAAAATAGAAATTCTGTATTGGGCAAAATCCAAATCAGAATTAAATTATTTAGAAATAGAATGTATAAAAAAATATTCCGCAGAAAATTTATATAATATAACAGAAGGTGGAACAGGTGGCGATACTACAACCAATCATCCTAATAAAGAAGAAATAATTAAAAAAAGAGCGATTGGTATTAAGCATTGGCATGAGTCATTAACTGAAGAGCAACGCTATATAAGGAATAAAAATATACAATCTTCTAAAAAAGGCAAATCAAACGGACACAAAGGATTTACACAGTCTCCTGAAACAATTGAAAAAATTCGTAAAAGTAATATTAAGTTTAATCGTGGAAATGACCCAAAATGGAAAAAAGCACATGCCGAAGCAATGGCAAAACGAGTTGGAAAACCTTTGGTGAAAAAATATAAATCTGTTATAATCGACAGTATAGAATACCCGTCTATTAAACATGCCATGGAAGCATTAGGTATTAAACATAGGGCTACATTTTATAATAGAATTAATCAAGGAATTTTACAGGTAATCTACAAATGATTTTTAATAAAATTAAAGAGTTAAAAGAACAAGGAAAAAAAATTGGAATTACATTCTCGACCTTTGATATGGGTCCTCATGCCGGACATATTGCAATGTTGGCAGAGGCTAAGAATCACTGCGATTATCTTATCGCCGGACTTCAAACGGACCCCACAATTGACCGTCCGGATTCAAAGAACCCACCAGTTCAAAGTGTCGTGGAGCGGCAGATTCAACTGGCAGCATGTCGCTATGTGGATGAAGTGGTTGTGTATCAAACTGAACAAGATCTAGTTGATATTATTTTGACATTGCCCATTGATGTGCGTATACTAGGTGTTGAGTATGCTGATAAATCATTTACCGGCGATGCTGAATGTTACAACAGAGGTATCACGTTGGTATTCAACAAACGAGATCATTCATTCAGTTCAAGCAGTCTGCGACGACGTGTGGCAGCAGCTGAAGCGAACAAAGCCTTAAGGAGTCAATGATGGATGTGATGTTAGATTTAGAAACACTGAGCACAAGACCAGCGTCGGTGATTCTAACTCTGGGCGCAGTAAAATTCAGTCCGTGGGATTCGGATGTCGATCAGACCCGTGGCCTGTATCTCAAACCTGATGTTGATGAACAACTGGCCTTGGATCGGCACATACAAGATGAAACAGTCACCTGGTGGGGCACTCAGACTGCAGAAGTAAGAGAAGAAGCCATGGGCACAGATAATCGCATCAGTATCAACGCCATGTTGGATCAATTAAATCGTTTTCTTGTAGGAGTTGACAACATTTGGTGTCAAGGACCTGCATTTGACATCGTAATACTAGAAGATTTGTACAGGCAGGTAAAACGACCCACACCCTGGCAGTTTTGGCAGATCAGAGACAGCCGCACACTGTTTGGTGTTCACGGGGATCCTAGACAAAAAAACAGACATGGTGCACACAATGCTCTGATTGACTGCTATTATCAGGCTCGCGCTGTGCAAGATATATATAAAACAGTGGGAGTAAAACCAAGATAATGGATATAATTTTTAACAGGCAAGTGGCCAACGAACTGGCAGACAAGTACGTGGTGTTGGAATTGGAACCACATTTGGTAGGCGAGGACATACTGGAAACTTTCTGTGTGTTGTCCCCGGAAAAAGTTATCAATGAAGTGGCCATGTTGGATCATTGGAAAAAGCTACACAGTGAATTTGTTCAGGCCAACAAAGACAAAAATGCCAAGCTGTGTAACGATCTGGCCGAGCATCTTAAAGGCAAGTGGTCAGGCGAATTGGACGAGTTTTACACCATAGTTGTTGGCAGATTTGCTAGTTAAATTGGTATATTATCATGTGGCAGCAAAATGATATATACTTTTATGAACAAAATTTTAGCTGCCATCTTACTGGTCACTCTAGCCGCAACAGTGCAAGCTGCTCCCAGACCACGACAGATTCAGATGATGTGTGGCAGCTACGAGGACATGGAAGTCACTGTAGAAAAATACGGTGAAGAGCTGATAATGGCCACCCAGGCACCCAACGAATTGACTGTGAATCTTGTGTATGCAAATTTTGAAACAGAA
>SXGQ01667178.1_pt1 | contig 14803 bp, 14 predicted proteins | sample 3178371 | NCBI WGS metagenome assembly SXGQ01 (sample SAMN11356859, study PRJNA531348) | freshwater metagenome | isolation source: freshwater sample F1-20 | place: China: Fuxian Lake, Yuxi | collected 2017-12-25
AAATGTTTGCTTGAAAGGTAAACCTGAGAATTATGATTCTCAGCATTTCAAATATTTTAACAGTAAAAAATCATTGATTGACAAAGACTTTCACAATATCAGCAAAAGAATTAAATAAAGAGGGCTTTTCTTTTTACCGGGAGATAAGAAAATGCTACTTTGGGGAACTTAAGGGATTTCATGTTGTTTTGATTTCCTGGAGTATTTAATTATAAAAGTCATCGCGATACAGCAATAAAGGAGTTTTAAATGGCTTTCGAACTACCAAATCTTCCATACCCTGCAGATTCTCTTGAAAAAGCGATTGATAAAGTTACTATGGAAATTCATCATGGAAGGCATCATAAAGCCTATGTTGACAATTTAAACGCTGCCCTTGCAGATCAACCAACCCTGCAATCAAAAACAATCGAGCAACTTCTCAGGGAGATTCAAACCATTCCTGAGGCAATTCGACAAAAAGTAATTAACAATGGAGGTGGCCACGCCAACCATACTTTATTTTGGAACACAATGAGTCCAAATGGAGGTGGAGAACCAACAGGCAATCTGGCTGAGGCCGTACGATCAACATTTGGTGATTTTGTAACATTAAAAGCCAAGATTAAAGAAGCCGCACTGGCAAGATTCGGGTCAGGTTGGTCTTGGTTGGTCTCGAGCAATGGTAAACTTGAAATCACCCACACTGGAAATCAAGACAGTCCTATTATGCAAGGAAAAACCCCCTTGTTTGGGATAGATGTATGGGAACACGCATACTACCTGCGTTACCAAAACAAGCGTGCTGATTATGTCGATGCTTGGTGGAATGTCGCAAACTGGAAAGAAATTGGATCTAGTTTTGACAAGGCAAAATAAACAGAGCAAATAAAAAGAAAACAAAGGGCCATTCCGGATTTATTCCGAAGTGGCCCTTTTGCTATTGCATGTATTGCCTATTGAAGGTAAACGACCTTCAGAGTTGAAATTTATTCCATGATAGGAGCTTTAATTCATGAGGGAAATCATAGGCACGGGCATGCGTGCTGCTCCCTTGTTGGTTTACCTTTTTCTGGGTTGCACAACCACAGATAATCTCAAGCCTCCAAAGAAGCCTGAGGAGTTCAAGGTTCCACCTGTTGAAGACAAAAGATTCAGTCAACCAATTCAGTATCCAAAGGGCACCTTAAATAACGAACCGATAAAAAAGGCAATGAATAAAGATATAAACAAAACAGGAGTGAAGGGCGCCGGGCCAGGTGGACCAAGCGGTTATTAACAGAGATTTTAATCTTTTTAAAAACTATTCATTGCATTTAAACTCCAATTCCTTTTAAAATTTCAATAGAATAATCAACCAACTCGGAGCGAAACTTTCGCTTCGAGTGTTTGTTTTTTTATCGGATATTGATTCCATGAGTCCAAGTTATCTTGTTTCCCCACATACCATCCCCACCACTAATAATCTTTATCTTGATGAAGATTTGGTAGCTCAAATCCTGAATGGATACCTGGCGCTTTGGCATCCAATTGCAATCTTAAAATCATCCGCCCCCCCAAAAGTCATCAGCTACCAAGATCTCCACGAAATTGAAGAATTATCTTTAGTCTGCCTGGTGGACCCATCCAATAATGAATCCAACGGCAAAATTATCAATTACAGGTTTGATGCTTGTTCTGACAAATCAAAAACCTTGAAAAATCTTTCCAACTTATTAGAAAACAAAGACAATCAAGCCGTCGGACCGGATTCTCCCGAACTGGATATTTTTTATGGAGTTGGACTCTCTTATCTGACTATTAATAACCTTTTTGAGTCGATGCAGCACGAAAATCTTCTCTCACATGAATCTATCTGGGAGGAATGCTTGCAAGCGTCCAAAAAGCACATTGATGGCGACTTGGATGGATCCAAAGAACATCTCAGAAATGCATGCGCGCTTATTCAAAGCGGTAGGGAAGTTTTGCACTCATCCAGTATTCATTTGATTGAGTTCATTCCAATCAAAAACTTGTCTCAAACAAAAATCCCTAATATTGATGCCGATAACCCGGTAAACATAATTGCCAGTGCTGGGGAATTATCAAATCTACCATCCCTTGAACTGGATAAAATCCAAGGCCTTATAAACGGGGATCAAATTGAAATTTGCGGGGGATTATTCCATGACAACCCGGAATTGGTTGGACCGTTAACCTCTAGAATCTGGAATTTTAAAAAGGGTAGAGAAACTTTTAGTCATCTAATAGGCAAGGAAATCAAGGTATTTGCAAAAACAACCCAGGGCCTTTCCGCGGACACTCCCCGGCTGCTGCACCTTGCGGGATTCAGCAAAGCTTTACTTCTCCCTAACATGGAAAATAATTCACCAACTTTTCGTGGGCCGGTTTTTAGCTGGTCCTCCAGCATAGGAAGACAGATAGAGACTTTTTGCAGGGAACCATTTAACTCCTCCAATAACAGCACTTTTTTACATCTCGCTTACCATTTGGGTAAAGTTTTACAACAGGACAGTTCTCCGACCCTGGCTTTCTTCCAGACAAGTAATAATAGTTCAGAATTTTTCGACTACTTTATCAAAGCCAATAAACTTGCCCCTATTTTTGGGAACTGGCTAACGATTTCAAATTATCTCCACGAAGTGTATCCCTCTGAATATCCCGGACCAATCTCTCAGGATGAATTCAAAACTGACACTTTACAACTGCAGACCCACTCGCCAATTTCGGATAAAATTCAGCATTTGAAAAACCGTAAAAACCTCGATTGTGCTAGCAATTTAGCCTCTATACTCAACACATTGGGATCCAATCAGGAAAAATCTTTACATGATTTCTCTGAGAATTGGTTAAAGACTGAACAAGAATGCGAAGAGGGTTCTTTTGCAAGCACCTCCTCCAGTTTAGAATTATTCCAAACTGCTGGAAAATTGCTTACCGAGCGCATTCTTTCAAGGGGTGAGGAAGGAAAAGCTGGTTTAATTTTATTAAACCCTTGTAGCTTTACCCGGCGAATCGGTTTAGAAACTCAAAGCACTTCCGGCCCACAATCTGCAAAAGGCGTCCTGGCAGCAAATCAAATCCTTGATAAATCTGAATCAATCATTGAAGTACCAGGGCTCGGCTATACCTGGGTTCCACTGGCGGACCCTTTAAACCCTCCAAAATTCTCCAACAAATTCAAACTTGCGGATGAAACCTCCGTGAGAAATGAGTTTTTTGAAGTTGAAATCGACAATAACACTGGCGGGATAAAAGCTTTTAGAGATTTAAAAACCCGAGCTAACCGACTATCTCAACAATTGGTTTCAACTATTGGCAGCACAATGAAAGCTGATGCCATACATGTCAAATCCTCCGGACCACTTTTTGGGGAAATTCAATCCGAGGGAACAATCACCGGCATTAATCAGGAAATAATTGCAAAATTCAAACAAACAGTCCGGGCCTGGCTTGGTAGGCCAATGCTTGAGTTAAATATTGAAATAAATCCAACTGAACCTCTCCGCGGAGACCGTTGGTCAAACTACATAGCTTCCAGGTTTGCCTGGCCTTTGGATCAGCTTTATATGTACCGTGGCCATGAGGGCAGGGTGGCATCAACCCAAAATCTGCGCATTGAAAGTTGTGATTTCTTTGAATGGAAATGGGGACCAAGAAAAACTTTCCTTTTCACCAAGGGCCTTTCATTCTTCGAAAAACAAGGTGAAAGAATGATTGACACCCTTTTGGTTACTGAAGGAGAAAAGCAAAACACCTTCAGCATGGGACTAAGCATGGATCGAGATCATCCTTTCCAATTGGCAATGGCCCTCGATTCGCCCATTTACATGCAAAAAGTCACCAAAGGGCCTCCTCCGGCAGGCCCCACAGGTTGGTTTTTTCACATCGATGCACCAAATTTGGTCCTTCATCAAATGAGTTTTAAGCCCAATGAGTCATCCATATACCTTCTTTTGGAAGAGACTGAAGGTTTTGCCACCCCCTGTGACATTCGTTGCGTCAAAGCACCAAAGAGATCTTGCTTCCTTGACCTTCAGGGCAATGACCAAGGGGATCTTGTAATTCGTGATGATATTGTCACTATCTACCCGGAATCCAACGGCCTGATGCTTTTAAAAATTGAGTTTTAGTCTGACATAATCCCAAGTTTCACCGGGGACTTTATCACACCTGTGGATTGTAGGAATTAAACCGGGGTATTTTTAGAGTCAATGGGCTTTTTTAAATTTTGATTAATGAATCATGTTGAACACTAGATACATAGGCAAAGAATATTTCTCCTTGTATCGGAATCAAACATGAAAAAAATACTTGCTGTAATAGCTTTTGGATTTCTGACCCTTGCATTCTGTTTGCCTGCTTCCGCTGATGGCAGGTATCATTATTCGGGTGGAATGGAAAATAAATACCCTAATATTTTTGGAAGGCATTATGGGTATGTTGCAAGATACTATCCATTGATGAATCAATTCTCAACTCCCGTGCCTTACTACACTCCCGCTTACCAAAACTATGGGTATCCTAACTTCTGGCAACAACAAAACCAAGGTGCATCCATGGCTGATCAACCCACCGCAGGCTATCACTACTACCCTGCAATGCCTAACACCATGACTCCAAGTTATTGGTACGGAAGATAGCAAGCACAAAACAACCAAGCGTTTAAATATATTTTTCAAAATTTAAAGGTGCAATATGAAGAAGATCGTTTTAGGAATTTTAATTGCTTTATTTTCAGTATCCAGCGTGAAAGCAGAAATGCTTTACACTGTACAAGGTCAAATGGGAGTGCTTTTAAGCCGATGGTACCAAAGTCCCCATCATCATGCACACTACAATAAAAGACATCCTCCGATTCCTCCATTGGCACCATGGTACACATACTGGCCATCAGAGGCAATTAACCACCCGATAGCACCCATATCTTACCCATACTGGCCAGGAGTGACTTATCAGGCGCCTCCCGGAAATCAACCGGGAAATGGGCAATTAGATATACAGAATCATCCCAATTATTTTTACTATTATGGATCAAACTCTTATATTTATCCCGCCCGCTGATTTATAAAGCCAATTTAAAAACTTGCCATTTGCTACCCTAGCAATGGCAAGTTTTTTCGTTTCATCGAAATATTCTGGGGGGAGCGGGAGACATCGAATTTACTTCCCTGGCAAGTACCACGCTTCTTAAATTCATTCTTTATTTGCGACAGTATTTCATGCTTTTTCACACACCAATCTGGTGCCAAAAGAAATTCACCCGGAGCATCTCCAGTCAATCTGTGAACTGTATAAGTTGCCGGTAACCTTTCAAGGAAATCGCATATAAGGTTCACATACTCCGTTTGCGTCATCATGGGAACTTCACCTCGAGCATACATCGCTTCCATTGGCGTATCACGAACAACATGAAGATTATGAATTTTCACACCATTGATATCCATGGCGGCAAGATAGTCCGCAGTATAAAGCATATCTTCATGCGACTCACCGGGAAGACCAAGGATGACATGGGCGCACAAATCCAAGTTCCTGTTTTTGGAACGCCTTACAGCATCCGTAAAGCTATCCACATCGTGCCCCCGATTCATCCAAACCAATGACCTATCATGGGCAGACTGCAACCCAAGTTCCAGGCAAACAAAACGATCTTTTGCAATATCCTGCAACAAATCGAGGACCGGTTCAGGTACTGAATCAGGACGCGTACCAATAGCCAGCCCGATTACTTGGGGGTGGTTTAATGCCTCTTTATAAAGCCGCTCTAGCCTTTCAATCTTGCCATGAGTATTCGTGGCGGCTTGGAAGTAAGCAATGAATTTGGAACACTCAAAATACCTTGAAAGAAATGTTATTCCTTTTTGAACCTGCTCAGCGATTGAAATGCGGGGCAATCTTCTATTCGGGCTGAAACTTCGGTTGTCGCAGTACACACAACCACCTGTGGTCACCGTCCCATCAACATTTGGACAAGTGAACCCCCCATCGATGGTGACTCGATAAACTTTTTCCCCGAATTTATCCCGCAAAAAACGATTAAAGGAATTAAAACCCTCTAGTCTTAGCGGATTACCGCCTTCAAGGCGTGGCATAGTTTCACTCTCTAAAACTAATTTGGAATTTTTTTGATAATATTGGTGACTAGCACCCTTAATTTTTTTTCCGCCTCATTTGCCGTGGCAACTATCTCTTCCAGCTTAACAGGTTCCAATGCATCTGGAAGGCACATATCCGTGATGATTGAAATCCCAAGAGATTTCAAACCCGAGTGAACAGCAACAATTACTTCAGGGACCGTAGACATTCCAACGACATCCGCCCCAGCCTGCCTAAGAAAACGATATTCAGCCCGAGTTTCAAGATTAGGACCTGAAACCGCGACAAAAACCCCTTTATGACACCGAATACGCTCTTCAACTGCGACCTCTTGGGCGATTTTAAGCAATCCACGATCATAGGGGAAACACATATCAGGAAACCGAACACCCAAGCGCTCATCATTTTTACCTATTAGTGGATTTCCTCCCATAAGATTAATCTGATCTTCGATAAACATGATATCCCCTCTTTCAAATTGGGGGTTCATTCCTCCACATGCGTTGCTAACAATTAAAATTTCACAACCAAGGGCTTTGATTGCCCTGACTGGCATCGTGATTTGCTCCATCGTGTAGCCTTCGTAAAAATGGAAACGACCTTCCATTGCCACCACATCTTTACCGGCTATTTTCCCACAAATCATTCTACCCGTGTGCGTTGGCGCAGTTGATTCAGGAAAATAAGGAATTTCCTTGTAAGGGATTGAAGCCTCTTGTTTAATTTCTTGGGCGAAGCCACCCAGGCCTGTGCCTAAAATGATTCCAACCTTGGGCTTACCATTCCACTTAGATCTTATTGCTTTTACACTTTCTTGAATCTTGTCGAAAAGTTCCATTTTAAAAATCCCATGTTTCAAAATTACAAATCAATAATTGTAAAGTTCTCATCATGACAATTTATGGAAAGTGAACGAAAAATCCGAGATAGATTACTTTTTTAGAATCTTTGAGAAATATTCAAACATTTCTGGCATGCAAACCTGGCAAATGGAACTGTGCTCTATTCCCTCGAATTCTTTGAACAAAATATTGTTTTTCCCAAGCTTCCCGGCTTCCTGTGAAAACCTAACCACGGAAGAACGTGCAAAATCTTCCATTCCGACCCCCAAATATACTGGCATAGAGCCCAATGATTGGTTCTTACTTAATGCTCCCGCTCCTCCCATTAAACCCAGTGCAGCAACCTCCTTCGAATGATTGAGCGCAAAATTTAGTGCCTGGCCTGCACCCATTGAGTGACCGATCAAAACAACCTTTTCTGGGTCCACTGGTAATTCATCAATCAGCATTTTCAAATTTTCATTGGTTATGCCATTTCTTGGCGACAGAAGCATCCAACCAAGTTCTTCGCATAACTTTCTGGCTTTCCCAGCTCCATAAGCTTCAAAGAACATATTTTCAGTCGCACCAGCACCATGCAATGCCACCACCAATGGGACCTTTTTTTCAGCGGCCCCGGCAGGAATGAACAAGCGAGCAGGCAATGGGGATATCCTCCCAGGAAATGCCACCATGTATTCCCCACCATTTTTCAAATCAACTGATTTAACACCATCTTTCAATAAGCCCATACTTTCAGTCAACCGTTTCAAGGGGATATCACCTTCAAATTTTTTACCATTCATTATCTCGCTTAGTAATGTTGTCAAATAAAGCTTACTTGCCTTCCAAAAAGGCGAATCTTTTCGTGGTTCCATGTCACTAAAAAGATCCATCAACATTTTTTTATCTTTTATTAAACTTATCAAAACCTTGTGCTGTGCCAAAATCATTTGACCGGCACTTAACTCCATTACTAGTTGATATTCACCTTCAGTCACCCCTTGAATATCAATCTGGTGTTTTTGCGGAATTTTTTCAATTTGGGGTAGCACTATTGCCCGCACAACAGACCCATCAGCCTTGTTCAAGTATAATTTCGCGGACAATTCAAACTTATCCTTGACGGAATAAACGGAAGATATTTCAAATTCAACAACCTTGTCCTTTAATTCGATTATTTTTCTGGTGGGCGTAAGACTCAGGGAATCGGCAAAAACCCGCTTACCATCAGGTTCCGCTTGGTTTTTACAAATCCAACGGGCCAGATCGAGAGTTTTTGCACATTGATCAAGTTGTCCGGAGAAAAAATAAAATGTGATTGGCTTTAATTTTTCGCATACAACTTTTATGGATTTCAAATCCTTAACATTTTCAAATTCGGCCTCAAAAGCAATTAACCTTCGGCCAACTTCATAGCGTTGGTTATCTTTTTGCCCAAAAGCAAATCCAGAAAACGCTAAAAAAAACAAAGACACAAATATTTTCAAAAGAAAATGCGGCATAAATAACACAACCTTTATTGATCATCCTCGAAATTTTTCCAAGATGCCTGGATAGCCAACGGAAGGGATTTACCAAATTCCCCAATAGATGCACTTAAAGGTTTATTTTTTTTACTGCAGCGTAAAACCAAAATTCTAGGAACTAAATTCTGACCAACTTTCGTATAAAAGAAATTAGCCCCCAATGACTTCAAATCTTCCTTGGGGGTTTCAGACGGTCCCACAACGACAAAATCTCCCGGTTCCACCTTCAGCTCAAAAGCGAGTTCTTCCAAAACTTTTTCAGCCTTGAAAGAGTGCATTTCCCATTCAAAATTTCCTGAAACCGTCTTAACCGCCTTTGGCAACAACTTTTCATTACCTGATTTGATTGAAGGTTGAACTGACAACTGATAATAATCTGACACCGCAACCGGGGAGACCTTTAGAAAAGCCTGTGCTGATTTAAGACTTACAATTTGGGAAGCGTCATTATCAAACAAAGTTGAATCCAGGGATTCCATCACGCCGGTGAAGGGGATAACTTTTTCACCACCGATCTTAACAATAAACCGACGGGGGTTGGGAGTATATTTCTCGGATCCCAACAAGCGAAGAAGTTCAGATGGGGGACTTTTGCCGAAATTTGTTACACGAAAACCATTTTGTCCAAGAATTGCTTTTTTCTCCAATCCCACTGAATTGTGGTCTGCCATACTCCAGATTGATTCAAAGATATTTTTCTCGACCAGTGGAAGATTTACTAGAGCAACATCGATCCGCACAGAATCATTTTCATCAATGCTGTTCAAAAAAGAATTATCATTTTTTTTATTTTGAACGACAAAGGAATCCGTAGAGGGCAGGCATCCTGCCACCAAAAATAGAATCCAAATTATAAGCGTTTTCCTGACCATTGTGGTTAAATGTCTCAATCAAAGATAAAAATTCTTATTTTCCCGCCATAAAGCCAGAAAGATTTAAGGTCAAGGTAACTTTAACAATCAATGGTAATATCGGGGGTTTACAAAGGTTGCATCTTGAATAATCCATATTGATTTACATCATATTAATAGGTATCTGATGCCGAAAAGTTGCATACAAAAAAAACTACTCTATAATTAAAATAGGTAGTTTAACGATATGGAAGTGCAGTGCAACTATACAAGAACAAGACTCTAACCCCTATTGGACAATGTTAGAACCCATGGAAAAATCTAGTGTTTATGTCGATGGCGACGAAGAAGCACTTCGATTCAAATGGATTGAATCTGAAAAAGCAGGTTGCGATCTTGGTGAAGTTGCCATTCGCAAGTGGGTCCAGTGCCACTGGTGGGGGTATTTACGGGCTCGTTGGCTGGAGCATCTTCAGGGTAAACGATTTTGGGTCGAGTTAGATCGAGGCGATTTTGGTCTACTTCAACGCAAATTTCATGAAAACACAGTTCTTTTGGATCGAATTCTAGACAGACTTAAATCAGGTCAGGAAAATCTTGATATTATCAACTGGGCTATGGATTGGAATATCCCCATGGATCCTGTGGTTCAAATTTTAGAAGCCTTGGATATTAACAGCCGAAGATTAGCCCACCGATTTGAAGAAATTAATAAAAGCTGAACATTTGGCATTCATCAAACTATTCCCCCATTGACTGCCAGAGTCTGCCCATTAAAAAACGAAGACCTATCTGAAAAAAGCCATCTAGCAGCGTAACCAATATCCTGAGTCGTGCCCCATCGTTGTAAGGGACATTCGTTTTTTGCCTTCTGCTGCCAGTAATCAGAAGCGGTTTCGCCCCAGGATGTCTTTATCCAACCGGGTGCCAAACAATTCACCCTTACTTCAGGAGCAAGAGAAAGTGAAAGACTGCGGCTAAAGTTCATGATGCCACCCTTAATGGCTGAGAACATTTCACCGCTATCCCCTTTGAACCCCGTAACAGCCTGATCCCACCCAGTGGTAACCAAAACCCCCTTACCGGCCTGTTTCATTCGCTTGCCAAATTCCCGGGCTAAATAGAATGTTGACTGCATATCAACTTGGATTAACTCATTGAATTTTTGTTGAACATCCAGTTTCGATATATCCCCGGTGAGAATGTCAGCTCCCGCATTTAAAAAAACGCCGTCCAAACCTCCGATATCATCCCATGCCTGTTTTAAAAGTGCATTCATTCCTGATTCAGATTTGATATCGGATTGAATATAACGAGAAAAACCAGAAGAATTTGCGGCAAAATCAAGATAAGCGTTTATTCTATCCAACGACTTTCGACCGTGAAAAATAACCTTGGCCCCCGCAAGGGCAAACTCCACAGCACACGCCAAGCCGATTCCGGAGGTGGAACCCGTGACAAGTATTTTTTTCCCATCCAGTTCCCGATCAAAATTGGAGCTCACAGGGGTTATCCCCTCAAGTTCAAATAAAAGCTGAGCAATAGTCCGGTTGCAAATTGGTTGGATTGCATAAGGGGCGATATCATTCAAAGGCCTTAAAACAAATGACCTAGTGTGCATTCGGGGATGTGGCACCTGCAATTCACCTGAAATCAAACGGTCATCAAACAAAAGCAAATCAAGGTCTATTGTTCTAGGGCCGTTTGGAATTTCACGAACCCTCCCAAGCTCCTCCTCCACACAGCGCATTTTTTGCAAAAGCTCATGGGGGGATAGGTTAGTAAGAACCGCGGCACAACCATTCAAGTAATGAGGCTGTTCAGCCGGCCCACCAACAGGCAATGATTTATAAAGATTTGAGACTGCAATCACCCTGCAGTTATGCTTTTGTTCCAAAGACAAGAGAGCTTGGGATATTAAAGCTTTTGAATTACCCAGGTTACTTCCCAGACCTAGATAGGCTAAATGGGTCATCAAACAAATGCCTTATTTTTGGTTTAAAGAATCTGCCCAGTTTTTTATGATGGTTGCATGATATGTTGAACTTAATGAAGATTTTTCTCCCGGTTTGGAAGCAAATCCTCCGTCATCATTCTTACATCTCTCAACAAAACCAAGTGTGCCTCGCAACATTTCCTTATCTTTAACCATGTAAAAATACCTGCAAACCCTGTAAGCTGTCTCGAGGTCAGAGCTTTCTGAAACTGCACTGCCAAAGCCACCATCCTTTTTTCTAAAATCGCCAATCAACATCCGGTCGTATTTGATTGGAATTTGAAGCCTAAGAAGTGTGACCCAAGCAGAGGCACTATCACGGGCTTTGCTAAAACCGACACCATATGTACCGTCCTTGTTAACCTTGGATTCAATGATTTTTTGCCAGGCAGAGGCTACTTCGGGGCTAGGAGATTCATCAGCCAGATAAGCTGAAGCCATTCGAATTTCCTCAAAGGACTTTGAATTCTCAACAAGATATTTTCTTCCTTCAAAACGCGTCTTATCATCTAAAAATCCCCCATCACGAGCCCCCATTAAACCCACAGCCGTCAAAATAACATCGACTGGACCACCAGGGTAATCAGCAAATCCTTGGGTTTTTGAATCCCAACAGGAAGATATAAATTTCCGATGTTTTTCATAATTTGTCATTTTTACACCTTCGTATTTGTAAACACGAAGTGCTGAAACCGTAGCTCGCAGGCTAGATTTCGTCCCTTTGTTTGAGGAATTCGGCCAAAATCCGCCATTGGGGTTTTCCAAAGAATTAACATATTGAAGGCTTGAAATCCCCTCCGCATTGAGAAACCCAGGGAAAACGATCAAAAAAAAAGGAAAGATTTTCACAAAAATTATGAAGGCTTCTTTCGACATGTGTTTTTTTCACCAAAATAAATCAAAATATTAACTGGTTGAAATACTAGACTACACCAATCTACAAATGCTATTCTATTACAAATATTAATTTTAATCTGCTGGAGACATGATGGTAAGCTTTGATGAACCAAATAGAAATCAGTTGGAAACTTTCCCCAATCCCTCCCCTGGTAGAGATTACACGATTGAAATCATATGCCCTGAGTTTACTTCACTTTGCCCCAAAACAGGACACCCCGACTTTGGGACCATGACTTTTACCTACACCCCATCTGAGGTTTGTGTGGAATTAAAGTCACTGAAATTATATTTACAGAGATTTAGAAATGTCGGCTCTTTTTATGAAGCCGTCACCAATCGCATACTTGAAGACTTTGTTGCAGTATCAAGACCGATTCGCTGCAAACTAACGGGCGCATTTACGCCTAGAGGCGGCATAAGCACGAATGTAACCTGTGTTTATCCATTTAATCATGAACACAAATGAAGACTCTCTTTAAATTGCTGATACCAGCTTTCCTCACGGCATTAAGCTTCAATATAAATTCTTGGGCTGGTATTTATCTTTCTGGTGAACCCCTGGCAATCCCAAGAAATGCAAGTTTCTCCCAAGTCAGACTTATATTGAGCGAACTTAGAGCCCTAAGTATTCCGGCGGATGCAATTCAGCAACCATCAGAAGCATCTCTTAAGCCTTTTTATGTTGATTTGAGTAAAGAGCTTGAAACCAAGCAAAATGCAGGCACAGCAACTTTCGAAGAGAAAATACGCCTGGGTGGTTGTTACTTAAGATTGAACCAACCAACTAAAGCCGCGACTTGCCTGGAAAAGGCAAACAAGGAAATTGATCCTAAAAACGCCCCCCATGAACTTTATTTTAATCTTGCAATGGCCTACTCAAATGGAGACCTTTTATTGGATCGAGCTATCGAATTTCAAAAGCAAGGATTGAATTGTTTTTCAAAGCCCCCAGAAAGCAGTTTCGCCAATTGGCAGTTCAATCGAAGGTCAGAAATTTTTCTTTTAAAATTCCTTCAAGAAAAACAGTCCTATCGTGATAGGAGAATAGACTCTCAAAATTTATTAACCAAAATTTTTGCAGATTTTGAAGGTGAATGGAAAAAAAACAATTTCAAACCAAGCCAGGCATCTTTTTCTTTCTTAGATTCTTTGGCACCTGACACCACCGATTTAGTGATAAAATTACTTTCATGCTTCCCACAAGACAACAATTTATTTTGGCTTTACGGAGAAATGTTAAATGCCACTGGAGACCCTATTTCAGCATCTAAAATCCTTGATGAGCTTGTAAATGCAAGACAAATGAGCAGTAATCCCGTTCTTTTCGAACACTCAAGAATTTTGCGAAGACAAACAGGAGAGAGCCCCAAACAAATTGAAAAAAACACAAAAGACACGGTTGAAAAAACTCCTGACACAGAATCTACAACCTCAACCAACCAAACAACTCTTTTTTCCGGAGACCTTAGGTATTTGTTTGTCGGGTTAATCACCGGGATAGTTGCAAGCTTCATAATTCAATTACAATTAAAAAACTGGTTTGCAAAATAGGGAAAAGATATTGCCGCCCCTGAGCATCACCACACCCAAACAGCCCCTTTGCATTTAATTCTTAATCCGATCGGATTGATAGAAGTCATAGTTTCCGTATATCTTTTCGCGCGCCCAGGCTCGATGGTTGCAGCAATTATTCTTTTTTTCGGCCATATTGTTTATTTTTCCCCTTTCATTTCAGAACCTACATATCAAGGACCATGGTGATTTTCTTTCAATTGAATTTGGGCGATTAAATTTGTTTCGCCGAAAAATTTTTATGACTCCGTAATCAAAATTGAATCAGGAAAGACTTTGCTTATTAATAGGGAGATTGATTACAGTCTCAAAGACGAATGGATTTGATACCTTTGGGGAAAGGACTGTGTTGTTATGAGATGCAAAAAAGAAATTCTTCGAATCGGCACAACCATAAATCTTGTTTGATAACTTTTATAAATAATAAAATTTTTAAGATAAAATAGTTTCAACTGAAATAAGACAATTTAAAAGACACATTAATTCAACAATAAAATTATTTTGAAAGTAAAACGGTTAAGTTAGGCAAAATTCAGATTAACAACTTATTTTTTCTAAACCCAAACAATCAAGCTTAATAATGCGCCCGATAGGAGTCGAACCTATAACCTACGGTTCCGAAGACCGTTGCTCTATCCAGTTTTTGCCGCTAAATAATTTACATTTTGAGCTTTAGGTGTGCGTTTAGGTGTGCTATATTTTCGCAAATCGCCCCCACACAACCTTCACCCCAGGAAGGCATCAGCTGCAATGTTAAGGAATTTAATAATTGACATTTTGACGGATGAAATAAAAAAAGAGTTTACCAATATTTTTTCTGACAAAAATCAAAATCCACTTACCATGCCCGCTTCTGATCGTCATAATGTGGTAGATCTACCTATCCCCAGAGGTACTACCATGATCGACACCACGGGCCCGTTGTTTTACAGCCCCAAAGAGCAGCGTATTTTGGAATTTTTAGCCCAGCATGGCCCTATGAAACAGTCAGCCATCGTAAAACATTTTAAAGATCATCCCGACCCGATCAACGACACGACCGTGCGGGAGTTACTG
>SXGQ01841260.1_pt1 | contig 14799 bp, 10 predicted proteins | sample 3178371 | NCBI WGS metagenome assembly SXGQ01 (sample SAMN11356859, study PRJNA531348) | freshwater metagenome | isolation source: freshwater sample F1-20 | place: China: Fuxian Lake, Yuxi | collected 2017-12-25
CACGCTCTCGGGTAATCCGCTCGCCATGGCCGCCGGCCTCGCCGCGGTCCGCAAACTGAAGTCTCAGAACCCGTACGCGCGCCTCGACGTGCTCGGTCGTCGCGTCCGCGACACGCTCCTCGCCGCCGCGCAGGCCAAAGGCATCCCGCTCCAAGTCCCGCAGGTCGGCTCGATGTTCTCGCTCTACTTCAACACCGAGAAAGTCCGTAACTACGACCAGGCCATCGCCTCCAATGGCGACCTGTATCGCAAGGTCTTCCGCACCGCGCTCGACAAGGGCGTGTACCTCGCGCCTTCGCCTTACGAGACCGCGTTCATCTCCACCGCCCATGAAGGTAAGGACATCGACAAGGCCTGCGAAGTCCTCGACGCCGCCGTGCGCGCCCTCTGATCATGCCAAAACTCGCTTTCATCGGTTCCGGACGCATGGCAGGCGCCATGGTACAGGGCCTGCTCCGCTCGGGCGCCTGCGCCCCGGCTGACATCACCGTCATCGGCGGAAATGATTCCACCGCCGCCGATCTTTCCAAGGCCACTGGCGTCCGCGTCGCCACGACTCCGGCCGAGCTCCTCACCGGCGCGGACGCGGTCGTGCTTGCCTGCAAGCCGCAGCAGTTCGCCGACCTCGACAAGTCCTACGCCACGCTCGCGCAGGGCAAGCTCGTGCTCTCCATCCTCGCCGGTACGCGCCTCGCGACCATCGGAACCTTCTTCTCGTCCGCCCGTAATGTCGCGCGCGCCATGCCGAATACCCCAGGCGCCGTCGGGCAGGGCATCAGCGCCCGTTGTTCCGCGACCCCGCTTGCGGCCGCCGACGCCCAGATCGTCGACGCCATCCTTTCCGGTCTCGGTCCCGTGCTCGAACTCCCTGAGTCGATGTTCGATGCCGTCACCGCCGTCTCCGGCAGTGGCCCCGGTTTCTTCTTCGAATACGTCGCCGCTTACGAAGAGGCCGCCGTCGCCTTGGGCTTCACGCCCGAGCAGGCCAAACTTCTTGTCCGCCAGACCTTCAGCGGTTCGCTCGCGCTCCTCGCCGCCACCGGTGAGACGCCCGTGAACCTACGTATCCAGGTGACCTCTCCCGGCGGTACGACCAAGGCCGGCCTTGACGCGATGGAAGCCGGTAAGTTCCGCGCGATCGTCGCCTCCGCCCTCATCGCCGCCAAGCTGCGCGGCGAAGAGCTGGGCAAGAAGTGAGAGCGTCCGCTAAAGCGGACGCAGTGGTAGGGTTAGGGCTGGGGGCAGGACGATGCTGGCATCATCCGTCGGCGCAGGTCCCAGCAGTTGAGCACGGCGAGGAAGATCGGCACGACGGTCGCGAAGCCGTAGAGCGGGTACCACCAGAACATGATGAGCGAATCGTGGAAGCGAAGTCCTTGGAGCGATTCGAGCACGCCCCGCTCCCCCAAAGTCAGGTCCCTGCAGAATTCATAGCCAGCGAAGACGACCAGCATGCAGGCGGCGAAGATCAGCGTACCCAGTAGCAAGGCCAGTGGACCATAAGTCCATACGGTCCACGCTTTCGTCTTGCCGAGGAGTCCGGCGAGCAGGTGTGTGACCAGGATACCGGTCGGGATGCTCCCCAGTAGATACCAGCCGGTCTGCCTTGCGACTTCCTCTCCCGAACTACCGATGAGTTTCAGAATGGCGAGCGCGACAGCGCCCCAGAGGAGTCCGTAGACGGAGCCGAGTCGGTTTAGGTTGGGAGCTCGGGCGCTTTCGAGGTTCATGCGTTGGTGGGTAGTTTCCTTGGTTCAGCGTCTGCCGAAGGCGGACGCAGTTAAGGGGACAGGTCAGAAGGCCGGTTGACTCGGCGCCAGAGGTGCCAGGTGTTGAGGGCGGCGAGCGGGACCAGGATGACCGTCGCCAACGATCCGAACGCAAGCAAGGGGTGCAAGAACACGCTAGCCAGTGTCAGCTGGCCGTAGGGCTCCGTCACGTCAAGGCTGACCCAGCCGATTTGCGCGAAGAGAAAGCCGAAAAGCGCGGTTCCCATGAGCAATGCCAGGGGAGCCCAGAGAAACAGTTTCCTGACGTCGCTGCCTTTGAGCAGGCGTCGAAGGATCCAGGTCACGGCGACGCCGGTAAGCAGGCTGGCGGCCAGCATGACGAAACATCCGCCCCATTGTACCGGCAGCTGCTTGAAGTCCGCCGGCCCGTTGAAATAATTGAACAAAGGTATCTGCTCACGGATGATCATCGGCGCGAGCGACCAGAGGGCACCATAGAGCAGGCCCAGCCGGTGGTTTCGCCAGAAGGTCGCCATGTTTGTCATGGGACCATTCTTACTCAGGTCAGGAATTCCGCCAACTTTCTATATGCCAAATATATGCAAGAGGGCCGGGTTATCTCGCCCATTAGGAAACCGAGGAGGTTCGGAATAAGCCCGATTAGGGCCTCTATTTGTGGACTAGGACAGCACGTGGTGCTGTCCCTGCCTTTTAAACCCCATACTCGATACTCCAGACTCTGTACTCTCACCCGCCTACTTCTTCTTGGCCTTCTTGACGGCTTGGCCGCCGGGGAGGCGTTTCTGGGCTTGGTTGGGCAGCGGGCCGGCGAGCGGAGGGGTCTCGAAATACTTGCCGTCTTCGAGCATGCGCGGATCGCCCGTTTCGCGGAGGATCGTGAAGAGGCGCTCGGTCATCTCCTTGCGCACGGCGGCGTAGGCGGGTGACTCGGCCACGTTGTTCATCTCATGCGGATCCGCCTTGAGGTCGTAGAGCTCGAACATTGGGCGGCGGCCGTAGAACTTATCGAAGAGCGCGGACCACTCGGGGGATTTGCGGGCGCCGACGAACCAGGCCTTGGTCGGGCCGGCATCGTCGTCGGGGAGCGTCACGAAAGTCGTCTGGGCGACTTCGTCGAAGGTCGGCTCATTGGTGCCGTCGAGACGATACGGATTGCCCAGCGGCCAGCGGTCGGGCTTGAAGTTCACGATCAGGACGTGGTCCTGCGTGCGCAGGGCGCGCTGCGGGTAGGGCGAATAGTCGGGACGGGCGATCTCGACGTGGCGCTCACGACCGGCGACGACCCAGGTGCGGGTCGGGTCGACCTGGCCTTGGCGGTCGGACTGCAGTACATTCCAGAGCGAACGGCCGGTCATCACCGCGGGCGGCTTCACGCCCCCGGCTTCGAGGAAGGTCGGAGCGAGGTCGGGCAGCGTCACCATGTCGTCGACCACACGTCCGCCCTGCACGCCAGCGCCGGCGACGATGAGCGAGACGCCGGTGCCGAAGCCATAGAGGTTGCACTTGCCGTGCGGGAAGCCCGGGGCGCCGTGGTCGCCGCTCACGGCGATCAGCGTCTTGCTCCGTTCGCCGGCGAGGTCGAGTTCCTCGAGCAGCACGCCCATCGCGGCGTCGAGGGCCTGGACTTCGCCGAGGTAGTCGGCGAGGTCTTCGCGCACCACCGGGACGTCCGGCAGGAAGGCCGGTAGCTTACCCTTGAGGGCTTCGGGATCGAGGCCCCAGAGTTTCTGACCGCTGCCGCGCACCCAAGCACGGTGGGTGTTGGTCGGCCCGAACCAATAGGCGAAGGGTTGGCCGGCGGCCTTGGCCGCGAGCATCGCGCGGAAGTTACCGCGGACTTCTTCGAGGAGCTTCGCGCGGGCCGCTTCAACCGAGGCGCCTTTCGCCACGAGGTCGGCCGCGTTCTCCGAGAAGTTGTTGAAGGCGCGGCCTGATTTCTCGAAGGCGTGCTGCTGTCCGCCGTAAGGAGCGTCCGCCGGGGAGCCGGGGCTCCACACCTTATAAGACTTACCCAAGTGATAGCCGGCGTCGCGCAGGAGCAGGGGATAGGTCGGGATCGATTCGTCCCAAACCGCGCCTTGGAGGATGGCGCCGCGGCCGGTACGCCAGAAGTGCTGACCCGACAGCAAGGAACTGCGGCAGGGAGTGCAGGAGGGCGCGTTGACGTGGGCGTTGCGGAAGAGCACGCCTTCCTTGGCGAGACGATCGAGGTTCGGCGTGCGGAGCAGTCCGTTGGTGCCGGCCAGATTGCCATGTTCGGCGTAGATGCGCGCGAAGCGGCCCCAGTCATCGGCGAAGAAGAAGAGGATGTTCGGGCGTTCTGGCGTCGATGCGGCGAAGGCCGCGGCGGCGAAGAGGCTCAGGAGCAAGGCAGGAATTCGCATGAGATTATTTCAGGGGGGCTTTCTCGAAGTCATCTTTCTTGACCCAGCCTGCGTCGAGAAGTTCCCCGCCCATGTAGCGTTCGTAGAAACCCCGTCGACGTTGGTCTGGGTGGGGGAAGGCCTCGTATTCGGCGCCGCGGCCCAGCGCCCGGAGGTCGCCTTGGGCCTTGAGTTCAGCCCACATCTGCGTGCGCAGTTTCTCGACGTCGGCGGTGCGGATCTGGGCGAGGTTCTTCACGCAGTCCACGTCGTCGCTGAGGTCGTAGAGTTCTTGGCCGGGGCGCATGCCGAAGCAGAGTTCCCAGAAAGGATCCTTCCCGGCGGCGCGGCGCGCTTCGAGCAGGAAAGTCTTCGTCGGGCTCGCGTCGGTGTCGAGGTAGCCGGTCTCGGGATTGCAGGCCGGCCAGCGGGAAGGCTCGGCGTTCTCAAGGTAGAGCATGCCGCCCTTGGCGATGCCGCGGACCGGGTAGCCTTCGTCGTGCGGGCGACCGAGGTCGTTGCGTTCGCGGCCGATCAACGTGAAGTCACGTCCGGGCAGGGATTGGGCGCCATCAGACTTGAAAATATCGAAGAGGCTGCGACCCGACGCCGGGAGCAGGCCGGATTTTTCCCAGGTCAGGCCGGCGGCCTCGAGGAAGGTGGGCGCGAGGTCGGCGAAGCCGACGTAGTCGGAGACCTTGCGACCCGGGCGGGCGATGCCGGCGGGCCAGCGGATCGCGAAGGGCAGGTGGTTGGCGTTCTCGTAGGTCGAGCCCTTCACCCGGGGGAAAGGCATGCCGTTGTCGGAAGTCACGATGATCAGCGTGCGGTCCAGTTCGCCGCGGGCTTCGAGCTGAGCCAGCACCTTGCCGAGCTGGGCGTCGAGGTGTTCGACCTCCACTGCGTAATCAAGCATGTCACCGCGGACGGTCGCGTTGTCGGGCCAGTATTTGGGCACGCGGTCCACGTCGGCCAGCTTCTTGCCGAAGCGCGCATGGCTGCCTTCTTCGTAGGCGCGGTGGGGTTCCTGGAAGCCGAGCCAGAAGAGCCAAGGTTTATCGGCCGAGGTCTCTTGAAGGAAGTCGGCGAAGTTGGCCGCGTAGTCGTTGTTCGCGATGGCTTTGGCCGGCGGCGCGGCCTTGCGGCGGGCGAAGACCTTGCCCGTCATCGGGCGCGGCGTTCCATCGGCCTTGTGCGATTCGCCGGGTCCCCAGACCTTGCCGGTCGAAGCGTAGAAGTAGCCGGCCTTGTCGAGGGCTTCGGGGAGGATGCCGATCTCCGGCGGGAAGGTAGGCGTGTGGTTCGCCGCGGCGCCAAGGAGCCACGGGTGACGTCCGGTCATGATGCTTGAGCGCGAAGGGGCGCACTTGGCGGTGGGCGTGTAGGCGTTGAGGAAGAGCAGGCCTTCCTTGGCGACGCGGTCGAAGTTCGGGGTCTTGATCCAAGAGCAGCCATAGGCGCCCGCGTGACCGTTGCCCCAGTCGTCGGCGATGACGAAGAGGATGTTCGGCCGCTTCGGTTCGGCGGCGTTGAGTCCGGCGAAGGTGGCGCAGAGGGCGGCGAAGAGCAGAGTGGGGCGCATGGCTTGGGGTTGTGCCTACTAAGCCGAGCGTCGGGCGGCATGCAACGCCTCAGCCACTTGGCCAAAGAAAAGGCCGGGCGACTTATGTCGTCCGGCCTTCGCAGGAGCCTCAGGCCAGGCTTACTTCTTGGCCGGGGCGTCGGCCTTCTTGGCCGGAGCCTTCTTGCCACCCTTCGCGGCCGGCTTCGGAGCCGGGGCGAGGTCGCGGATCTTCACGTTCTTGAACCAGACTTCGTCGCCGTGTTCCTGCAGGAGGATGTGGCCGTCGGCCCACTCGCCGAAGTTCTTGCCGTACTTAGGATCGGCATACTTGGACTTCGCGACGAGGTCGCGGAACTCCTGGGTGCTACGGTCGTAAGAGATCACCAGGCGGCCGTTGAGCCAGTGTTCGACCTTGGTGCCCTTGGCGATGACGTAGGCGTTGTTCCAGTCGCCGATACGGTTGGCGCGCTTGTTCGTGGCGGTCTTCAGGTCGTAGAGCGAGGAGACCGTGCGGTTGCCATCACGGCCGAGCTTGGCGTCCGGGTGGACGGCGTCGTCGAGCATCTGGAACTCCAGGCCGAAGGCCGAGCCGGCGCCCTGGTTGAGGTTCGGCTGCACGAAGTACTTCAGTCCGCTGTTGGCGCCCTTGGTCAGCTTGAAGTCGACGGAGACTTCGAACTCCTTGTAGCGATTGATCGTGATGATGTCGCCGGCATTGGCGGATTCCTTGCCGTCGCCCTTGGCGACATGGAGCATGCCTTTCTCGACGGACCAGCCGGCCTTCGGGAAATCCGGGCCCTTGGCGGAGCGCCAGCCCTTGCTGGAGCGGCCGTCGAAGAGGAGCTTCCAACCGTCGGCCTTCTCGGAGTCGGACAGGCTGTTGTCGTTGATCTTCGTCAGGGTGATGTTGCGCCATTCGACCGTCGTCCCGGCCTTGGCGGCGTCCTTGCCGATGCCATGGACCTGGAAGGCGATGAAGCCGGTCTTGTAGCCGTCGTCACGGACATCGACGCGCTGCACGCCGTTGATCCAGGTGCGGATGCGGGGGCCGTTGGCTTCCACCTTCACGTGGTTCCATTCGCCGATCTTGGTGATCTCGCGGCCCTGCTTGGAGAAGGCGAGGGCGTCACCGCCGCCGAAACCGGGGAAGATCCAGCCGCGACGGCCTTCTTCGTAGAGGCCGGCGGACCACATGCGGGCCTCGGTGGCGTCTTTCTTTACGTTCTTCGGATCGGTATCGATTTCAGCCTGGTAGCCGTGGACGCGGCCGACCGGGACCTTGGCGGGTTTGCCGTCGCCGCCCTTGTAGGTGACTTCCTTGGCTTCGGAGCGGCTACGGAACTGCACGCCCGAGTTCAGGCGCGGGTCGTTCTTGAAGTCATACTCGAGCACGAAATTGCCGTAGTCCTTGTCGGTGGCGAGGAAGGTGTTCGGCGTATTGAGGGTGGAGGTGCCGACGAGGTGGCCTTCGGGGCTGACGGCGTAGGTGGCTTCGCCGCCGAGCTTCTTGAAGCCCGTGAGGTCCTTGCGGTTGAAGATCTCGACCTTGTTGGGGTTACCCTTCGGCGCGCCCGGGGCGGCCTTGGTGGCGGTGTTCTGGGCATCGTTGGCGCAGCCGACGATGAGGAGGGTGGCGGCCGTGAGGCTCAGGAGGAGCAGGTTCTTTTTCATGGGAGGGGTGATTTGGTCTGGAGATGAAAAAGCGGAGCGGCCTTGCGACCGCTCCGCTTCGTCGGTGGAGCTTAGAACGTGGTCGGGATCTCGAAGCCCTTGCGGCCGGTGCGCTTGGCCACGAGGTCGCGGTTGGCGGCCTCGGCGTTGGCGCCGGTGAAGAGTTCGGTCTTCGTGTCCTGCGTGAGCGGGACGCCGAGGACGGCCTTGGACTCGTCGAGGTTCACGCCGTTACGGCCGAGGTGCTCGGCCATGCGACCGAAGGCTTCGGAGAGGCCGGAGCTGGCCTTGAGCGCGTCCTTGATCTCGCCGGCGCTCTTCTTCGCGCCGAGGCGGAAGGAGATGTTGGCGGAGTGGACGAGGGCGGTGGACAGATGGCAATCACGCACCGGGGAGTGGATGTCCACATTGGTTCCCTTGCGGATATGGGAGACCCAGTTGGCGTGGTGGCCGGAGGCGCCGCCGGTGAGGTCGACCGCGTCGACGGTCTTGCCGTAGGACTTGATCAGCTTGCCGGAGAGGTCGTAGGCCTGGGCGGAGTTGTAGTCCGGGACGACGATGGTGGCGTTCTCGCACTCGACGACGATGCCGATTTCAGGGGACTTGGCGGACTTCTCGCCGGCGTTGTTCTCCTTGAACTTGCCGAACTTGTTCATCGGGCCGTCGATCTTGCCGTCGGAGGTCAGACCGTAGACTTCGGTGATGAGCGGGGCGGCGGCGTAGTTATGAATCGAGATGAAAGTATTCGGGGTCTCGGCGCAGTCGATGTAGCCGAAGCGGCCGCCCACGGAGACGACCTCAGGGGAGACTTCGCTCGTGTTGAGGAACCAGCGGGCGATATCGATCTCGTGGATCGCCTGATTGCAAAGGTCGCCGCCGCCGTAGTTCCAGAACCAGTGCCAATCATAGTGCACCGAACCCTGGGAGCCGGTCTGCTGCACCTTATCGGTCTGGTTGCCACGGATGGATTCCTGGATGTCAGCCGGGCCATTCCAGAGGTCGTAGTCGATCTCGGAAGGGATGGCGTTCTTCGCGGCCGGGCCGATGGACTTGCGGCGCTTGTAGCAGATGGCGCGGGAGACCTTCACCTTGCCGTACTTGCCGGCGTGGACGTCCTTGATCGCGGCGCGGATACCAGCGCCGGAGCGGCTCTGGGTGCCGGCCTGGACGATCAGCTTAGAGAAGTGGTTTGAGGCGGCGACGAGCTGCTGGCCTTCGAAGATGTTATGCGAGAGGGGCTTCTCGATGTAGAGGTGCTTGCCGGCCTGGAGGGTCCAGATGCCCTGGATGGCGTGCAGGTGGTTCGGCGAAGCGATCGAGACGGCGTCGATTTCCTTATCTTCGAGCATCTTGCGCATGTCGGTGTAACCCTTGGCGCCGGGGTTTTCCTTCAGGCCCTTGGCGACGACGCGGGAGTCGACGTCACAGAGGGCGACGATGCGGACGCCCTTGATGCGCTTGAGCTCCTTGATGTGCTCATTACCACGGCTGCGGAAGCCGACGACGGCGACGCGGAGGTCGCCGTTGGCGCCAGCGGACTGGGCGTAGGTTTGGGCGCTGAGACCCGCCACGGCGGCAGCCAGGGCGGAGTTCTTAATGAACGTACGACGATTGAGGTGGGACATAGATATGACTGGGGGTGAAGGGTGAGCATATTGAGATGCCCGTTGAGTCGAGAATGTTCCTAGGCACGGCCTAACCGAATATCTGAAGGACGTTCGGAAAGGGGTAGGGGTTGGGGCAGGGGGGTGGGGGTAGGCACGATATCCTAACTCATAACCCTATTATGAATAAGTGTTTGTGTCTTTTACTGTCCCTACCACGACTCCTGCCCCTGCCTCTTGCAGCCTCCTATTTAATCGCCCGAATATACTGCCAGATGGCCTCGAACTGCTGGGGGCCATTGCCGTCGTAGGGTTCGCTCAGCTGAGTGACGCCTTCCGGGTCGGCATACTTCGGCATCTTGGTGTCCGGGTCGATGCGCGTCGGGGCGAGCACCCAACGGTGGTAGTAGCCCTTGCGCAGGCGTTCGGCGGATTGGGCGAAGTTGATGGCGGGAGCCTCGAAGACAGCGGTGGCTTCCGTGTCACCCACGGCGTGACAGGTGATGCAGTTGAAGCCTCCGGCGTCCCCAATCAGTTTCTCGCCGTTGGCGATTTTCTCGGCGTCGCCGGCCGGCTCGGCGGTTTCGTTTTGCGGCAGACCGTGCTGATGGTTCATGCCGAGCGCGAGGCCGTCGGCGTAGTGGGCGAAAGCAGGCATCTGGCCGATGAGCCAAGGGCGTGGTTTGTACTCGATCTGTCCGGCGATGAACTTGCTCATCCAGTCATGACGGAGTTTCTCGCCCAGCCAAGTGAGCGAGGGGATGGGCGCGTCGTGCACCGGCTCGCCTTCGACGTGTTCCTTGGGCGGGAGGGCATCGCGAAGCTTCTTCGCTTCGCCGTCGACCTTGGTCCAGGTGCTTAAGGTGGCGTCGCGCGAATGGCAGGCGACGCAGTTGAGATTCTTGATCTGGCGTTCGGCGAACTCGGCCGGGGTATCTTGTTTGAGCGACGCGAGGTCGGTGGCGAGGAAGGCCTTGAGCGAGGCATGCTGCGCGGCCGTCAGGGCGAAGTCAGGCGCGGTGACGCGAGTCTTATCGTCGGGCGCCAAGCACCCCTTGTCGCCGGCCTTGAGCACGGTCGCGAGGGTGGGCTGGGTGGTGGCGGGCATGCCAGCGTGGCAATTGAGACAACCCGCGCTGAGGAGTAGGGTGGCGCCGCGGGTGGCGTCGCCCGCCAAGGCCTTACGCTTGATAATGCGGCTGTTGGCGAGGAGGTACGCCGCGAGTTGGGAGGCTTCTTCCTCTTCGAGGCGGAAATGAGGCATGCGCGTGGCCGGGTAGTGCTTGGCTGGATCCTGCAGGTATTCCATGAGCGCGGCGGGGTGCCACTTGTCGGCGATGTGTCCCATCGGCACGCGGTCCTGTGCGTCCTTGCCTTCGGCGTCGGGGCGCTGGTGGCAGGCGATGCAGCCCAAGTTAGCGAAGAGCGCGCCGCCTTGTGGGGCGAGCTTGAGGTCGACCGCGCCAGCCTTAGGCGTGGCGCCCTGCGTGAGCATGGCGGCGAGGTCAGCGGCCTTCTGTTCGGCGCCAGCACCGGCGAAGACCTTGGGCATCAGCGAATGCGGGCGGATGGAGTGCGGGTCATGGATCCAGTCGGCGAGGAAGGGCGCCTTGAATTTAGTGCCGAGCTCGGAGAGCAGCGGGGCGATCTGGCCGTGTTCCGGCATGCCGGTTCCCTTGGCGGGCAGGAGCGTGGGGTCGGCGTGGCAGGCGGCGCAGTTCATCTGCGCGAAGAGCAGTCGTCCGTCGCGACGCTGTGTGGCGACGTCGAGTTCCTTGTCGGCCGGGTGCGTCAGGAGCGTGGGCGGGACGGGCTCGAGCGGGAAATCTTTCGAGGCCCAGCTGAGGCGGACGAAGGTGTCGCCCTGGTCGGCGCTGGCGATTTCGGCGACGATGCGGTTGGCCCCTTTGTTCAGCTGCACGGTCTTGATGCCAGGACCATCGAGGAGCGGCTGGCCGTTGAGGCTCAACTTGAACTTGCCAGAGGATTCGGCGCTCAGTTTGAACGTGCCGCGCAGAGGCGACTGGAGGTCGCCTTCCCACTTCGCGATGAACGGACCAGTGGCGAGGAAAGGCGTGGGCGCCTGACCGGCGGGGACGTGGAGGGCGAGCAGGCGATCGGAGCGGACGTCGGTCTTTCCGGCAGAGGTGAACGTCACCTTGAGTCCTGGCAGGTCCTGCGCGGAGAGGGTGGTCGCGAGGGTCGCGGCGAGCAGGTAAAGGAGGCGGCGGAGAAGCATGGCGGCGGGACGATTCCTATTGGGAGGTATTCCCACCGACAGGCAAGCCCCCAACAAAAAGGCCCGGTGTGAACCGGGCCTTTCGCCGTGAGGGTTTCGCCTCAGTTACTTGGCGAACGAGCGGTAGTCTTCGCCTTCCTTCTCTGGGACGACGTTGATCGTGTGGGCGATATCGTCCGGCACGCGGGAACCGTCGACGGCCTTCACGTTCATCTTGATGCGCATCTGCATCACCGGGACGAGGCCGGATACCTCGAGGAAGACCGACTTGCCGTCGTCGGCCACCTTGACGGACTGGATCGGCACCTGGTCGGAGCCCTTTTCCTCGGGCTTGCTCACCTTGTAGGTGTCGGAGCCATAGGCGCCGGACCAGAGGTAGTTATACTGTTCGATGGCCCAGTTCTGCGGGTCGGAGGCGGACTTCTTGTCGAGCGCGCCAGTGAAGCGAATCGTGATGCCCTTCTTCGACACGTGGAGGGCTTCCTGCATCGTCACGGACTTGCCGGTGTAGCGGACGCGTTGGATCGCGCCGTCCTTGACGCCGTTGGTCTGCCAGCCTTTGAGGCCGGCGACGTAGAGCTGGCCGTCCGTGGGGCTAAAGCGCGCGCGCATGAGGCCGGTGGCGAACTTGAGCGGGAACTTCACCACGCCACCCTGAGGGACGTCGCCCACGCGTTCCTGCAAGACCGCGAACAGCGAGGACTTGCCGTAGGAGAGGTAGAGCATGCGGCCCTCGAACGGACCCCACTTACCCTTATTGGCGGGTACCCAGATTTGGCCGCCGTTGGAGTTATCGACGTCAAACGGCACCCAGCAGAGGTGCGGGTTCTCGAGCTTCTTGGGCGCCGGGATGCGGTGCGAGAGGTCGGGTACTTCGATGAATTCGCCGGGCTTGGAGAAGTGGATGTAGTCGACGGGGACCCAGGTGCCCTGGTTGTCGCCGTTGGAGATCTCACCGTTAGGTCCGACGCCCATGCCGTTCGGGGCGCGGATGCCGGTGGCGTAGACCTCGAACTTCTGTCCGTCAGGCGAGACCTTGAAGATGCAGCCATGGTGTTCGCTGAGGGGCCCCCAGCCGCGGCCTCCCGGATTCACGGGTCCGCCCTTGAGGAAGTAGAAGTTGCCCTGCGAGTCGGTCTGGAGGTCGAACGTGAACTCGTGGAAGTTCGAGGTAACCTGGACGTCGTTGTTGAAGTTCTGGTAGAAGTCGGCTTCGCCGTCCTTATTGAAGTCGTGCAGCAGCGTGATCTGGTCGCGACCGAGGACGTAGATCTTCTCGTCGACGATCTTCAGGCCGAGGCCGTGGAAGATGCCGGTGGCGTAGCGATGCCAGCTGATCTTGCTGAGTTTATCGTCGGCGAACTTGCCGACCCAGACGTCGCCACTCCAGGTGGAGAAGGCGATGCGACCGTCCTTGAAGAAGTCGATGCCACCGACGCGAATCCACGAGCCGAACGGATTCTCGGCGGGCACCGTGACGGTGTCGACGACGTAGGGGGCGGCGAGGAGCTCGGTGAGCTGGTCCTTGAGGGACTGCTTCTGGGCAGAGTCCTGTTCGCCTTCGATGCGGGACTTGAGCGAGTCAATCTGCTTGGCCTGGTCGGTCTCACCGAGCACGCCTTCCGTCACGACATCCTGAGCCCAGTGGGCGGGGCCGCCCTGGGTAAAGGCCCGGAGGTCGGTGGCGGCGGCGACCTTGGAGGGTACTTTGCGGAGCACGTCGCCGGCGTTGATGGCTCCGTGGGCAAACGAGACCTTGAAAGAGGTGCCGGCGGCGACCTTGGTGAGCTTGAGTGAAAGGAAGTTGCCCTTGTTGCTGAGGATCGAGCCGGCCGGCAGGCCGTTGACGGTCACGGTGGTGAGTTCGTCGGCGGGCTTCACGATGGCCGGAGCGTTCTTGGCGACCTTGGTCTTGGCCTTCGGGTCGGCCTTCTTGCCGGGAGCAGGGGTGGCCGGCAGCGGGACCTCGACGCGCACGATGGCGTTGGCGCCGTCGGCGAGGTCGACCTTGCCTCCGTAGGGGAGGTCGAGGAGTCGAACGGAGGAATCCAGTTCGCCCTTCACGACGGTGAAGGAGCGGGAGAGGACGATAGTACCGCCGACGTTTTCCATTTCGGCGCTTTCCAAGACTTCGGCGGAACCGACGGTGTAGGCGAAGACGACGCGGTCGCCGTGGAGGTAGAGGCCTTGATACTTGGCGTGTTCGCGCGGGAGCGGACCGAGGGGGATTTTAGCCATCACGCCTTCAGGGCCCTTGGGCAGGGCGCGGGTCTCGTTGAAAGTGCCGTTGAAGCTCCAGCCGGGGCCAGGGTTGGTTTCGAAGAACACCTTGGCACCAACCGCGGGGCCAGGGTTGGGGCCGTGCTTGCCGTCGAAAGCGACGCCCTTGGTCTGCATCCAGCCGCCCGTCCAGCCACCAGCGCCGCGGAGCGTCTCAGTGTCGAAGGCATAACCGGCTTCGCGGTTACCGAGGTTCACGAGGACGGCCTTGTTCGCCGCGCAGCCCTTCTGGTCGAAGGGGCTCTTGCCTTGGGTGTTATCGATCGAGGCCGAGAGGAAGCGGCCGTAGTCCATCGCTTCCCACTTGGCGGCGGGCTTGGCTTCAGGCTTCTTGGTCGCGTCTTGGGCGAAGCCGGTCACGGCCGTCAGCGCGAGCGCCAGGGACAGGGAGGTGCGGGTCAGGGATCTCATGTGAGGGGAAATGGAGGTGGCGGGGTAGGGGCAGAATTGATGAATCCGCCCCCCGCTGTCCACCGTATTGGAGCGATACAGGGGCAGGAAGTTCCTTATGAAGATGAAAGATGGCGGATGGACGATAAAGGCGCCCGATGCCGTGCCTCTTTGTCGCTAGGCCTTCCAGCACCCCGGGAGGTGTTCGTCGAGCACACCGACGGCCTGCAGATAAGCCTGGATGATGGTCGGACCGACGAACTTCATGCCGCGACGCTTCAGTTCCTTGGAGATCTTCTCCGCCAGCGGCGAGGTCGGTTGATGTGAGCGGGATCGTCGGACGACTGGCTTGCCGTCGACGTGGGCCCAGAGCCACTTCGAGAAACTGCCGAACTCGTCCTGCATCGCAAGGAACGCGTGCGCGTTGAGGGCGACGGACTCGAGTTTGCCGCGATGGCGAATCACGCCGGGATTATTCATGAGCGCGTCAACCTTCTTTGCGTCGTATCGCGCGACCTTGCGGACGTCGAAGTTCGCGAAGGCCTTGCGGAAGTGTTCGCGCTTCTTGAGCACGGTGATCCAGGCGAGGCCGGCCTGTGCGCCTTCGAGGATCAGCTGTTCGAAGAGCAGGCGATCGTCGTGGACGGGCACGCCCCACTCGTCGTCGTGGTAGGCGACATAGAGCGGATCGTCTCCGCACCAGAAGCAACGTGGCTTCGGCTTGGCCACGTCAGGCTTTGGTCGAGAGGCCGCGCAACCAAGCGATCCAGCCGGCGGGCAGGCCGCGGGCGAGGGCGCCCCGCACGATCTTCTCGTGGTAAAGCTTCGAGGGCAGGTGCGGGCCGGTGGGGTCGACGACCTTGTAGGCCTGGCAATCGAGCGGGCAGTCTTCTAGGCCGGCCTCGAGTACGGTCATCTTGATGCGCTTGTAGGCTGA
>SXGQ01049083.1_pt1 | contig 14790 bp, 17 predicted proteins | sample 3178371 | NCBI WGS metagenome assembly SXGQ01 (sample SAMN11356859, study PRJNA531348) | freshwater metagenome | isolation source: freshwater sample F1-20 | place: China: Fuxian Lake, Yuxi | collected 2017-12-25
ATCGCGTACTTCGATACGGTCTCTGTTGGCATACGTCACGTGATTGTTTGGATCCGGACGTAATTTAAAGGTGCGGAACGTCATTTCCGTGGTGTCGATGGCAAGGATTCTGCCGCTGAGTGAATCGCCAAGACCCAACAAGACCTTGATGGTTTCGAGCGCCTGAATCGACCCAACGATTCCTGGCAGCACGCCCAACACGCCGGCTTCTGCACAGCTTGGTGCAAGCTCTGCTGGCGGCGGCTCGGGCACCATGTCGCGATAGGTGGGGCCCGACTTTGGATCGAACACCGTCACCATTCCTTCAAAGCGGAAGATGGAACCGTGCACCACTGGAATACCAAGTTTGACACTTGCATCGTTCAGCAAGTAACGGCTTGGGAAGTTGTCAGCGCCGTCGACGATGACGTCGTAGCCCTTGATGATGTCCATGATGTTGCTGGCATCCAAACGCGTGTCGTACGTAATCACTTTGACGTCGGGGTTCAGCAAGTTGAGCGTCTTTTTTGCCGAATCAACTTTGCGATCGCCAATGCGGTCGAGGTTGTGCAAAATTTGGCGCTGCAAGTTTGATGCATCTACTTCGTCCATGTCGACAATGCCAATCGTGCCAACTCCTGCTGCAGCCAAGTACATCGCAGATGGTGAACCAAGGCCGCCCGCGCCAAGCATTAATACTTTGCTTCCCAACAATTTGGCTTGGCCCTCTACCCCAACTTCGGGCAACAAGATGTGTCGTTGATAACGATTGCGTTGTTCGGCGCTCAGCAATGTTGGTGTGCGCCACTCGCGGCCTTCGTCTTTCCATTTGCCAAAACCGCCGGCCATGGACAACACGTTGGTGTAACCAAGTTCTTGCAAAGTCTTTGCGGCAAATGCGCTTCGCACGCCTCCGGCGCAATACACAATGACTGGCGCATTCTTGTCGACAATCCTGCCTTCAATTTGGGCTTCAAGATGTCCGCGCGGAATGTGCAGCGCGCCGACAAGGGCGCCCTGTTCGTGTTCGTCGGGCTCGCGAACGTCGAGCATGATGACCCCGCCCGAGGCAACGCGCGCAGCCGAATCGTTGGTGTCGATCTCGGTGATTTGTGCTTTTGCTTGTGCCAGCAAGTCGCGGAAACTAGCCATGGTGGGGGGACCTCCGGCTAATACCCTACCGTTTAAGTCGGGATTATCCGCCTACCCAATAACAGCAGGCAACACATCGCCGATCTTGCCTATGAGCAACACATCGGCGTACTGATCCATTTTAGTTGGCTCGCCGTTAATGATGATCACCCGCGCGCCAGCGGCCTTGGCTCTCGGCACCACGTTGGCGGCAGGAAACACCGACAAGCTCGAACCAACGGCAAGCAACACATCGCAGTTCTCACTCGCCCACATAGCGCGTTCAATTACTTCAGGCACCAACGACTGACCAAAACTAATGGTGTCGCTTTTTAAAATGCCAGAACACAATAAACACGCCGGATCAATCTCGCCATCGCGCACGCGTTGCAATGTTTCTTGCATTGGTCGTCGGTCGGCGCAACTCCAGCACCGCGAATAACGCATGGTGCCGTGCACTTCAACAACGTTGTTTGGTTGGTGCCCTGCTTGCTGATGCAACTCGTCAATGTTTTGCGTCACCAACGCAACCAACACGCCGCGCTCCTCCAACTTCACCAGCGCGCGATGCCCATCGTTGGGTTGCGCACCCCACGCCGGCGAACGCACGCGGTTTTGCCACGCCAACTGACGCACCTCCGGATCTTCCAAATAGTGGCTAAGCGACGACATCTTTTCGGCCTTCGGGTTACGTGTCCACAAACCATTTGGCCCGCGATAATCAGGGATTCCCGAATCGGTAGAAATACCCGCGCCCGTAAACACGGTTACGCGCGGCGATTGCGCCAACAACGTGCGCGCTTCAATCAGCGCTTGCGACGACACATCTTCCACCGCACCATCTTCGCGCACACATCACGGGTATGGACGAACCGAACCAACAATCTGTGCATGAACCACACGCGGCGCGACACCTACCAAAAGCGCGCGAGCTGCTAATTGAACAAACACTGGTGGTGGTGCCCTGGCACGACCCGGTGGTGAACACCAACGGGCATTGCGTGTTGTCTCGGTATGTCGAACACTTTTGGTTGCCCGTGCTTGGCCCAAGCGCGCTCTGGATTTTGCGGCGCATCGTCATCGGGTTTGAAGAGTTTCCTGGCGGCTTCGAAATCGACGTGCCCTACATGGCTTCGGCCGTTGGGCTCAGTTTCAATGCGGGCGCCAGCAGTTCGTTCACTCGTTCGTTGCAACGCTGCACCATGTTTGGCGCGGCTCAAGCGTTGCAAGGAGGCTTAGCAGTGCGTCAGTTTCTTCCAACCCTGAGTAACCGGCAGTTGCAGCGGCTTCCCCTCACGCTGCGCCAGGCGCACCCGACAGCCATGGCACAAAGTTCTCCATAAACGCCCACGACGTGCGATGAATGGCGGAAGGGCCGTACCCCTGCAGCGCAAGCCGGTGTTTCGCGCACGGATAGCCCTTGTTGGTCTCGAAACTCCAGAACGAATAATCCTTCGCATAGTCGCGCATCAATCGATCTCGGCTTACCTTTGCCAACACCGAGGCAGCAGAAACGGAAAGGCACGATGCGTCGGCCTTCACTTCGGTCATCACGTTTGTGATGTGGGGCGAAACAAAATCCCATTTGCCGTCGATGACGGCACATGCTTTTTGCAAGTCGATCGTTTCGCCAAGTTGCGTAAGAGCACGCTTCGTGGCAAGCCTTTGTGCAGCATTCATGCCCAACTCGTCGCACTCTGCATGCGACGCCGCACCAATGGCCCACCCCGCGCACGTTGCCGCAACGTGATCAAACATTGCTTCGCGCTTTGCTTCCGACAATTGCTTCGAGTCGCGCGCGCCGCCCATCAGCGCGCCCGCGTCTTTCGATTGGATGACGTCGTTCGTGAGTACCGCAACGCCAATAACAAGCGGCCCGGCCCATGCACCTTTGCCCACCTCGTCAATTCCCACAACATAGTGATGCCCAGACGACAGCAACCTTTGCTCGGTTGCCGTGGTGGGCAGGGTTGTCACGGCAAAAACCCAGCCAACAATGTTTCACCGCTAGTGGCTGTGCTCGACCATGTTGGGTCGGTTGCCCCAGCATCGAGCGCAACGCTTGCGCCTTGCACTTCCCACAACAACGCGGGGCGCTCGGCGTGCCAGCGCACGCCATACGAAACCGCCTGATTGTGAGAGACAACAATGTCGTGGCATTCGAAGTTGACACCAAGCCACATGCGCGGAATGCCGTAACGCAACAGCGCAACGGTTCCGTCGCGTCGGGCCGAAACCAACTGTTCGTCTAGCCAACCAATAACGCGAATGTCGGTGGGCGCCTGGTTGGGCAACGCACCAACATCTGCCAGGCGCGTGCGCGACAACAGCACATCGCTTGCAGCCCGCGTCTCGCCCATCGCACTAAACACACACTGCGCGGCAAACAATGCGCGCTCTACATCCCACGCAACACTTGTTGCCTTGCGTTGTGCCTTCAACACATTTTCCACCGCTTGCACTACTGCAAAGATGTGCTGTTCTACGCGCTCGCCCATTCGCACCAACTCGTGCACGGTGAGCAAGAACGCAATGTCGTCGGCCTCGATGTTGTCGGCCCATTGCGAGACGGGGTGCGCGCTCAACACCAGCGCATCGCTGCGCATTCGGTTAATCATTGGCGAAAGCGACTTGTCTGGAACAATCGACCAACCTGCCTTTTCCACGCTGGTGAGCCAACCGCGCTGCAGTTGTTCGGCATTCGGCAACCTGTCCAGATTGATCGCTGGCTGCGAACCATTTACGCACAACGCAACACGCAACGTAGATCCGTGCGCAACTGGAAAGACCACGCTTCCCTCTGGCAACTCGATGCCTTGCGGGCCAACTGTGCTTGGGGAGCGCATCGAAATGAAGTCTGGCCGGGTGAGCGCAATAGAAATGGGCAATGTGGATTCGTTGCTGAACTCCATGACGAAAAGCCCGCCATGATCGGGCACTGCATACACGCGCTGCACCGCATCACCACCGGGGATGCGAACGCGGGTTTCGACAACCGGCACGCCTGCGCGTCGTTGCTGGCGAACACCGGGCTCTTTTGCCGGGTCGTGCCAACGGTCATCGGCCGCAACATGCCACAGCAATGTGGGTGAACCGTCGTCGAGCGTTACCGAGCCGCGCTCGTTTACAACCGCGCTCCATCCGCCGCCGCGCACACCCAACACGTGGCGTGCCTTGCGCACACTTGCACTTAAGGAGATAGACGAAATGACGCCGGGCGAATTACTCACCGCTTCAGTATTGCCGATAGGGCAATGCTGCGTTCAGTCGAATTCGCTGCGCGAGGAACGACTCATTAACGAACGCAAGGCCTGCTCGGCTGTTTGCGAACCGTCACACACGGCAGCCACCTGCTCGGCAATTGGCATTTCGACACCGCGGGATCGGGCCAATTGCACAACCGACGACGAGCTCTTCACGCCTTCGGCAACCATGTTCATCGACTGCACGATGTCGGCAATCAATTCGCCTTTGCCAAGGCGCATACCCACCTGCGTGTTGCGGCTCTGTGCAGAGGCACACGTAGCCATGATGTCGCCCATTCCGGCCAGGCCGGCAAACGTGAGAGCGTTCGCACCAAGCGCAACACCCAATCGGCTCATTTCGGCAAGGCCGCGTGTCACCAGCGTTGCTTTGGTGTTGTCACCAAAGCCAAAACCCTGCGCAATTCCTGCCGCTATCGCAATCACGTTTTTCACAACGCCACCAATTTCGCAACCAACAATGTCGGTGTTGGTATACAAACGAAACGTTGGCCGCGCAACGAGGCTTGCAATTTCTCGCGCAATACCTTCGTCAGTGCACGCAACAACGCTTGCCGCGGGCTGCCCCACCAAAATTTCACGCGCCAGGTTTGGGCCGCTCAGCGCGGCAATTGGGCTGCCAGGTATAGCTTCTTGCAGCACTTCACTCATGCGCAAAAACGATGTGCTTTCCAAACCTTTCGACAGGCTGATAATTGGCACCCCAGCGCGAACATATCGCTGCACTTCTGTCGCCACTGCGCGAAACCCTTGCGACGGCACCGCCATTGCAACAATGTCGGCCTCGCCAATCAACTTGCCCATGTCGTGCGATGCATGCAACGAACTTGGCAGCAAGTGATCGCCAAGGTAAGCCGAGTTGGTGTGTCGATCATTTATTTCATCTGCCAACGATTGGCGTCGCGCCCATAACGTTGTGCTGGTGTTCTGCGCGATCAGTGCAGCAACAGTTGTGCCCCACGAACCCGCACCAACCACACAAACCGTTGTCCCCACGCGTCTCACGCTACGAGATTTGATCGCCCGTAGGCTACGGCCGTGGCTTCTTCCGTTTCCTCATTGCGCGGCGGTGCTGTGGTGTTGCCTATCAAGGGCTTCACCGATGCAAAGGCCAGGCTGGAGTCGGCGCTGTCTAAAGAGAACCGAGCATCACTTGCCGAGTTCACCGCAGGCGGGCTGTTGGAAGCGGCGCTTGGTGTCGACACGTTTGTGGTGTGCGACAACGACGACATTGCGCAGTGGGCGCGGCAACGAGGTGCTCTTGTTGTTCGCCAAACTGCACCCGGGCTTAATGCCGCGGTGACGTGCGGGGTAGATGCGGCACAATTCAAACGCGACTGGGTTTTAGTTGCGCACAGCGACTTGCCCTTTGCCGACCAACTACTTTCGATTGTCGATAGCCAGTTGGCCACCACAACCGTGACCATCGTTCCCGATCGCCATGACGACGGCACCAACGTGCTCGTGATCCCCGCCCGCAGTGGGTTTACATTTCATTACGGGCCAGGCAGTTTTGCCGCCCATCAGGCGGAGGCAGCCCGGCTGGGCCTACCCGTGCGCATTGTGCGCAACGATCAACTTGCTCTCGACATTGACACCCCAGACGACTTGGCGCAATTACCTGCTAGCTGGCTCAACGGAGACTTCGCCTAACACACTGTCGCACATAAAAAAATCGGGGGGCCGAAGCCCCCCGATTTACAGTGTTCCGAACCGAATTATTTTCGGCTAAGGCCTTATTTCTTTTTTGCAGCCTTCTTGCGACGCTTCTTGGCAGGAGCTTTCTTCGCTGCCTTCTTCGTTGCCTTACGCTTCTTTGCTGGGGCCTTCTTAGCGGCCTTCTTGCGCTTTTTTGTTGCCATGATATTTCTCCTTGATAGGTATTACTTACGGTTTGGGTTTAATTCACTCTTCAGCGTAGAGCTTGAAGTGAACTTCATTGCTGTTGATGCTGGTACCTGAACCGGTGCACCCGTTTGTGGGTTACGGCCAGTACGAGCTTTGCGGTTTGATGTGCTGAACGAACCGAAGCCCGGCCATGCAACCTTCTCACCTTTAATTGCTGAGGCTACGACCAGTTCAAAGAAGCTTCCGATAGTGCGTTCGGCATCTGCCTTCGACACTCCGGACTTCTGAGCAACTGCATCTATGAGCTCTGCTTTTGTCATTTGCTTACCTAACTTTCTCGGAATCGGAAACTGATTCATCCACTATCTGAATGGGTCTGAAAACAAATTGCAAGCATTGAAAACGTTTTGCATCGATTTCGTAGTTGGTGCGATGACCATCGTCACGAAATTTCTTCGCCGATTTTTTGTTCCAAAAAAGAAAAATTTTGGGCAAACTTTCGATGAAAAAATGTTGTGTTGTCGTGAGTCTTTTTGTCAGGTGGAAATCGGGCAAAAACCCAATAAATTTGCTAAAACCCATACTGGTATTGGGTTTTATGAGGCTTCGATATTGGCAATTTGGGCCATTTCCTTATCCAGTAAGGGCTTCAAGCGGGCAAAAATCCACTCCAATACGGGTAAGGATTTGCGCCTTGCCACCCCCGTAAACAGTGGGTTTGAGAGGGCCGAAAACCGGCCCAAAAGACCCAAAAAATATTTTTGAAATATTTCCGAAAATTGTCCTTTTTGACACCCCAAAACCGGAAATTTTCAAAAAATCGACTCAGTATCCACCACTGCAATTTTTCGTTCGGCAACACTAAGCACTGTTGCGTATTCACGACTCACCATCTGACCAGCACACGGACATCGCTGGAGAATCATTTGCTTCACGCGTCGACGCAACACCAACACTTCGCCCCACTCGCGTTGTTCTCGATACATCGGTATTAGTTGCCGACCCAGCCTGCTTGTTTACCTACGTCGGTTGCGACGTGGTAATCCCGCTCACTGTTGTTGAGGAGCTCGATGGTTTGAAAACACGAATGGATGATGTTGGTCGTTCGGCTCGTACGGCATTGCGAACGATTGAAGAGTTGCGACGCAAAGCAGGCGGCTCGCTTGCAACGCCGGTTGCAGTGCACGACACCCCCGAGGGCGGAACGGTGCAAATAGAAGTGAACGGCATTCAGCGCCACTTGCTGATCGAGCACGGGCTCGACCCAGAGGTTCCCGACAACCGCATCATTGGCGCTGCACTTGGCCAGATGCGCACGTCGCCCACCCGCATGATTTCTAACGATGCGGCGCTGCGCATCAAGGCAGCCCACATGGGCCTCATCGCAGAAGAGCACCAGCCAGTGGGTGCCGCAGTTGCTAGCCGGCCAATGGGCTGGACTTCTATCGACACCACGGTCGAGCACATCGATTCGCTGTATAAAAGTGGCGGCGTCGAAATGGTTTCGGTTGTCGGCACTACCACGTTGGTCGACAACAACTTTGCAGTCTTGCGTTCCGGTTCGCAGTCGGCACTCACCCGCTGCAATGACAACGAACTGAAACTGCTTTCGCAAGCACCACCCGAGGCATGGGGATTGCGCGCGCGAAGCAAAGAGCAGCGCTTTGCACTCGAACTATTGCTTGACCCAGAAATCACCGTGATCGCCCTCGACGGACGCGCGGGCACAGGCAAGACCCTGATGGCAATTGCGTGCGGACTTGAACAAGTGGTGGAACAACGCCGCTACGAACGGCTGGCCGTGTACCGACCACTCGTGCCGGTTGGCCGAGCCGACGTTGGTTTCTTGCCGGGCAACTTGGACGAAAAGCTCGACCCGTGGATGTCGGCAATTCATGATGCGATCGTGGCGCTTACCGATCAGCGCTCCAGTCGCGACGCGCGCAGCCTCATCGACGACCTCACCGACCGCGGCCAACTGACACTGGAATCGGTGACGTTCCTTCGAGGCCGATCACTGCAGCAACAGTTTGTAGTGGTGGACGAGGCCCAGAACCTGGAGCCCACCACGTTGAAGACCATCCTCACCCGCATCGGCGAAGGCACCAAGGTGGTCTTCACCGGCGACACCAGCCAGATCGACGCCCCGTACATGGGCGAGTCGAACAACGCCCTCGCCGTCCTGATCCATGCCTTTGCAGGCCAGCGCTGCTTTGGCCACATCACGCTGGCCGCCTGCGAACGCAGCGAGGTGGCCAGCCTGGCTGCCGAACTGCTGTAACCGAGAGCCACACGCCACACCCCAACTTCCTTGCAATTTCAGCCTTCCGCGACTTAGTGTTAAATACCACCCAGTAGTGAAAGGCACCGCAAATGTCGCTCAACTCGTCCATCAAGATGGTCACCGCCGCGCATCGCTTCGACGTGTCCGATTCGGTTGACTTGCTCACGCCCATTACTCAGGAATCCGACTGGACTCGCGAAGCAAACTGCAAGGGCAAGATGAAGTTGTTCTTCGCACCAAAAGCGGAACGCCCCCAGGCACGCGAGCGTCGTGAGGCAAAGGCACGTTCGTTGTGCGACGCATGCAGCGTGCAGTCAATTTGCAAAGAGTACGCACGAAACAATCACGAGTACGGTTTTTGGGGCGGAGAAAATGAAGAGCAGCGGCACATGGCCGGCTACACCGTTGCGGCACCGATTGGTATCCGTGCCCGCGTCGCACATTCGGCCTAATTAGGTTGGCCACGCACACTCGATAAGCGCAATTGCGCGTGGCGCGCCTGTCAAACTAGAGACATGGCATCAGCAAGCATCAGCACCATCACCGATCCGGGCGAATTCGTCACACGGTTCATCGAGAACATTGAACAAAGCCACTTCACTGCGGCAATGGACATGGTGAGTGACGATTGTGAATACGACAACGTGCCCATCACCAAAGTGTTTGGCAAAGATGCAATGATCGCAATTTTGAGCGAGTTTATGGCCGAAGCAACCAAGATCGAATGGCTCATTCACCACCAAGTAAGCAGCGGCGACATGGAACACGGCGTAGTCATGAACGAACGCACCGACCGCTTCGAAATGGATGGCCGCTGGATCGAGCTAGATATTGCAGGCCTATTTGTGGTCAGCGAGGGCAAGATTGCGCTGTGGCGCGACTACTTCGACCGCGAAAGCTTCACGAGGGCACTCGCCTCTAAATAACTACTTAGTGCTGTTTATTTGCCATAGCGCTGCAGCACGTTGCGTGCTGTGCGCTGGCCCAAGTCAACAAAATCAGCGGGCTCTACAACCTGCACATCGCCACCTGCCCTGAGTAACAACCTGCCCAACCAGTGTTCGCTGCTGACCGCCATCTGCACCACGCTGCTGCCGTCGGCCTCCTGCACACGCGATACAAAGGGGTACGACTCCACAACCCATCGCGCACGAGGGGCAACACGCAGCGTTACATGTTGCACTGCGTCGCCAAACCACTCGGGGCCGTCGCTGTCCATTTCGTCGGGCTCGCCAAACTTTGGCGCCAACACGCCAGTTCGAGTGAGCGCTTCGATGCGATCGACACGAAACACGCGGCGCTCGCCAGACAAGTTGTCGTCGGCCGACACATACCAATTGCCCACATCTTCAAACACCGCACGCGGCGTAATGGTGCGCTCGGTGCGCGTGGCAGTGGATGGCGCGAAGTAAGTAATCGTCACTTGCTCGGCGGGGTTCAGGGCTTGGCGCAACTCAGACAGAAACTTGATGTTGGCAATGTCCACCACCACCATCGAGTCGTCGGGCAACAGCGGCCGCACTTTGGCTAGTGCGGTTGCAAGCGGGCCCGATGTGTCGGCGCCGGCCAATTTCATTGCAGCCTGGCCCATCGTGACCAGAGCAAACACTTCTGCAGTGTTCAGTTGCAGCGGTCGGGAAAACACGGAAGGAACTTCGGCCACCACTTCGTCTTCGTCCACGAACACATCGATCAACGCATCTGGCGAATATGGAGGCACGCCGCACATTGCAGCCATCATGATGTCGGCCATCAATTCGGCCTCGGTCAACTTGAATTGTTTGGCCATATCGGCAAGCTTCACTCGCTTGCGCTCGAGCACCCAAGGCAACATCACAAGCAAACCAGACACGCGCTCTGCCGCGCTGCGAGGGCCACGGCGTGCTTTGCGCCCAGACAACAAATTGGCTACTCCCTTGCGCACAACTTTTCGCGAAGCCATCAGTTGCCCCGCGCCTGTTGTGTAAGCCACTCGATGACTTTGGCCCTCATTGCCGGCGGCGACAACACCTCGGCCCGATCGACCATGGCAAACAACCACAACCGAAAGGCGTCCAGGTTGGCGCACGGAATAACAAACTCGATCGAACCATCTGCGCGTTCTTTGGCTACCGAACCATCGCCAAACTCGCGTCGCACTCGGCTGGCAAGTGTTTTGTCTACTAACACCACGGCCGTTGGGCTTTGGCTGTCACCTTCTGCCAACATCTCTTGCTCGGTTGGCACAGCCTTCGCCAAATCGAAACCATCGGGTCGCTGAAACGAACCTTTGTCGCCCGCTTCCAGTTTTCCTTCGATGCGATCGACACGGAACACTCGTTGCGCACCGCGCAGGTGGTCGAACCCAACGATGTACCAAAAACCATTTCGCGCCAACAAGCCATATGGGTCTACGCGACGTTTCTCACCTTTATAGGTGAAGTTGAATGTGCGGTGCTCCACCACGCCCGCGGCAAGTGCCGGCAGAATGCTGTCGTCCAGTTGCACGTTCACACTGGTGGAGGGCGTGTTTAGAACGCGCTCGCCACCCAACTTCCACAGCGCTTCGTCACCGTGGCTTGCGCCCAACCGAATGGTTGCAACCGCCATCTGCAGCGCTTCCCTTTCGCTGTCGGTGAGGTGCAAATCGCTTAGCTCAAACTTACGTCGGTCTACTTTGTATGCACCTTCGCCCGCCGCATCGCCGCCCAGCGTGATCATCTCGATGGGTATTCCCATCTGTCGCAAATCATTCTTGTCGCGCTCGAATGCGGCCCTGGCTGCAGTGTCGCTTGGCGAATACTGGTTGCCCAATTCTTGGCGAATCTGTTTAAGTGTCAGTGGTTGCGAGCGTTGCACCAACAACGCCAGCAAATTCATCATCCGTTCTGCTTGCGAAATCTGCACGGCCACGCCGAAAGACTACGTGGCTTATCGGTGTTTCAAGTACCAATCAAGCAGCGATTTTGTTGAAGAATCATGGCTGGCACCAGCCGTACCTTCGGCAATATCTGCAGCCACCGTGGCAGCAAGTTGTTTGCCGTGCTCTACGCCCCACTGGTCGAACGAGTTGATGTCCCAAATGCAGCCCTGCACAAACGTGCTGTGCTCGTAGAGGGCAATCAGTGCCCCAAGGGTTGCAGCCGACAGTTGGCTGGCAATGATGGTGGTGCTTGGGCGATTACCCGGCATTGCGCGATGCTCGGCCAAGGCAGCATCTCCCGCATCATCTGCCGTGCGCCCGAATGCAAGTGCTTGCGACTGCGCCAACATGTTTGCAACCAACGCGTCGTGTTCTTCCGAGCCCTGCGCAAGCACCTTGGCAAAGCCAATAAAGTCCACAGGGATCACAGAGGTTCCCTGATGCAGCAACTGCATGTAGGCGTGCTGCGAGTTGGTGCCCACGCCGCCCCAAATGACTGGCGCCGTTTCAACCGAAACCGGGGTGCCGTCTGTGCGAACGCGCTTGCCGTTGCTCTCCATCTCCAGCTGCTGCACGTAAGGCGCAAACGAGGAAAGCGCGTCGGAGTACGAAATGAGCGCATGTGTTGCGCGGCCAAGCACCGACCTATTCCAAACACCAATAGCACCCAACACCATTGGGATATTTTGCTGCAACGGCGCAGACACGAAATGCTCGTCGATGGCACGCATGCCGTCCAACATTTGGTCGTGCACTTCGGGCCCGAAGGCAACCATGTTGCACAAATTGACGGCCGAAGAAACCGAATACCGCCCGCCTACCCACTGCCACATTGCAAACGAGTGAGCGAATGCGATGTTCTGCGCGCGCGCCTTCTGCGCGTCCACTGCAACTACCGCGCAATGCTGAGCAACCGCATCAGCACCCAACGCGCTTTCCAACCAGGCGGCTATTGCGCGGCTGTTAGCGAGTGTTTCGCTTGTCGAAAATGTTTTAGAGCACATCACTACCAACGTGCGCTCGGCAACTAGACCCTGCAGTGCTTGTTGCACACCAAGCGGGTCGATGTTGGAAACAAAACGACACTGCAAGCCGGCTTTCACCACAGGGCTCAGCGCTTCCCACACCAAGCGTGGCCCCAAGTCGCTTCCACCGATGCCCACGTTGACAACATGCGTAAATGTTTTGCCCGTTGCCCCACAAATCGTGCCGTTGCGCACGCCGTTTGCAAATTCGGTCATCTTCTTTCGCTCGGCCGCAACCGCCGCCGACACGTTCGAGGCTGCCTTCGAGCGCAACGCCACATGCAAAGCAGGCTGCTGTTCGGTGTTGTTCACTATTGCGCCACCAAACATCGCGTCGCGTCGTTGCTCCACGCCTGCCTCGCGCACAACGTCAAGTAGCGCGCTCAGTATTTCGGACGAAATGTTCTGCTTTGAAACATCCACAAGCAGCGATTGTGCACCAACATTTGCCTGCACCGTCATTGCGCTTGCGCGCTTGGCGTCGGCGGCAAACATCTGAGCAAGGGTGTGCTGTTGGCTAGATGCCGCGAGCGAAAGCACTTGCTTCCACGGGGTCGAGGTGGTGATATCCACTTGTTTCAGGCTATCGGCACACGGCAAGTAGCGTAAACCGTTGTGATTGCGCAATGAGTACGACACCAAGCGATGCGTCGCGCATCGACGCAGACAATGCTCGCTTTCGTGTTGGTGTCACGCTTGGTTTTTCGGCCTACTTCATTTGGGGCTTACTCACGCTGTATTGGAAGGTACTCAAAGAATTTGACGCCTTTGAACTAATTGGCTGGCGCATTGTCACCTCCGCCATCATTCTCGTTGCAGCCATGCTGGCCACTCGGCGCTTCTTCCCACTGCTCCAAACACTTCGCAACACTCACCTCGTTGCCCGCATTGGCCTCGCAAGCGTGTTGCTCACCATCAACTGGACGACATACGTGTGGGCCGTTGTCAACAAACACGTTCTAGAAGTAGCACTCGGCTATTTCATTGCGCCCGTATTCACCATCGTTGTTGGCGTTTTTGTTCTGCGCGAAAAACTGAGTGCACGTCAACGCATCGCCGTTGGCTTCGCGGTCAGCGGTATTGCGGTGCTCACCATTGCCTACGGCCGCGTGCCATGGATTGCCCTCGTCATTGCATCGTCCTGGACGACGTACGGATACTTAAAAAAACAAATTGCCATGCCGCCGCTCGAAAGCCTCACTGCCGAAGTGCTGCTGCTGTTTGTGCCCGCAGCATTATTTGTTGCCTACACGTGGTCTGGCGCTGGCAGCGTGCCAACCACTGCAAACGCATTGTCACTCGTGCTTGTTTTGTTCACTGGTGTCATCACGGCCGTGCCGCTGCTCATGTTTGCCGGCGCCTCGCAACGCACCCCGCTCACCATCATCGGGCCAATGCAGTACGTCGTACCAACCACCAACTTCTTACTTGGTTGGCTGTTATTCAATGAAGAAGTAACAAAGGCAAAACTGTCTGGCTTCGTACTGATCTGGATTTGCCTAGCCGTGGTGTTGTACGACTTGTTCAGCGTGCAGTGGCGGGCACAGCGGCCCCGGCAACAATCCGCTTCAAGCCCGCAATAACCGCCAAGTCTCGTTGTTGGTCGTTGACCACGGTGGAGAACCGAGACAAACCAGACATCACTACGTTGATGAGGTCGTGCAGCACTGTTGCATCAATGCCTTCTACAATCTCGCCACGCTCAACCGCATCAGTACACATCTTGTGCAAAAACGCCGAGCGCGCAAACCGCAACGACTTAATCGCAGCAGACAAATCGGGGTGACGCTGCGCCTCGGAGGAAACACCAACAACAAAACTTGCAAGCGATGGGTCTTTCGCGCTTAGTTCGGCAATGGCATCGAGAATTGCCGAAAACTTGGCGGCAAAAGTTTCGTGTTTTGCAGCAGCGGTTTCAAATGCATCGTGTACCAAATCCTGCACTTCTGCAAAGGCCGCCACATACATTTCAAGCTTCGAAGGAAAGTAGTGATAGATGGCGCCAGTGGTGATGCCCACGGCTGCGGCAATTGAACGATTGGTGGTTGCTTCAAACCCAACGGTTGCAAACGAGCGGCGGGCTTCGGCAAGCAGGCGCTTACGCGTCTCGCCAGCGTCGACAGCACAAGGCCGACCGAGTTTTTTGCCTACCTCCAACTTGACCATATATTGAGGCTAATTGGGCGATAACGCCCTATACGAAGCGGCGCAGCAGCCCTGCCATCTCAATTGGCCTGTCACCCTGCACGCTGTGCCCAGCACCTTCCACCACCACTACCTCGGCAGCAGGGTTGCGTTTCTTCAACTCGTTAATGTCGTCGTCGTCCACCACAGGCGAGGTTCCGCCACGCACCATCA
>SXGQ01781985.1_pt1 | contig 14789 bp, 15 predicted proteins | sample 3178371 | NCBI WGS metagenome assembly SXGQ01 (sample SAMN11356859, study PRJNA531348) | freshwater metagenome | isolation source: freshwater sample F1-20 | place: China: Fuxian Lake, Yuxi | collected 2017-12-25
TGCAGGTCTATGCCGCAAAATTGCATTTCGGTCTCCGTTCAGGTTGGTGGTTGGCAAACTCACTGTACCTGCTCCGCCTCTCGGCGGTGGGAGACCGGCTAGATGATTATCAGGCTCGAATTCGTTCTGATTTTATGTAAGTAATTATTTTAATTGACTTATTTAAGAGAGTAGCTACCTGCGTGCGTGCGGTGTTTAGCGCTCTTTCAGATTGTTGTACGGTGCAATGCCTAGGGTGCGACGCATATAGCCCACCGCCGATGGGCTGAGCTTTAGCTTGGTTGCAAGCGTTGCATCGAGTTGCTGGCCAAGCAATGCGACGTTCTTGTGCGTCATGTTGCAGCGCTCCACTTGAGCCATGCCATGGGCAAGGCCATTGGGAAACGCTTTTGATTTAGACATTCGCATCAGGCGCACGTGTCACCAAGGTGAGGCGTTTGGTTTCCTGCGCCATGGGCATGCTGGTGACGTGCGGGCCGTTCCTGGCTGCAACGTGGCATCCCCCCGGGCTTGCGTGTTTGAGCATCTCCAGCCGGGCGGCATCACGGGCGCAGCCTGGCTACCCGTGTTGCGCACGATTGGGCGCGATATATGACGCAGCCCTATTCCAGCGGATCAAGCCGGCTCGGGCCCATGCCATAAAACAACAGCACTGCGCCTTCGTCCTTGGTCAACCCGAAGTGACCTTGCTTCGCGGGCTCGGTGAACCAGGTGCCGGCTTCGTGCCGGTTGAGTTTGGTTTCTTCGAATTTTTCGCCGTAGCCGATGTAGTGCACGCCCTGCAGCACCACGGCATAGCGTGAATCGGGATGGTAGTGCGCGAGCGCTTTGCTGTGCGCGGGCCAGCGCGTGGCGTAAATGTAAGGCCCCGGCTGTTTGGGATTGCCCAGCAAATAGGCGTTTTCACGGCCCGAACCACTGGGTTTCCACGGCCATTCACTCATGGGTTTAAGGTCGACGCCAGGGGGCAGCGGGGTGTGCGAAGTTTGATCCATGATGAGTCTCCGGAAGGTTGTGTAAGGTCAGAATACCACTTTGGCTTATTGTAGTGGCTTACTGTGGTGGAATCCCCGCAGCTTTTGCCACCTTGCGGTAACGCTCGATCTCGCGCGGCAGCAGGTCGGCCAGTTGCTGCGTCGTGGCGATCCACGCTTCGGCGCTTTCCTGATCGAGAAAGCGCTTGAGCTCCGGCGCGGCGAGCAGTTTGTTGATGGTACTGTTGAGGACATTCAGCCGCTCGGCCGGCATACCCGCCGGTGCAAACAGGCCCCACCACAATTCGTATTCAAACCCCGGCAGGCCGGACTGCGCGATTGAGGGCAGGCCCGGCAGCAGCGGGGATGCCTTGGTGCCGCTCATGCCCAACGCGCGCACGCGACCTGCGCGCAGTTGCGGGTTCACGGCGGCCGAGCTGGCGATCACCACTTCCACTTCGCCGGAAGCCACCGCCGTCATCGCCAGCGAAATACCTTTGTACGGTACGTGCAGCATGGTCGTTCCTGCAGCCAGATCAAACAACGCGCCGGCAAAATGATTGTTGCCGCCGATGCCCGATGAACCGTAATTCAGTTTGCCGGGATTTTTTTTGGCCAGATCAATGAACTCGCGCACGTTTTTCACCGGCAGCGACGGATGTACCACCAGTACCAGCGATGATTTACCGATGCCCGACACCGGCACAATGGCGCGCGCGGGATCAAACGGCAGCTTGGCGCGTATGGCCGCGGTACCGGTGTACGACGAGGTATGGCCGAGCAGTATGTGGCCGTCCGGGTCGGCCTTGGTCACCTGCTCGGTGCCAATCATGCCGGACGCGCCGGGCCGGTTGTCGATGACAATATTGCGGTTCAGCGTTTTGGAAAGCTCAGCCATGACCGCGCGCGTCATCACGTCAATGGAGCCGCCGGGCGCATACGGCACGATGACTTGTATGTTGCGCGTGGGGTACTGCTGCGCTTGAGCGAGACCAGCGTGGCCGACGGCCAGCGCCAAGGCGGCTGAGGCCATTGATATGTAAGTATTTGTTTTAATTGACATTTTTATATATGAAAACGTGATCGCAAATTCTTCGCTGGCGCATATTTTGACAGCAACGTGCAACTACGCAAGCATTGGCCGCGTTCGTTTACCGTGCAAGCGTTCCCTTCGTTCCCTTCGTTCCTTTCGTTTCTGTCGCGAAAGGCTATTTCTTCTTCGCCTGTTCTTCCAGCGCCTGCTTGAGGCTGAGCTTCGCATCAGGATGGCCTTTCGCGGCGGCGTTGCGAAACCAAACCATCGCCGCTTCACGGTCCTGCGCGACGCCAGTGCCTGCCCACAAATACTTGCCTGCCATCAACTCGCCCCACGGGTCACCGAGCATCGCAGCGGCAAGAAAATCCTGATACGCGAGTTCCTTTTTGTCTTTCTGCTGATGGCGCCAACCGCGCTGCGCAAAGGCTTCGCCGTGGGTGGGGTTGGCCTCGATTACCTGATTGAACACCGCGACGGCTTCATCGTTATTGGACGCGCGCCGCGCCACCCACACGATGCTGTCAAAGCACCACGGCGCGAACGGCTGCCTGGCCAGCGCGCGGTTCACGTCGGCCATGGCCTCGATCTCACGGTTAAGCTGGCTTTGCACCACGGCGCGTTCGCACAGCGCGTTGGCGCCTTCGTAAAGCGCGATGGATTCGTTGAACAGCGTCAGCGCCTTGCCGTATTCCTTCTGCCGCTTGAACTCACCTGCACGATACGCCGGAATGCGCGCCGCCAGCCGGTCGGCGGCCTTGGGGTCGGTGAGTTGCGCGCGCGATTCCTTCTCAAATGCTTCCATTGCCTTGTAACTGCCGCCCCAGCGCGGTTCCAGCGACGCCATGTGCGCCATCCGCAACTCCATGCTGTGGGGTGCAAGCTTTACCGCTGCCTGATAGTGCGCCTTCGCGTCGATGCGGCCGCCGCCCACGCGTGCCAGGCTCATCAGCGTGCGATGGCTCAGGTAGGGCTTGGTTGTTAGTGTCAGCGAGCGCTCCAGATCGGCCTGTGCCTTGTCAAGAAAAAACCGCATGCTGCGGAGGTTTTCCTCCGGCGTTTCGTTGATATAGGCTGTGCCGCGCGCGTCCAGCCCCTGCTCGTAGAAAAACGTCGCCCGTGCCATATGCGCGGCGTACGACGACGGATACGCCTTGCACCATTCATCGAGCACGGCCTGGGCGCTTCGCGGCACGTAATCCAGCGCTTTAAAGGCCTCTTCGAGTTTCTTGCTGTTGCCGGCGTCGGCCTCTGACACCTCAAAGGCCTGCTGATATCCGCCCAGCAGTTTCTCCAGCCCGCCGATGTCACGTTGCTCGATCAAGGCGAGCACCCCGAGGTGCACCGGGTCGGTGGCTTTGCGCTTGGGCTTTTCAGGCACCAGCGCGGTTTGCGCCTCGTCGTTCCGGGAGGACTTGCTGTCCGCCGGAGCGGATGACGCAACTGCGGGCGCACCGGCGCGGGCCAAAGCCTCGCGCTCTTCGGTACTGGGGTGCGACGACATAAACGGCGGCAAGACGCCGCCCCGCTTGCCGTCGCGGGCGCTCATCCGAGCGAGGAAGGCGCCCAGATGCGCCGGGTCGAGGTTGGCCTTACGCATCATCGCGATGGCGTAGCGGTCGGCCTCGCGTTCGTTGTCGCGCGAGTACTTGGTTTGCAGCAGCAGCGCGGGCGCGGCGGCAGCGAGCGAGGTTGCAGAGGCCACGTCGCCGGTGATGCCGGCGATGATCAGCGCGGTGGCCGAGCCCTCCAGCAGGCGGCGCATGGTATGGCGGTGATGCACGTGGCCGAGCTCGTGCGCCAGCACGCCCAGCACTTCGAGATCGTTGTTGGAATATTTCACCAGCTCGTCGGTCATCACGATAATGCCCGAGGGCAGCGCGAAAGCGTTCGGGCCGACGACGGGGCTGGCGCGAAACTCCAGCCGGTATCTCGTGCCATCGCGCGTGGCCTTCACCATCGCGTCGAACTTGGCGCGCAGTGCGTCCTGCCGCGCTTGCGGCAACTTTGAGGGCTGCAAAAAGCCCTGCTCCAGTCCGCTCAACGTCTGCTCGCCGAGCGCGGTTTCGGTTTCGACCGGAATATGATTCGCGGCGTAATCCACCACGCGCGGCACCACGCGATCCAGCAACAGCCACACCGCACAGGCGACCAGCGCAATGGCGATGACCGCGAACACGGGGCGCGATTTCCATGTGTGCAACAGCCGCTCGTAACCCCGGTCGCGCGTCATGCGGTCCACCGCGTCGTTGTCGGTGGTGACGCACGCGCCGCCGCCCGGCAGATACAGCCAGCGTGGTGTATTCGCCACGCGCAAAGAACGGCGCACGCCGCGGGCGTCGAAGGATTCGTTGATGTCGCGGCCGATAACCTTCAACGTGCCGCCGTTGATGACGACACTCACCGCGTGTGGACGCGAGAGTTTGCCGTCAAAGTAGGTAGCTTGAAGAATGCTCATAGTCCGCTTAGAGACCCAAATCCACGTTAAAGATGTCGCCGAATTCCTGCCCGGTGGCGCCCACGCGTTCCAGCGCCGGATTGGCGGTATAAATTTCTCCGCCGACATCGGTGACGGTGAAATGCGCCAGCCGGTAACGCAGGGTGCGGATCACCGCCCACGGAATCATCAGGCCCGCCGTGGCCGCAATAGCCAGCAGATTGCCGAGGTACAACGGAATCATCTCGCGCGCTTTCAGTGTGCTGGTGAAGCGCAATCCCGGCCCGCTGGCGCCGTTCCATTGCAGGTTCAACGTGCGTGCACGCACGTAGGCATAGACAGTGACGTAGGCGAGGTACATCAAAGCTGCGGGAATCATGAATTGCAGCCACTCGAAGCTCTCCTGCATTTGCAGACCCTTCATCATGGCATTCATCACCAGCCCGAAGGGCATCAATAGCGCGATCAATATCAGCCCCGCCAGCAGATAGACTTTGAAAAAATCCATGCCGCGCAGGTCGCAGCCAAAACGCGTGGTGCCCAGCGCGTGATAGGCAATCACGAAGGATTTGTAGCGCGCCGCAAACCATGCGTAGGCGATGCCGCCGGTGACGGCCACCAGCAGTGGCATGCCCAAAAACACCGGCACCGCTTCGCGCGGTGTGGCCTCAAAGTCAAAGCGCGGGCCGCGCCACGCCGAGTTGCGCGCGTTAAATGCGAGCGTGCGCACCACCAGCCACGGCAGCGCCAGCACGAAGCCACCGATGAACAAGAACTTGGAAGCTGGATACAGTTCGGAGGTGAACGCGTAAACCAGAAACAGCAGCACCGCAACGATGCGCCCTTTGAGGATCGCCTTCGGGCTGGCGAAATAGTCGAAGCTGTCGCCGTCGATGCGCGTGCTGCCGTAGAAGTAGCGCTTCTTGCGCACCTTGGCCCACGCCGAATACACGCCCAGCGTGATCAGCGTGAAAAACAGATTGACGATCCAGATGCGGAAATATTCGGCCGCCGAGCCGGTAAATTCGGGGCGCAGCACACGTTCGCCCGGCGCACCGGCATAGTTCCCCGTTGGCGCCGCCTGCAGGCCAGCGGAGGCTGCTGCTGCGCTTGCGCTCAACGGCGTCTTCCTATCAAGGGTCGGATAAGCATTCTATCCCGTGCATATCGCCACGCTGGAGTGGATGTCGAGAGAGATAATATAAGTAATTGTTTTTAAACAACTTTTTTGGGCGCCATGATGTGTCATGCCACGCGGCTGTCTGCCGGATGATTCACGCCGTCGTTGGTCGGCACATTCACCTCAAGCTCGTAGGGATTCACCCCTTGCAGACAGCCGACGTTGTAGCCGTATTGGTCAGGGTTCGAGCGGCGTTGATGGTGCGTGTAAATGCCACAGACCGAGCAAAAGAAATGTTTCGCGGTTTTGGTGTTGAACTGATAGAGCCGCAACACGTCAGCACCCTTGACGACTTTCACGCCAGCAAGCGGCACCGATGCCACGATGGCGCCCTTGCGCCGGCAGATGGAGCAATCGCAACGGCGTGGATTGACGATGCCGTCGGGCAAATCCAGTTCCAGCACCACCGCGCCGCAATGGCAACTGGCCCGATGCTTCGGTTGTATGACTGTTGCGCCCACCTGTTTAATCATGTTGCGCTCCCGGGTTGTTGACTGGTGTCCGAATTCAATCCACCGGCGGAATTTTCGCGCGCGCGACGATTACTTTCCACGTCTGAATTTCACGCCGATACCACTGCGTCAAATCGTTCACGCTCACCGGTTCCGACACGCCGCCTTGCTTGCGCAACAGTTCCTTCACTTCGGGCAGGGTGATCACGTTGTTGATTGCCGTGTTCAGCGTTTGCACGATGGCGAAGGGTGTTTTCGCGGTGACATACACCGCTGCAGTGGCCCCCGCTCGTTGCCCCGGTAGGCCCGCTTCGGCGGTTGTCGGCACGTCCGGGTAGGCAGGCAGGCGCCGCTCGCTCACCATCGCCAGCATTCTGACGCGGCCCGAGGCAAAGTACGCCTGAAACGGCGACGGATCCATGATCGCCAGTTGGGTCTCGCCGGTGGCCACCGCCAATGCGGCCTGCCCGGTACCGTTGTAGGAAATGACCTCGACGCGAATGTTATTGCGAATGCGAAACAGCTCCACCGACAGTCGCGTGCCGATGCCGCCCCCCGAGGCGTTCAGCGTGGCGGGACTTTTTTGCGCCAGCGCGATCAGCTCGCGCACGTTTTTCACCGGCAAGTGATGATTGACCATGATGGCGTACGGATACTCCGCGATCGCCGCCACCGGCTGTATGTCGGTGAGCGGATCAAACCGCAGATTGCGAAACAGCGCCGGATTTTGCGTGGATGCCGTGGCGCTGAACAGAATGGTGTGACCATCCGGCGCGGATTTAGCCACGGCTTCAATGCCGATGTTGCCCGCAGCGCCAGGGCGGTTTTCCACCACTACCTGCTGGCCCAGCGTTTTGGCCAGATGCGGCGCGATCATGCGGGCGGTGATGTCGTTGGTGCCGCCGGTGGCAAACGGCACCACAGCGCGGATCAGGCGTTCAGGGTATTGCGCATGGGCGGGAACCGTGCACGTCAACACCATGGCCGTGCCAGCCAGTGCTGCAAACCATCCACTTATACGATCAATCATCGTCTCTCGCTTGCCGGCCAAACTCGTATACTGCGAATCATGAAGACATACATTACACTGATTCTGGGCGTGCTCGCCACCGCAGGCGCAGTCAATGCTGCCGACTACCCCGAGCGCAATGTTATCGCGGTTGTTCCCTTTGGCGCTGGTTCGTCCAACGATGTGATCGCGCGCCGCATGGGGCCACACCTTGCCAAGGCATTGGGGCAGCAGGTCATCATTGAAAACCGACCCGGCGCGGATGGCCGCATCGGCATTGAGGTGATGGCCAAAGCGGTGCCCGACGGACACACTTTACTGTTCAGCGGCGGCGCTGTGGCGTTGATCCCGGCGTTGCGTAAGCATGTGCCATGGGATCCGCTGCGCAGCATCCAGCCGGTCGCCGAGCTGGGCACCATTCCCTACGTGATCGCGGTCAATCCCAACGTGCCCGCGCCGAACGTCGCTGCATTCATCAAACTCGCTCTGGCACAGCCGGGCCGGCTCAACGGTTCCGCCGGCGGCAATTCGTCGGAAATGTCCATCGCGCTGTTGCGCATCAAGACCGGCACGCGCATGGAAATCATTCCCTACAAAGGCACCGGATACGCCGCGCTGGCCGTCGCCACCGGCGAAGCGGATTTCGCCGTCCTGGATGCCTCCGCGTGGCTGCCTTATCTGCGGGCAAAGCGTGTGCGCGCGCTGGCGGTAATGGGTGAAAAACGCATTGCCGCCATGCCGGACGTGCCGACCATGCGCGAAGCGGGATACGCCGGCCACGAAAGCGGCGCGCAGTTCGGCATATTCACCACCGGTGGCACGCCCCTAAAAACGGTACAGCGGCTGAACACGGAAATCAACCGCATCGTCGCCACGCCAGAGATCACCAAAAGCTTTATCGGCATCGGCATGGAACCCGGCGGCATGACGGTCGATGCTTTTACCAAACGTTATTTTGCCGATCTCGCACAGTGGAAAGACGTGGTGGGGCAGGCGAAAATACCGATGACGGATTGACGAGACGAATTGGAATTTCGCCAGATAGTTGCTGGCAGACCGTCTCCGGTATCAAAATTTTGTGGGTTCCAAACGTGGTCGTTCGTTAGGGTTAATCCTTTAACGGATAGAGACGATCCAAAGGCGAGGTTCGATAATTCGATAAGCGGATACTTAACGATTAGCTTGATGGGCGCGCGGCTTTCGCGCGTTCCGGTTGAAGCGCCAGTTAGACGGCACGGCGCACCTGCATAAGCGCGAAGCCAAGGAGATTGAGGCCTTGCCATTGATTCGGATTATTGATCTTTTCATCATCCTGGGCGAGACCGATACCCCAAATTCTATCTGCAGGACTGGCCTCAACGAGGATCCGATTGCCAGTCTGCTGTAAGAATTGATCAAGCTGGCGATTCTGCGTGAACTTAGCTTCATTGGCGCGCACAACGATCGAGAACCTGTGCTGCTGCCAAACAGCGTCATCGAAGCCGCGCACCTTCCGGCCGAGGGCTTTGGCTGCACCTGGGTTTGGAGCTTTCAGGACTTGTGCTTTGGTTGCATGATCTCCAAACAACAAAGCCTTTTCTGCCATCATGTAATGCTCTGCCGTTGGGTACCGCTGACCATCCATGACGAACGGGGCACCATACCACTGGCTGAAACACGAAGCCGTGATGCCATTCCGTCTAGGCTGGTGACCCCAGAAAAAGACGTACTTCAACTTCTCTCCGCGGTTGAAACGGGATCGTAAGTTCTCTACGTGCAGGCTATCGTCCACAGACTTTTCTTTGCTGTCTAACGTCTGCGCTCACTGGAAGCCCGCTGGCGGGCGCTCCGGTGAAGCGCCAACGTCCGGAATACTGCACTGGTCGCTGCTTCTGCTGGTGGCCGTTTGCTGTCGGCCTGCACCTTTAAAACAGCGCGCAATGTCATTGCGCGCCCATATTCTCCATGATTTACACGATTGCCAACTTCAACTCCTCCGCCACCGCCTTCTCCACCACCGTGCCCTTGAAGAAATTGCGATTGTTGCGCGTGTGCAGCAACGCCGCGTTGGTGAAAGTGAACTCGCGAAAATCCTGCTCAGTGACGTAGCGGCGCTCCAGCATTTCGTACGCTTCGGGGATCACGTCGTTGAAATCCGGCACGTCAAAATGCGTGAAGTCGGAGCTGAACACCGGCCGCAGCCGAATGCCCATGCGCGGGTCGAAGGCCCACATCGTCGCGCGGTCATCGGCCTCGCAGCCGAAGAAGAAATTATTCGCAAATACACCACGGATATCGGCCTTCGATTTCACGCCGGAGGCGTCAAAGTCGTCGGTGACATATTCCGGTTTGCTCAATTCGGCGATGCTGCATTCGGGGCGGAAGGCATCAAGACTGTCCATGATCTTGTCCGCGTTGGCTTTTAATCGCGCATCGCCGTAGCGGCTGATGTATTGTTTGAATTCAGAAACATTGGTGGCGTTCGGGTATTGCAGGTTGTCGCGCGTGCGCTTTTCCCAATGCTCGATCATGTCGTTGACCATCTGACAGGCCCAGCTCACGCCGCCTTCCATGAAGCCGAAGTTGAGCGTGGGGTGACGATGCGTGACACCACCCAGGAACACGCCGCGCGCAAAGGCGTGATTCGATTCGGCGAAGTGCCCCACGTGGTTGTAGGTAAAGTTGGTGATCGACGCGCGATCCGACCAGCGCGGACTGCCGGAATGCTGGGTGACCGCAACGCCCAGTTCGACACAGCGCTGCCAGAACGGCTCGTAGTCATACGGACTGTCGAGCGCGATGTTGTCGCAGTACCACGCCGCGTGGCGCTCATCAATGCCCTCGGCGGCGGGTATCACGCGCTCCTGATTGCCGCGCAGCATGACGGCCTTGTAGCCGAGTTCCTTGACCGCAAAATCCAGTTCAGTGATGGCCTGTTGCGGCGTTTGTGCGGGCAGTATCGCCACCGGCGCAAAGCGCCCGGGATAGGGCTTGAACATATCCGCCGTCATGCGGTTGTAGGCGCGCGCGCTGGCACACAGCAAATCGGCGCCGCCCATGGTGTTGATGGTAAGGCCGAAGCTTGGATACATGATGGCAAAGTCGATGCCCAGTTCGGGCAGGCGTTCGTCAAGCAATGCGGGCAGCAGGGCGGTTGCCTTGTCGTAAGTCTGCGAAGTGACGCCCCACCAGATGGCACGGCGCAGGCGCTGATGCTGCCGCTCCTCGGCCGTGGCGCGATACCAGAGATCCCGTTGATGCCATAGCGCGCGCAACTCGTCGACCATGGCAGGGCCGGCGGTCTCGCTGAGATATTCGAGAAACACCGGCAGCGGTTCCATCCAGTGTCCATCGCCGTCAATGACGGGGTGGTTAAGGCTGGCGCGGATTTCGGTGGCTCGGTTGCCCATGGTGATGACTCCTCTCGTTTAAGATGCATGACTACGGCGCTGCAGCACAATACACTATGGGACGATGGCAGCTTCGTTAGTCAGCGGTTGTGCTTTCAGATAATTGTGCAAATTCTGCATGAAAATTTCCACCCCGCGCGCGTAAGTGCCCGTAGAGGCTCCCGCGTTGTGCGGCGATATCAACACGTTGGGCAAATCCCACAGCGGCGATTCCACCGGCAGCGGCTCCGTGTGAAACACATCCAGATAGGCGTGCTTTAACCGCCCAGCCTTGAGGGCTTCCGCCAGCGCGGTTTCGTCGATGATTTCACCGCGGGCAATGTTGGTAACACCCGCCGTGGGTTTCATCAGCGCGAGCCGCCGTGCGTCAATCAGGTTGCGGGTTTCCGGCGCCAGCGGGCAGGCGATGACCAGCCAGTCGCACGTCGGCAGCAGGCTGTCGAGTACGGCGGGCGGCCGCATTTGGTCGAAATGTCCGGCGGGCGTGGCGTTGCGCCGCACGCCGACGGTTTTCATCCTTGCCGCCTGCAGCATGCGTGCTATCACCGAACCGATGTAACCGGTGCCGACGATCACCGCAGTCTGGCCGGGAATATCCGGCGGCACATCACGCCCGCGCAATGGTGACCACTCACGCCGCTGCTGCGCGTTAAGCCAATGCGGCACGCCGCGAGCCAGCGCCAGCACGCCAGTGGCGCAGGCCAGGCCCACCGCTTCAGATTGCGCCCCCGCGCTGCTGGTCAACCGCACGCCGCGCTTCAGGGCATCAACGTAACGCTTTTGATCCATACCAGCGGAGTAGACCGCCATCCATTCAAGATTTTGCGCGCGGTCGATGATCGCCCAGAATGCCTGTGCGGCCGGGCTTAACACGCTTTTTTCGGTGCCCTCCCAGATGTCGCGCGAGTAATAGGCGGCTTCGATGTTGGCGATCTGTTCGGGCCCGAGTTGCAGCGCCGGCGTAAAGGGCACGATGTCCATGGCACGTGGCGCGGCAGCGATAATGTCGTTGATGCGCGGGCCGAATTCGGCGATGACTTTGGCAGAGACGAGGAGCGTGCGAGGCATCAGATAGACGGTTGGTTGAAAGGCCTTAAGCCAAGGGTAGAGCCAGCGGTAGATTACGGTAGAACGCGGGCGATGGGAAAGTGCGCCCAAGTCAGGAATGGCGCCACAGGGAGGTTTTCTGTGCCAGCATTTTTGAAAGAGCAGTAATGTAAGTATATGTTTTTATTCATGATTCTTAGGTATCGAAAAACACCTGCCGCCATCCACGACGGCGAGGCGCACCGCCGCCATCGTGCTCGGGTATGATGGTTTTTTCAAAAAGAGGACAGTCATGCGCATCGGTGGCACCGTGAACAGTACAGCCCGGCTGGCGTGTGTCGGCGTAACCGTGGCGTTGGGCCTCTGTGTGGCAGCGCCGCCATCGCCATTGCATGCGCAGACCTTCCCCACAAAACCCATCCGCATCGTTGTGCCCTTCCCCGCCGGGGGCACGACCGACGTGGTGGCGCGGCTGGTGGCGCAGCGCATGAGCGAATCGACGGGGCAGCCGGTAGTGGTTGACAATCGCGGCGGCGCAGGCGGGGCGCTTGGCGCCGACATCGTGGCGAAATCCAACCCTGACGGCTATACGATGTTGATGCACAACATCACGTTTCCGCTGTCGTCCGTGGCGCAATCACTGGCTAAGCGTTCGCCGTTTGATGCCGAGCGGGATTTCGCCGGTGTGTCGATCGTGGTGAACGTTCCGTTTGTGTTGACTGCAAACCCCGCTGTGGCGGCGAAAGATTTGCGTGAGTTCGCGGCGCTGACGCGCGGCAACGCCAATCTCAAATATAACTACGGTTCCACCGGTCCCGGTTCGGCCATGCACGTGCTGGGCGAAACGTTGAAGCGCGATGGCAAATTCGATATGGCGCATGTCGCCTACAAGGGCGCGGCGCCGATGAAGCTGGAATTGCTCTCCGGGCGCATTCAATTCGGCGGCGATCAACTGTCGACATCGCTGCAGGAAATCCGCAACGGCCAGTTAAAGGCGCTCGCCACGAACGGCGCCAAGCGCATCGCCATCCTGCCCGATGTGCCCACGGTGCGCGAGCAGGGTTTCCCCGCGCTGGAGTTCGAGGGTTTCAACGGCCTTTTCGCTCCGGCCAAAACGCCCAAGGCCGTGCTCGACCGCCTGCAGCGTGAAGTGGCGCAGGCGGTCCGTCATCCCGATCTGGTCAAACGCTTTGCCGACTTGGGCGCAGAGTCCGTCGGATCCAGCGGTGAAGCACAAAAAGCCATGTTGGTACGGCTGATGCAGCAATTCACGCCGGTTATACGCGAAATGAAACTGGATTAGCCCAACCGTTATTGCATCGCTTTCATCATGATTCATCTTCAGACGGAGTAACGAGCATGAACATCGTCGCCGACAAGCCTCCCATCAGCACAGGCGAAACCATCCGCGCGCGTTTCAACTACGTGGTCGATACCGGCCGCCCGGCGGTGCGTTATATCGACTGGCCGGAAATGGCGCACAACGCTGTCGAGCCGGTCTACCAGCAGCACGAGATGGCCGTGCGCAATGGCCGCCCGCTGCGCGGCACGTTTGACATCGACACGCACGGCTTTGTATTTGTCGATCACCAGACGCAGGTCAGGGATTTCACTGACGAGGCGCAGTGCACTGGCCTGTATAACCTCGAAGTGCAGGCGCTGATTAAAAAGCACACGGGCGCATCCAGCGTGGTGGTGTTTGATCACACGTTGCGCGTCAGTGATGAAGCCGGGCAAAAATCGATCAACGCGCGGCCCACGGTCAAGGGCGTGCACAATGATTACACCGAGGATTCAGCGCCGCGCCGCCTGCGTGAAATCGTGGGCGACGCCGAAGCCGAGCGCCGCCTCAAAAAGCGCTGGGCCATCGTGCAGGTGTGGCGGTCGATACGCGGCAAGGTGATGATCGATCCGCTGGGTATCTGCGATGGCCGCAGCATTCCGCAAAAAGGTTTTATCCGCGTGCAACGGCGTTACAAGGATCGCACCGGCGAGGTTTATCACATCGCCCACAACCCGTCGCACATTTGGTTTCACTTTCCGCAAATGGAACGCCACGAGGCGCTGGTGTTCAAGGTGTTCGATTCCGATACAGGCGTGGCGTCGCGTTTTACCGCGCACAGCGCGTTTGACGATCCCAACACGCCGGCCAACGCACCGGCGCGCGAGAGTATTGAAACGCGCACATTCGCTTTTTTCGATTAGGGTTCCCTCAATGGAACTCAAAGGCTGCGCGGCCATGGTCACCGGCGGTCTTGGTCAGCGCATTTGCCTTGCGCTGACGCAAAACGGCGTCAACGTGGTGGTGAACTACGCCGAATCAGAAGCCAGAGCGAAAGGCGTCGCCGATGAACTCAAACAACTCGGTGTTCGCGCCATCGCCGTGCGCGCCGACGTGGCCGAACAGTTGATCACGTTTTGCCGCAGCGAAAGCGTGACCGGGCAGACGATTTTGATGGATAGCGGGCGCGTGTAACGCACCCTGCCGCCGCCGGACATTGAACGGCGTCACTGGATAGCGCGTATGTCTTTTCTCCTATTTGTGGTTGCGATACTGGGCATTGTGGTTTTCGCCGTTATCGTTAACCGGCTCACCGGCACCCGCTACTTGTACTTGCACGAGTTGCAGTTTGCACCTGGCGAAAAAGAGTTGTGGCGCGACGCGGCCGCCGACTTTTACCCGGTGCAGCGCCTGGGCCGCGCCATGTTAATGTCGTACTCTCGACTCAAGCGACACACTGTCGTATGGACGGATCGCCGTATTGTCGTCGCACAGAAGATTCTTTTTTCGCCAAAGCGCGCGGTCACTCATCAGGTTTACTTTGCCAGCGGCATGGCGGGCATTGATGAAAACAAGGCCGCGAGTGAATTGTTCGGCGGATTTTACGGCCGCGGGTTCCACACCATCATTGCCGAAACCCATGCCTGCGGGGTCGTCAATGACAAGGCCTGCGTGCGTATACGCCCGACTGAATCCTGCGGCGCAGCACAAAACATCGACGAGCTGCTTGTTTTCAGCGACCACACCGCTGAACTTGAGCGTAGCCTCGCGCCCCGGCAGTTGGCTGCGGGAGCGCGCCCCGTTTTCAGCTATCATGCGCGCTCGCCGCGTGCGACCATCGACAAACCTCAGACTACAGCAAACACCCCATGGCCCAATACGTTTACACCATGCGCAGCGTGACGCGGATCGTTCCGCCCAAGCGCGTGATTCTCAAAGACATATCCCTGTCGTTTTTTCCCGGCGCGAAAATCGGCGTGCTCGGCA
>SXGQ01318793.1_pt1 | contig 14786 bp, 20 predicted proteins | sample 3178371 | NCBI WGS metagenome assembly SXGQ01 (sample SAMN11356859, study PRJNA531348) | freshwater metagenome | isolation source: freshwater sample F1-20 | place: China: Fuxian Lake, Yuxi | collected 2017-12-25
ACATCACCACGGCAGGCCGCGAGATACTGTCGACGGCGACCAGCGGCGCGGCCGGGCAGGTGTTGACCAGCTCAGGCGGCGGTGTGCCGACGTGGACGACGGTGTCAGGTGGTGGCGGGTCTGGCGTCGTCGATGTGCAGGTGTTCAGCTCGAGCGGCACATGGACCAAGCCAAGCGGCGCGACGACGGCGCGCGTCATCGCCATCGGCGCGGGCGGCGGCGGTGGGTCCGGCTCGGCCGGACTAGCTGGCTCGACCGCCTCGCGCAAGTGCGGCGGCGGTGGTGGCGGCGGTGGCGCTCATATCGACTGCGTCGTCTCAGTGTCTGCGCTCGCGTCGGCGACCGTCACGGTCGGCACAGGCGGCGCGGGCGGTACTGCGGTCGGACCTCACGCGGGCTCGAACATATCCGGCAACGCTGGTACTGCGGGCGGGCTCAGCTCATTCGGGGCTCTCGTCCGCGCGCTAGGCGGGGGAGCGGGTGCGGGAGCGAATGCCACTGGCAGCGTGAATGCCGGAGGCGCAGGCGCGCTCGGTCAAGCGGCGTCGCAGGACGGCGGATCGGGTCAGGGCGGGGCGGCAGTCGGCGGCTCTCCGGGAACCTCCATCGCTTGCCCTGGCGGCGGCGGCGGCGGGTCTGCGCTCACAAGTGCTTTCAACGGCGGGACCGGCGGCGCGGGCGCATGGAATGTCGCGACGGCTACCGGAGGCACGGCTGGCACCAGTCAGAGCGGCGTCGCCAACGGCGGCGCGGGCGGCAACGGCGCAAACTCCGGTATGTATGGTCCGGGGTCCGCAGGCGGCGGCGGCGGGGCGACAATGGGCGGCACTAACGGCGGCGCGGGCGGCTCCGGCGGTCTTTACGGCGCAGGCGGCGGCGGCGGAGGCGGTGGCAATACCAGCGGCGCGGGCGGCGCGGGCGCGGCGGGTCTCGTCGTCGTCATTTCGTACTGAGGCTAAGCATGAACACTCGACTCTCTCTCTCCGCGCTCTTCCTCGGAGCGTGCTCCGGCGCGCATCTTCCCCCCGTCCCGGCTCCCGCGTCGGTCCCGTCGTCGAGCTCCTCGAGCGCGGCGCGTCCGTGGACGTGCGCGACCCCGGTCGGGACGCTCGAGCTCCCGCTCCCTGCGACCTACGGGCTCCCGCTCATCGGCGTCTCCGTGACGTGGCTCGTCGCGGGTCAGCGCATCACCTCGGCGTGTGAGGCTCCCCGCGTCGTCGAGGCTCCCTCGACCGCTCCGAGTGCCCCGGAGTCGACTCCGTGAGGGGCTCTCTGCGAGGCTATCGGACCCTCGTCGCGGGCATGACCGGCATCGTCGCGATTACCGTCCTGGCGATGCACGGCGAGGGCTCGACGGATGGCGCCATCGCGCAAATCGCGGGCATCATCGGCGTCCTCGCGGGTCGCTCAATGGCGGAGCGGGACTCTCATCCTCCCGCGCCTCCTCCGACCTCGGGAGCGCCTCCGGCATGATTGCGCGACTCCTCCTCGCGGTGAGTCTCCTCGGATGCGGCGGGGCTCCTCGAGAGGGGGAGTCGGTCCCGGTCCGGACTCGACCCTCTCCGACCCAGCGGGCATGGGTCATAGGGCTCGTCACGCTCGCGGGCGGCGTCTCGACCGTCGCGTCGTCATGTCCTCATCAGACAGACAGGGAATGCGCGGCGCTCTCGGCTCGAGCTGGGGCGGTCGTCCTCTCGGTCTCGGTCGCGTCGGCGGCTCAGGCGTGGCTCGCGGCGGCGGATGACGAGGTCGCGGAGCGGGCGGAGAGCGAGCGCTGGGAGCTGGAGCGACTCCGGGCGCTCGAGGAACACGGCCCGTAATGGACGCTCTGCACGTCCTCGGGATAGCGGGCGGGACGCTCACGGTCGCGGGCGCTCTGTGGCGCGTCGTCGCGGGAGCGGCTCGCGTCGGATTCGAGGTCGAGCGATTGCGGGACGAGGTCGACAAGCTACACTCAAAGGTGAAGGAGCTCGAGGACACGCGGGTTTCACAGCGGCTGCTGACGGAGCGCCTGCAGGGACTCCGGACCGATGTCCTCCAGCGCGTCGAGCTAAAGCTCAAAGGAGGAAACGGCGGATGAATGTCCTCATTTACGCGGAGACCGCGTCGGGGCGTGACCTACTGAGGCACGCGGCGCGCATCGTGACGGGTGATGTGGGCGAGGTCACGGTCCATACATGCGTCCTCGACGCGATGCGACAGCTCGACGAGGCTCCCCCTCCGGACCTCGTCATCGTCGCGGAGGATGTCGAGGTCGGGGAGCTGGCTCCGGCGGAGCGGGTCTTCTTCGATCATCTCCTCCTCGCGGCGCGGCGTCGCAAGGTTCCCGCGCTCCTCCTCGGCTACTGGCAACAGACCGGGAGCAGTTACGGGGCCCCGGTCGTCGCGGACCTCGGCGCGGAGAATCGAGTCGAGACGCTCCGGCGGCTCGTCGCTCAAGCGCGCTCCCTCCTCCTCGGCGCGGTCGCGGCCTGATATGGGGACCAAGCGGAAGCCGAATAGCGAGCATAAGAGGCCGGGCCGTCCGTCCCTCTGCACGGACGAGACCATCGAGAAGCTCTGCGCGGAGTATGAACGGACGGGCGTCATTAAATACGCGGCGGCGCTCGCGGGCGTCTCCGTCGACGTCATCGAGCTATGGATTAGTCGTCGCGGCGAGGGCGGAAACTATGCGAAGTTTGCGAGCCGTTGGACGCTCGCTCGAGAGCGCTCCCGCGCGGCTCTGGTCGCTCGCATCATGGAGCACGCGGACCGGGACTGGAGGGCGTCGGCGTGGCTCCTCGAGCGCCTCGACCCGCAGACGTGGCCCCAGCGTCCAGAGGTCCAAGTGACGACGCATGTGCATCAGGGCGCGGAGGTCGGGCCTCTCCTCCGTCGTCTGGTCGTCATGCCCTCCGAGGCTCACGGCGACGACGCGCCTCCGAGGGGGACGGCCTAGTCGATGCCTCGCATCGCAGAGCTTGACCCGCTCCCGTGGCAGAGGCGCTTCCTCGCGGCGGGCCTTTCCGGGTCATGGTCGGGAGACATCGCGGCGGTCCGCGGCGGTCTGGGTAGCGGGAAGAGCCTCGCCCTCTGCGCGCTCGCGGTCACTCTCTGCGAGACGCGACCGGGCGCGCTCGTCGTCGTCGGTATGGACTCATTCCGGCGACTCCGCGACGTGCATCTCCCGCATCTTCACGCGCTCCTCGCGGGGTCCGCGGTCGTCTACGCGGCCTCCGAACAGGCGTTCGTCTGGTCGAATGGGTCGAGGCTCCTCCTCGCGCATCTCGACACTCCGGCGAATAGCGGGCCGGGGTCGAGCCCCATCGAGGGGCTGAATGCTCACGCGGTCCTCATCGACGAGTGCCAAGTCCTCCGGCCTGACGTCCTCGACGTCGCGAGGTCTCGCGCTCGCGTCGCGGCGAAAGACCTCGAGGGCGTCGAGTGTCGTCCGCTCGTCGTCACCTGCGGCATCCCGGTTGAGCCCGCATGGTGGGTCGAGCGGACGCGGGACATCGGCGGCGCGACCTACCTCCCCCAGAGCGCGGAGAATGCGCGCTTCCTCGGGGCCGGATGGCTCGACCGGATGAGGGAGACGCTCCCCGCGCGAGACTATGCGGCGCTCGTCGAGAATAGACCCCTCCCTCCCGTCGGCTCCGTCTTCTACGCATGGGCTCCGGAGCGATGCGTCGTCGACGTCCCGGTCGACTGCTCCTCGATGCGGACGATGCTCGCTCTCGACTTCGGCATCCGGCATCCCTGCGCGCTCCTCCTCGTCGAGCTCACGCGGGGTCGATGGCACGTCCTCCGCGAGTGGGCTCCCGACGACGAGACCCTCCCCGACTTCCTCGCGCGCCTCTCCGCGGAGCTCGTCCCTCGTCGGCTCTGGGTCGCGGGGTCGAGGAGCATCCCGGTCGACTCCATCGTCGCGGACCCAGCGGGCGCGGCTCGCTCCGCTCAGACGGGCGTCGCGGACCTCGACCTCGTCGCGCTCGCTCCTCCTCGCGGGCTGGGTATCCTCCCGCGCGTCGAGCGGGACCCGGAGCGGCGGGACATCGTGTCCGGGTGTACGCGGGTCAATCTCGCGTTGGAGCGCGGCGCGCTCACGGTCGACCGCGGCCTCTATGATGCGGGCCTCCGCGCTCCGGCCTCGAGGCGGACGCTCGCTCGAGCGCTCACGGGTTACCGCTGGGACGAGCGCGCTCCAGGGCGACCCGCGAAAGACGGGACGCATGACCACCACGCGGACTGCCTCCGCTACGCGGTCCGGGAGGTCCTCTGGTATCTCGCGGATGCTCCTCGAGAGCGAGAGCCTCGACCCGCTGCGCGGCGCGCTCCGTCTTTCCAACTCGACGAGAGGTAAGGGGCTATGTATCAGGCGGACACATGGATGATGGTCGTCGGCGTCGTCCTCTCCTTGGCGCTAATCGGCGGTCTGGTCTGGTATGTAAACTCGGTCATCCCGAAATCGCTCGACGAGCGTCAATGGTTGACGCGATTCGTCGCGCTCGTCCTGACGGTCTTTCTCGGCGTCTTCGTCTCCGACCTCATCGTGAGCTGGGATGTCCAGCTCCTCTCCGAGCAACTCCGACTTGGGCTCTTTGACCTCATCAAGTCCATCGTCCTCGTCGTCTTCGGCTATCAGTTCGGAGCTCGAGGAGCGGGACCGACGGACTCGCCTCGTAATGATTGACGTCGCTCGCGGACGTGGTACGGTCTGAGCGGGGTCGTCCTCGGGAGTCTTCGCCCGTGGTCCAGCGAGTCAACCTCCCGGCGTGAGTGACGCGAATGTCTCGCGGCGGCGCGTCGAGAGAGCCCGACCCCGACAATCTCTCCGCATTCCCCGTCAGGACCGAGGTCCGCAACGCTCCCCCAGGTCATCGGTAGACGACCCCGCGGAGCGCCTCGAGCGACGCTCCCGCGCGCGTGTCCTGACGGGGTGTGCATCTTCTGACGGTCTGTGCTAGTCTCTGGCCCGTGGCGATAACGACCCGAGTTCAGAGTTACTCCGCTCCCGAGGCCGTGCCTGGTCAGGGCGTCGGGACGCAGAGCCTCCCGGTTAATGACGGGGAGACTAATCGTCGGCTCGTCGCGGTCGCTCCGCGCATCGCGGCGTATCGGCAGGCGATGCGATGCGCTCCGTGTGCCGTCGGCGCTCAGGCGCTCCTCGGCCTCGCGACGTCGGCGACGTGGGATGTCGCTCCGGCTCCAGACTCTCCGGCGTCGGAGACGGCGGCGGAGGTCATCCGGCGGACGCTCGGTCTCGGCGGGTACTCCGCTCCGGTCATCGAGTGGGACGGGCGAGTCCTCGCGCTCCCTAGCTGGGAGGCGCGACTCCGTCAGCTTCTCGTCGGCGCTCTCTATGGCTTCTCGCTCGCGGAGATGGTCGCGTATCCCTACCAAGGGACGACCTATGTCGACCTTGAACCTCGCGACCAGTCGTCTATCCGACGATGGGTCTATGAGGGGCGACGGCTCGTCGCGGTCGACCAGTGGCTCCGGGAGCCCGGCGGCCTCTCGAGCGTCGGCGACGTCCGCATCCCCTACGAGCGCCTCGTACATCTCGTCTGGCCCTCGCTCTCCGAAGGCGTCGAGGGCGTCGGGCTGCTCCGTCAGGTCGAGCCGCTCGCTCAGGACTACCGTCGGGCGGCGCAACTCCGGCAGGTCCTCTCTCAGCGCTACGCGGTCCCGACTCCGACGATTACCATCGACGAGGAGCGGCTCGCTCGCGTCAATGGCTCCGCGCCATCGACGACGGAATACGAAGCGGCGCGGGACGAGCTCCTCGACGTCCTCCGGCGCTACACCTCGCACGAAGAAGCGGCGCTCGTCCTGCCATCGTGGGCGACGCTGACCTTCGCGGCTCCGAGCTCGGTCGAGGGATTGAACGCGACCATCGAGGCCCTCTCGAGGGAAATCCTCCAAGCGTTCTACGCTCAGCACCTCGCCCTCGGAAGCGCGTCGAGCTCCGGCGCATACGCGACGGCGCAGACTCACGCGGAGCTCGCGGCGCAGATGGCGGGCGACCTCTGTCAGTGGGTTTCGGAGGGCCTCGCGGGTTACCTCCGAGCCATCGTCCTCGCGAACATCGGACCCATCCCGCTCGACGAGCTCCCGCGTCTGACCTACTCCGGCATACGCTCGAACCTGTGGGTAGAGAAGGTCGGGGACGTCGTCCAGCTCCTCTCCGCGGGCGTCATCACTCCGAGCGCGGAAGACGAGCGCGCAATCCGTCAGGCGCTCGAGCTCCCCGCTCCGACGCGCGCGGCGGAGGTCCGCTCCGAGCGGGAGCGCCTCGGTCGGACGCTCCGACCCGCTCCGCTCTCTCCCCCCTCTAACATCAGTCCCGAGGGCGTCTAATGCCTCTGCTCAGTCAGGACGAGCTCACTCCTCCCGAGGCGGTCCGCGATGCGGCGCGTCGAGGCGTCGAGCTACATCAGGCGGGACGCTCCGGAGAGCCTAACCCGGAGACCATCCGTCGGGCGAACAGTATCGCGGACGGAGAGCCTCAGTCGGAGGAGTGGGCGACGGTCGAGGCTCCGGCATGGTTCGCCCGTCATGAGGACGACTGGGAGGAGGGCGTCGACGACGTCCGCGGCTCCGAGTCTCCGGGCTTCGTCGCGTGGCTCCTATGGGGCGGCGACCCGGGCGAGGAGTGGGTCCAGCGGCTGCAACAGGTCTACACAGAGCGACGCGCAAAGGAGCTCGAGCAGAGCGGCGGCGCGGGCGCTCGCGTGAGTCCGGGTGTCTCCGCGATGGCGGTCGAGCCGAGTCACGTCGGCGCGCTCCTCGCGGGCGCTCCGCGACGGAGTATCGAGGGCGCGCTCTCGGTCGTCCATGTCGAGGGGCCTCTCTATCCGCTGGACTACTACTCGGCGCGGATGGAGCTCCGGCGGGCGCAGCTCCAGGGGGAGCGGACCGTCGTCCTCCACGTCGACTCTCCGGGCGGCTACGTCTCCGGAGTCCGTGAGACGCGGCGGGCAATCGCTCGCGCTCGCGAGGCGGGAATCTACGTCGTCGCCTATGTCTCCGGTATGGCGGCGTCGGCGGCGCTCTGGGTCGCGGCGGCGGCGGACGAGGTCGTCGTCTCGCCTCTCGCGCAGGTCGGCTCCGTCGGCGTCATCACGACCCTGTACCGCGACGCGGAGCAGGGTCAGACGGTCGAGGTCGTGAGCAGCCAGACCCCAAAGAAGCGCGCCTCGGTCGATGATGCGGACTACATCGCGGGCCTACAGCGGCGCGTTGACGAAATGGCGGGCGTCATGCTCGCGGAGATCGCGTCGGACCGCGGGACGACCATCGAGGCTCTCGGCGATGGGTCGGTCTACGGCGCGGCGGAGGCGGTCTCTCGAGGACTCGCGGACCGTGTCGCGAGCGAGTCCGACGACTGGATGTTTCTCGGGGGCTCCATGCCTCTCGATTATGCGCGGCGTGTCCGGACCGTCACGGCCTCCGCGTCTACCTCGGACGGGTCTCAGGAGGTCCTCGACATGAGCGAGGGAAAGCAGGCGCTCGACGCTCAGGTCGAGGCGCTCACGAAGGAGCTGGACGCGATGCGCGCTCAGCTCGAGGCGGCGGCGACCGCGGCGCAGAACGCGACCGCGGAGCTCCAGAAGCGCGACGCGGAGCGCATGGTCGAGACGCATGTCTCGGCGGGGCGCATCCCCCAGGCGCGGCGCGGTGAGTGGGTCGAGCGGGCGGTCCGCCTCGGGGTCGAGGAGGTCGGGGCGATGCTCTCGGACCTCTCGCCTATCGTGGCGGTCGCGAGCCCGGTCGGTCACGGCGGCGCGGCGGCTGACGTCGAGGCTGTGAAGATGAACCCGCGAGAGGCGGAAGTCGCTCGCGCTAACGACATGCTCGCGCGATTCCGCGGCATCAAGCAGGGGGCGTAAATGGCAAGCGTGAATGGTCTCCAGTCCATCAAGTCGTACCGCCTCACGGGGACCGTGACGCGCGGTCGCGTCGTCAAGGCAAACGGGCTCAGCGGCGGCATCGCGGCTGCGGCTCAGGCCTCCGCCGGTACGGACGCGGTCCTCGGCGTGGCTCTCTCGAGCGGCGTCGCGGGCGACATCATCGACGTCCAGCTCCTCGGCGTGTGTCCGTTCGCGACGGCGTCCGGCGTGCTGACTCCGGGCGATTTCGTCACGTCCGACGCGACGGGCAAGCTCGCGGCGGCGGTCTCCGGCGACCGTATCCTCGGCGTCGTTCTCAGCGGCTCGACCGCGACGGGCGCGACGGCTGATGACGCGACCGCCGAAATCAACATCCACATCTCCATCTACCCCTGAGGTAAATCATGAGCGCGGCTAACATTTCCCAGCTCGCTCCAGTCTCCCCTATCCTCTCCGGCGCGGCCATTGGCGCGGCTCAGAGTGTGGCGGGGCTGGTCTTCCCCAAGCTCCCCATTCAGCAGGTCGTCCCGACCGCTCATCGCGGGACGATCTTCGTGGAGGCCTCGTCGGGCTACATGGGCTCGCCTCAGGTCGTCGCGACGGCTCTCGGCGGTGACTACCCTCGGCGCGCTCTCGGCGCTCCGACGACGGTCAACTATGAGTGCCTCGAGTACAAGATCGCGTCGGACGTGATTCCGACCAAGCTCTCGCAGCGGAGCCAGTTCCCGACGGACCTCACTGAGCGCGAGGCCGGAGCCATCGGGCGAAAGCTCGCTCTGGACATGGAGAGCCGGACGGCGGACCTCTTCTTCACCGCGTCCAACTGGCCCGATGCGGCGCTCGCGGCGGTCCCGGGCGCTGGCTCGCAGTGGTCGACGACGGTCACGGCGACCCCGGTTCAGGACCTCCACATCCTGAAGACTATCCTGCGCGCTCAGGCCTACGGGCGCGACGCTGACACGGTCATCATGGGTCGCGAGGTCGCGGACGCGATGGCGCGGAGCCTCGCGGCGTCGGGCATCCGGTTTGTCCAGTCGGCGAATGGCGCGGCGGCGGCTCCCGCGGCGCGTCAGGTCGCGAGCGATGCTTTCCTCATCGAGCTCGTCCGCGCGGAGCTGGGGCTCAACCTCCTCATCGGCGGCGGTCGGAAGCAGACATCGGCGGACGGCGTCGCTTTTGCCTCGAGCTACATCTGGGGCAAGAGCCTCTGGATGGGTTGTTTGGAGGGCGCGGACGCCGTGGCGAATGCGTCGGGCGACATCATGACGCGCGCGGTCGCGGGTCTCCTGCTCGTCGAGGACGGCCTGTCCGGTCAGGGCGTGAGCATGGACGGAATCGCTCTCCCGATTTCGGTCCGCTCCTACGAGACGGCTCCTCCCCAGGCTGTGGGCGCTATCGTCGCGGCGGAGGTCTACTCCGACGAGGTCGTCTGCGATGCCAACCTCGGTTACCTCGTGACGGCGGTCGTCGCCTAATGGGAGCCCGCGTCCGTCTCCTCCGTCCCCTTCCTCGTCACGGCTGGTACAACGCCCCGGTCGAGGTCGACATGACGCGGGAGCAGTGGCTCGCGGCCTCGCGGCTACTCGGGACGGACGCGGTCCTCCTCGATTATCAGGCTCCCCCAGAGGTCGAGGCGGTCATCGCCTCCATCCTCGACGCGGGCGGGCCTGCGGACGTGGCTCCGGTCGACGTCGCTCCTTCTCCTCCGCGGACCATCCCAGCGCGCAAGCGGAAGGGCTGACCCGTGCCAATCCCGGCGGACATCCGCGCGGCGCTCCGGCGTCGTCAGGCGGACCTCGACCGTCTCGGGAATCGCATCGGCGCGGAGCTCGTCGGGCTGCGGGACTCTTTGCGCGACCGTCTCCTCGAGCTCGCGACGGACGCGGGCGGCGGGGACTGGAGGGCGGGGATTCTCGCTCTCCAGCTCGACCAAGTCGCGGCGGCGGTCGCGGACGAGACGGGCGAGATACAGGACCAGTGGCTCGACGGTCTCGACGACATCGAGCGGGCGACTCCCGACTTCCTCCGCGAAGTAGGTCTCGACCCGGAGACGGTCGTCGACGTCGAGGAGCTCGCGACCATCATCGACGCGGCGCAGCGGGACGCGGTCGACGCTTTCCGAACGATGAACCTCACGCTCTCGACGGAGCTCGTCCCGATGATGCGGGAGGGCTACCGCCTCGAGAGCCTGACGGAGCTATCCTCGCGGCTCTCCGAGCGGCTCGGAGTCTCGCTCGAGAAGGCGGCGACCGAGGCGAGGACTCAGACGGCGGTCTATGCGCGAGCGCTCGCGAATGCGTACGCAGACACGACAGACCTTCCTGTCGGCTATGCCTACGGCGGGCCGGAGGACGGGCTGACGCGGCCTTTTTGCGAGGCGTGCGTCGGGCTCTGGTTCTCGCGGGACCTCGTCCGTCGACTCGATAACAATCAGCAGGGCCTACCTCATCCGCTCGAGAGCGGCGGCGGATACAACTGTCGCCATTCGTGGCTCGCGGTCCCTCTCAGCCAGGCCACGCGATGGGGCTATAAAGAGGCGACCGAGGCGGACGTTCGGGCGGCTAACGCGGCGGCGCGGTGACTCTCTCCGCGGTCTGTGGTAGGGTGTCGGCATGACGGCGCGCAAACTCATCACGGGTCTCGCTCATCGCTTCCGTTGGAGCCCTCCGGACGGTTACATCTCCATCGCTCCGTCTCTCGTCGTCGACTGGCTCGCGGGGTCTCAGACTTACGCGCTCGCTCCGACGAGACTCCCGGATACGGTCTCGAGCATTTCCGCGGACCGTCGCTCCCTGACGGTCATATGGGGCCTCTCGGGGTCATTCGCGGCGCTCTCGGCGATAGGCTCTCCGTCTTCCGCGGTCATCCGTGGCGAGGGCATCGTAGGGGCTCCGGTCCGCGTCGTCCGCGTCGTCTCGCTCAGCGGCGCGGGCGGCGTCCTCGAGCTCGCGGAGCCGCTCCCGACGGCGGTCGACATCGTGACGTCTTCTCCGTCCCTCTACTGGTCGGAGTACTCGGCGACCATCCCGGCTCTCGACCTGCCAGCGACCCCGACGCGGGGCATCCGCTGGACCATCGACTACACCTCGCTCGACCCTATCAGCGGGGAACCGGTCGACTACCGACGCGACAGGGACGTCCTCCATGTCGTCGCGATGGAGTTCACAACGGGCCTCGGCGACGCGGACCTCCTCGGCTACGTCCCGGACCTCCGCTCGCGTCCGGTCGGTCAATCAAGCTGGAGAGCACAGCGGGACGCGGCGCTGGACGAGCTCGTCGGGCTCATTCGGACGCGCATCGCTCCGCGGGTCGAGGACATCCTCCCCGGTCGGGCATTCGTCCGCGCTCACGCTTACCTATCGGCGGCGACCATCCTCGACGGGACGATGGTCGGAGGTCAGGACCGGACGACCCTCGCGACCTACTACCGGGAGCGGGCGCTCGCGGAAATCGAGGCGCAGCTCGCGCTCGTCGACTGGTCGGACCTCGACCGTGACGGGCAGGTCGACCCAGGCGAACAACTCGCGGCGGTCGTCTCGCGGATGACGTCCAGAATCGGAAACACCTTCACGAATCGCGGCGTCGTCGACTTTCAGCCGGACGCGGCTCCCTACCTCATCGAGCGCGCTCGCGTAACGGATGAGCGCTGACGTGGGCGTCAAGGTGCAGATCGACCTTAGCAAGTTCCCGACGCGCCTCATCGACGAGGCGGCGATGAAGGACATCGCGGAGCAGCTCCGAGCGAGCATCACGCAGCGGGCCTTTTTCGAGGGGCGTGACGTCAAAGACGCGACGTTCGATGACTACTCGGAGAAGCCGCGCGTGGTCTACTTCGCCTCTGAAACGGCTCGACGGCTAAAGCCGAAAGGCGGGACGCCGTGGAAGGGACGGCGCGGTCCGCGCAAGGGCGAGACGGTCGGTCGCTACTACCCGGACGGCTACAAGCAGTACAAGGCGGAGAGCCGTCGAGGTCTCACGGCGGCCTCGGTCGAGGTCGACCTGATTCTCTCCGGTCAACTCTCGCGCTCTCTCCGCGTCGTCCGGACGACGTCGACCCAGGCCCGAATCGAGGTCCGCGGCTCGTCAACGGCTTACGCTCAGGGCGTGAATCAAAAGCGGGAGTGGCTCGGGGTCTCGCCTCGCAACGTCGAGGACTTAAACGCGGTCCTCCCGCAGATCGTCGCGGCGGCGGCGGCGCGCTCGACGGCGGGTCAGCAGGCGTGAGCGTCGAGACCTTAGTCGAGGCGCTGGGGCCTCTCCTCGCGGCGGTCGAGCCCTATCACGCGCAGGGGCTCCGGCTCCTCGTCGTCGATGGAATCCGGAGCGAGGGGGAGCTCTTCGCGGAGTCCGACCGAGTCGGCTCGCGTGCGGTCTATGTCGACGTCGGTCCGGTCATTGATACCGGGCTCGTCGTCGGCGATGTGCTCGACGAGGTCTCGCAAGCGCTGACGGTCGTCGTCCTCTATCGCGACGCGGACCTCGGAGCGCTCGCGGCTCACGCTCCGATGACGGACGCGGGGCTCATCATCCGCGCCATCCGTCCGCATTCCTTCTGGGCCTCTCACGTCGACGACCTCGCGGTCCTACCGGATACGCAGGTCGAGACGCGAGGCGACATCGACCGAGTCACTGGATACGTCCTCCGTATCCGAATGAACGTAAGGAGCAGCCTATGAGCGCGGGACGTCTCGGCGGTCAATCCGTCGCCATCGCCATCGAATCGACCTACGGGAGCCCCAGCACGACGGACCATGCTCTCGTCGACACTTCGGCTCTGACCTACAACGCGATCAAACCAACGCGGACGAGCTCGTCGAGCGCGGCGGAGTCGGCGACGATTCCCCTCTACTCGGAGCCCTCCGTCTCGACGTCGGGCGCGGGTCAGGTCCCGGAGGTCGAGGCTCCGTATCTTTCCAGCGGGGAGCCCGCGATTCGGGAGCTGGGGGACTTTACGCTCGTTTTCAAGGGCGAGAGCGCTCAGGGTCTCAACTTCGGCTCGTCGCGGCTAAAGGAGCTCCTCGCGACGAGCCTCGGGACCGTCAATAAGACGGGCGGCTCCGCTGTCACGGTGACGGCGGCGGTCTCGACGACGGTCTTCGAGGTCTCTCCGGGCGACCTCCCGCTCTGCAATCCGGGCGACGTCGTCGCGTGGCTCTCGGCCTCGCGGCTGACCGAGTTCGGGGTGGTGACGGCGATTAACGCGGGGACGAATCAGGTCACGATTCGACCGGCTCTCTCCGCGGCTCCGCAGCCGGGCGATACGGTCAAGCTCTGCTCCGTCGTCTACCCGGACATCGGAGCGATCGGCGCGACGTCCCTCGCGGTCCGGTATCGGGACCGCGCTCGAGAGGTCGAGGCGACTGGATGCCGGGCGAATCAGGTCGCGATTGCCTTCGCGGGCGACGACTCGCGGACGGCGGAGATTAGCGTCCAGTTCTCTCCGGCGTTCAAGACGACGGCGGCCTACGGCGGCGCGCTGGCGGCTCCCGCGAACATCGGCAACGGGACCGCGCTCAAGCGATGGGGGCAAGCGGTCTACGGTGACATCAACACGGGCGCGCGGACGGTCGCGACGCTCCGCGGCTGGGAGGCGACGGTCGCTATCGGGCTCGACCCTGTCGGCTCCGCGACGACCTCCATCGTCGGCGCGGCGGACGCGGAGGTCGTCTCCGCTCAGGTCTCCGTATCCCTGACCTTCTCGGACTTTGCGCGGGCTCAACTCCGCGACTGGCTCCGACTCGGGGAGCGCTACACATGGGTCCTCCCGCTCGAGGGCGGGGAGCTCGCGGGCGCGGCGCTCATCATCCCGTCGGCGTATGTGTCCGAGCTCCCCGGGGACACGGTCGAGGACGAGCGCTCCTACTCGACCTGTACCCTCTCGGCGGCCTCGAGCGAGTTCGTCGGGACGAGCGGGACTCCGACCGCGGCAAATGGGGCTTATTTCCTCCTCGCCTTCTGCTCCTAAGGGGAATCCGTGGCTCTTACCGTTGTCGTGTCGGCGGCCATTCCGACGCGATTCGTCCTCCTCTGTGACCCCGCTATCGAGGCGGCGAATGACGAGGAGGCGCGTCGTGTCTACGCGGAGACGAGGGACATCGGAGCCCTCTCCGTCCCGGATAATGCGACATGGGTCGAGGCGCGGGCGCTCAGCAAGCGCTCGGTCGCGCTCCATGACCTCAGGGCGGCGCGGGAGCCAGAGGGAGACGACATCTCCCGCGGCCTTGCGCGACTCGAGGCGATAGCGGCGGACGTCATCGAGAGCATCTCGGACTTCCCCGACCTTGCTCGAGGACCGTCGGGCTACCCTGTGGCGCGACTCTATGAGCGCCTCGACGGAGCGGCGGTCATCTCGCTCGTCTCCGAGGTCGTCGACCATGTGGCGCGGGTCTCGACGCTGGGAAAATCCAAGGCCTCGCCCTAAGGTCTATCGCGTGGCGAGGCGCGGCGCAGAGACACGGCGTCCGGTTGCACGTCGAGGGATGCGCTCGATGTGCTGAGCGCGACGGCGTCCCGCATGAGCCCGGGCCGCTCACGATGGCGCTCGAGAGCGAGACTCACGAAGACCTCGCGGCGTGTCCTCTGTGTGAGGTCGGGGCCGCATGGGTCGGGGTCGTCCTTGACGTCTACGAATGGACCGGGAGGGGCCAGAGCGCGGAGGATGTGGTACCATCCCCGGCGGCGGTCGTCCTCGATGGCGTCCTGACGCTTGCTCGCGAGCTCCGGGTCGTCGAGGGGTACGAGGTCACGCGGTCCAGCTCGCGGAGGTGACATGGTCTCGGACGGTAAAATCGGAGTAGACGTCGAGGTCACTGGGGCCGCGGAGTCCGAGGAGAAGTTAAAGAAGGTCGCGAAAGCGGCCAAGGATACCGGGGAGAGTGCGGGCAAAGCGGGCGGACTGTTCTCGCAGTTCGAGCG
>SXGQ01327277.1_pt1 | contig 14784 bp, 12 predicted proteins | sample 3178371 | NCBI WGS metagenome assembly SXGQ01 (sample SAMN11356859, study PRJNA531348) | freshwater metagenome | isolation source: freshwater sample F1-20 | place: China: Fuxian Lake, Yuxi | collected 2017-12-25
AGACGGCGAGGTACCAGCGATGCACCTCCTGCGGCTTGACGCCGAGGAGCAGCGCGAAGAGCCCCGTCACCATCAGCCGCTGGATGTGGTGCGCGTAGCCGTGGCGGAGGGTCTGGCCGAGGGCGTCGCGGAGGCAGTTCATCTCCGTGTCGGCCGTCCAGTAGAAGCCGGGCAGCGGCCGTTCGGCGGCCAGCGCGTTGCGGCGTTCGTAGTCGGGCATGAAGTGCCAGTAGACGCCGCGGACATACTCCCGCCAACCGAGCACCTGACGGATGAATCCCTCCGTCGCCTCCAGTCCCGCCCCGCCGTCCCGCCAGACCCGCTCCGCGCCGGAGACGACGTCGCGCGGATCGAGGAGCTTCATGTTCATCGCCTGCGCGAGCCGGGAGTGATAGAGCCACGGCTCGCCGGTCCACATCGCGTCCTGGTAGGTGCCAAAATGAGGCAGCCGGTGCGCGAGAAAATCATCGAGCGCGGCCCGGGCGTCGGCGGGCGTGACCGGCCAGTCGAAGTCGTCGAGGTTTCCCGGGTGCGTCGCAAACCGCTTCCTGACGAGGTCGATCACCTGCCTCGTGATCGCGTCGGGTTCGAAGCGGATCGGCGCCGGCAGCTTTCCCGGTCCCGCCTTGGGGAACGCGCCGCGATTTTCGGCGTCGTAGTTCCACTGGCCGCCCGCGGGCTCGCCGTCGTCCATGAGCACCTCGAACTTCCGCCGCAGGGGCCGGTAGAAGTATTCGAGCCGCAGCTGCTTGCGGCCCTCGGCGTGGGCCGCGAACTCGTCGCGCGACGAGTAGAAGTGCCGGTCTGGCCGGATCTCGAGCGGCACCCCGGCCTGCTTCGCCGCCCCGCGGAGCGCCTCCTGCACCCGCCATTCCCCCGGCTCCACGACGACCAGGCGTTCGGGCATGCGGCCTTTGGCCCGGTCGCGGTCGAGGCTCGCGAGCAGCGCCGCGGCGAGCGTGCCGGGCTCGTTCGGTCGTGGCTCCGCGGTCAGCTCGGTGGCGTCGATGGCGATCCCTTCCTGTTCGACGTCCCGGCGAAAGTGTCGCATGGCCGAGAGGAAGACCGCGATCCGCGCCTTGTGCGTCCAGACATGGGTCGATTCCTCGGCGACCTCCGCCATCCAGACGCGGTCGCGGCCGCGGTCAAACCCGTCGAACGCCGCACCCCGGCGGTCGAGTTGGTCGCCGAGCACGAGCACCAGTTGCCTCGTCATTCAATCCTCCTCGCCTGTGGGTCGGCCATATCCTAGTGGGCCATCGTGGAGACGTCCTCATGCAGGCTTGGCAGACGGGGGCTGAATCCGCCGACGCCGTCGTGTCGCGGATCAGAAGCGGCATGAACGTGTTCGTGCACGGGGCCGCGGCGACCCCCACGCCGCTGATCGACGCGCTCGCCCGGCGGACCGATCTCGAGAGGGTGCGGTTCTGGCACATCCACCTCGAGGGCCCGCTGGCCTTCACGGCTCCCGGGCAGACGGCCCGCTTCCGCTCGACGTCGCTCTTCATCGGTGCGGGCCTGCGGGCCGCGGTGGCCGAGGGGCAGGCCGATTTCGTGCCGATCTTTCTCTCCGACATCCCGGCACTCTTCACCAACGGTCGCGTGCGGCTCGACGCCGCGCTCGTGCAGCTCTCCCCTCCGGATCGCCACGGCATCTCCACGCTCGGCACGTCGGTTGACACCGCCCGTGCCGCCGTCGACACGGCCGGCATCGTGCTGGCGGAGATCAACGGGCGGATGCCCCGGACGCACGGTCATTCGGCGGTGCCGCTCGACCGCGTCACGGCCTGGTGCGCGACCGACCGCGATCTTCCGGAACACGCTCCGCGGCCCGTGACCGCCGTCGAGGCACGGATCGGCGACCATGTCGCCGCGCTCGTCGAGGACGGCAGCTGCCTGCAAGTGGGGATCGGCGGGATTCCGACGGCGGTGCTGGCCCGCCTCGAGAACCACCGCAACCTGGGCATCCACTCGGAGATGGTGTCGGACGGGGTCGTTTCCCTGCTCGAGTCGGGCGTGGTCACGAACCGGCAAAAGGCGATCCATCCCGGGCGGACGGTCGCGAGCTTCGTCCTCGGCAGCCGGCGGCTCTACGACTTCATCGACGACAACCCGTTGGTCGAGGTCCACCCCTGCGACCGCACCAACGACACGAACCTGATTCGCAAGATCGATCGGGTCGTGGCGATCAACTCCGCGATCGAGATCGACCTCACGGGCCAGGTCTGCGCCGACTCCCTCGGCCATCGGCTCTACTCCGGCATCGGAGGCCAGATGGACTTCATCCGCGGCGCCGCCATGAGCCGCGGGGGCAGGCCGATCATCGCGCTGCCCTCGACGGCCGCCGGTGGGGGCGTGTCACGGATCGTGGCCGAACTCGCCCCCGGCGCCGGCGTGGTCACGACCCGGGGCCACGTCCACTGGGTCGTCACCGAGCATGGTGCCGTCGATCTGCACGGCAAGAGTCTCGCGGAGCGGGGCCGGCTGCTCGTCTCGATCGCGCATCCGGACTTTCGGGACGGCCTCCTCGCGAAGCTCCACGGGCTCAAGCGGGCCTGATCAGCCGCGACGGCCGCCTACGGCTGCGGACCAAGCGTGGGCGACGTCGGCACCGCCATCGGCAGCGGAGCGGGTGACGATGCCGCGGGGGAGAGCGGGGATTCGGACTGGTCCCGCGCCGGCGGTTGTTCCGGGATCGGCTTCTCTCCCGTGGCGATGGCGAGACTCTCGCGGGCATCCTTGAGGTTGGGGTTGATGACCAGCGCCTTTCGGAGGGCGGTGATCGCCTCCTCTTTTTTGCCCTGCTTGAAAAGCACGACGCCGAAGTTGTTGAGCAGCGAGGCGATGCCCGGGTCGATCCGCAGATCGGGTTTGCCCAACCTCTCGGCCACCTTGGCGTGCTCCCTCTCGAAGCCCTCGATCAGTTCCCGGAACTTGAGCTCCGCCTCCGGGAAGCGGCCGGCGGCGGCCAGCGCGTTTGCCAGGTTCACATGGATGGCGGGCACGTGCGGAGTGACGCGACAGGCCTCCTTGAACTCCTCGACGGCCTCGTCGAGCCGCCCCTTGGCCGAGAGCACCGTGCCGAGGTTGTTGTGGGTCTCGCCGAGATCGGGCCGCAGGGCGGTCGAGCGGGTGAAGTGGTGCATCGCCCCGCGGTTTTGGATGCGGGTCGGGGGATTCATGTCGTCCACATGCCCCCGGGCAAACTTCTTCGCGCCGAGCCGGTTGTGGGCCTGCCAGGCGTTCTCGTTGAAGGTGAGCGTGTGGGTCCAGAGGGCGTCCTCGTTGACCCAGGCACCTGCGTAACGGAACGCCATCCACGTGAGCACCCCCAGGACCAGGGCGGTGCCCACCGCGACCAGCGGCCGCTCCGGGGCCGACACGCGGTCGTACCAGGTGGCGACGCCGGCGGCGATCAGGGCGATCACGCCGATCATCGGCAGGTAGATGAAGTGGTCGGCCACCCAGGTGATCCGCATGTAGGAAATCGTGACGAACCCGAGCACGGGGGCCACCATCAAGAGGAAAAAACCGAGGCCGAAGATCGCGTGGCGGCCCCACGTCGCCCGATTCTGCCAGCACAACCAGCCGACGGCGGCGATCACGGGCCAGGCCAGAAACTGCCAGACCTTGGGGGGATCGACCTCCCATTTCGGATAGATCGGCAGGAGCGTCGCCGGCCAGAGGATCAGCTTCATGTAATAGAGGATCGCCATCCCGGCGGTGGCGATCCGGGAATCGAGGCCGCCGACGATGATCGTCTCCTGGCCGATGGCCCGGCCGTGCTGGTAGTAGATCGTGATGATGCCGAGCACGATCGAGATCAGGAAAAATGGCGCCGCACGGATCAGGTCGCGGACGGCGACGCCGCCCCGCTTCCACCATGCGTGGAGCAGGAGCACCACCGGCAGCGCCACGACCGAAGTCTTCGCGAGCATCGAGAGCAGGAAGAACAGGATCGAGAACAGGTAATGGCGGCGGGCGGCGGGGGAATCGTCGTTGAGATCATCGAACTGCACGAAGTTGATGGCCGACAGGAGCAAGAGCGGCAGCGAGAGCGTGTTCTTGAGCTCCGACACCCAGGCCACGGACTCGACGCAAACCGGATGCACGGCGAAGATCACCGCCCCCAGCCAGGCCCCCGGGATTTTCATCAGGGCGAAGAGCCGCCAGAGCAGCAGCGCCCCCACGATGTGCAGGATGATGGTCGTCAGGTGGTAGCCCGTCGGCCACATCTGGAAAAACGGCCATTGCATCCAGAGCGCCGTGTAGCTCAGCGGAAAGTAGTCGGCGCCATCGGGGTTGATCCAGAGTTTGACGAATGCGCCGAGCGTTGTTGACTGGACGGTGGGATTGGCCGTCAGCAGTTGGTCGTCGTCCCAGAGCCAGTCGGCGGGAAAGAACGGGTGGTAGACGGGCGAATAAATCCAGAGCGCCGCCAGCACGATCACGGCCAGCCGCATCAGAAAGTCCTGCCAGCGGTCAGCCGGCAACCAACCGGCGATCGTTGGGCCGGCGCTCACCGCCGACCCGCCGGCGGCAACGGGCCTGCGGTCGGCCCGGTCCAGGGGTTCTCGGGACCGTGAATTCCTGCGATTCATCGCCATCCGCGCATCCTGCTCGTGGAAAACCTGGGTTCTCGGGGATACCCCCAGCCTCGGCAGCGTACGCCCAGATGCGGGCCGACACAATCGTTGGTTTCCTTCGGAGCTGGACGCTTGACCGGCGTTTCGGGGGGGAATAAAAAGGGGTCACTTGCGACGGGAGCGTTCTGAAGGGCCACGGTGCCCTCGACGCCCTCAGCCTGCCCTCGACGCTCTCCGCCTGGAAAGATCGCTCGTGACCGCGTCCTGATCCCCCGTTCCGAGTCGGTGCCGTATCCCGTGGCCCCGCTCGAATCGCCCTCCAACAAGGGCGGGTGGATCGTTTCTCCGCGCGGTGCAAGTTCCGGCCACGCTGCCATTCCGGCGGCGGATCATGCGTGGCCCGTCCTCCGCCTCGGCCTCCTCGCGGTGCAGCGGACTTGACGCGACAGCCTCTCCCCCTATAAATGCAATAGAGTTGCAAATGACATCGAAGTGCATCAAGCCTGACGCGTTCCCTGGCCGCCGCCGCGGCTTCACGCTCGTCGAGCTCCTCGTCGTGATCTCGATCATCGGCGTGCTGATCGGCCTCCTGCTGCCCGCCGTCCAGGCGGCTCGTGAATCGGCCCGCCGCATGCAGTGCGCGAGCAATCTGCGGCAGGTCGGGCTGGCTGTCGTCCAGTTTGCCGAGACACACCGGGGTGCGATGCCCTTGTCGAGCCACGATCTCGCGCACGGCGAGGAGGAGAAGGCCTGGATCTATACGGTCGCCCCCTTCATGGAGAGCGTGGACGCCATTCGAATCTGTCCGTCCGATCGCAACGGTCCGGCACGGCTCCGTGAAGAACTCACCAGCTACCTGCTCAACTCGTTCGTCTGTATCCGTGGCGACAAGGGCGCGATCACGAACTACTTCCGCATTCCTGCGAAATCCAAGACCTTCATCGCCTTTGAGACATCCGACAAGGTGGGGATTTCACATGCCGACCACACCCACGGGCTGAACTGGTTCAAGGACCCTCTCACGCTCCCCACCCGCGTGCCTCGCACATGGGCCCGGATCAAAGAGGACATCCAGACAGACAGGCATGCCGGCGGCTCGAACTATCTGTTCGGCGACTGCCGCGTGCAGGTGATCGACGAAGCCCAGATCGACGAATGGGTCGTCGCCAACCTCAACTTTGCCGTTCCCGTCCCGAATTGACATTTTCCAGGAGATTTTCCCCAATGGCATTCCGATCGGCTCTCCTCCACGGCCTCCTGCTCGGTTCTTTTCTCTGCGGACTTTCGGCTTCCGGATACGAACTCGACCTGCATCTCCACAGCACGGAGGTCACGCCTTCGGAATTCGCGGCTGACGAGGGCTTGCTGCCCGTCGTTGCCGCGGCCAAGACGACCCGGCCCGCGGGCAGCCAGTTCGACTTCATCGGAGTCTCAGCGGGGTCGCCGATCTGGCTGCTGCCCAAGAATCAAGACCCGGCCGTGCTCTTTCTCAGCATCGGGACCGAGGAGCTCACCCCGGCCGATTTCTCGTCGTCCTTACTCTGGTCACTCGTGGCGGTGACCGGTTCCGGCGGGGGACCGGCGCCCGGCTCGTTCTCCGTCTGGAACGTCGACAACTTTGGAACGGTGGTGCCCCTGATGTCCACCGCGTCGGGAGCATCGACGCCGAACGCCTTCAGTGTCACTGCCGGAACCCACACCCACTTCAACTACGGATTCACCGCCCCGGGCCTCTACAACATCGAGTTCACGGCCTCGGCAACCCTCTCCCCCGCGCTGGGTGGCGGGCCGGTGAACGGCACGGCGACCTACTCCTTCGGGGTCTTCGACACCGGCTCCGACTACCAGTTTCCCGCATCGACACCCTGGACCTACATGGGCCAGTCGTTCTCCGTGCCGCTCGTGGGCAACGAGCACATCGACATGGGAGTCGCCCTCAGCGCCGTGCCCGAGCCGGAAATCGGCCTGGCGGCCCTGGCGGTGGCGACGGCAGGAGCCGCCTGGGCGGCCCGCCGAAACGGCCGCAGAGCCGGGATTCCGGCCCTCGTTCGGCGGCACATTCGGCGGCTTGTGCGGCGGGTCGGTTAATCCGATTCCCCGGCTCCGGTTCCTCTCACAGGCGATCATGCCGGTCGCTTCCCGTGAGGTGTGCCGTGATCGCTCCCGCCAAAAAGGCCTCGAAACTCCTGGCCCGCCACAGAAAATCCCCGTCTCCCGGCCGGATGATGCTGGCCGATGACACCGCGGCCCGCGAACGTGCGGTCCGTGTCGCCCGCCGCGAGGCGTTCTTTGCCCGCGAGATCGATTACATCCCCTGCCGTGGCTTCCTCAAGGCCGACGCCGAGAAGCTGGCGACCGTCCCTCCGACCGACGCGGAGGTGCCGCTCGAGAAGCGGGGCGGCCCGTCCTCCGACTCCAAGGGCCTGACCCCCTACCTCGCCAGCCTGTATCAAACCCGGCTGCTCTCCAAGGATGAGGAGCAGTTCTACTTCCGGCGGATGAACTGGCTGAAGTTCCGTGCCGCCACGACCCGTGCGCGGCTCGACAAGAAGCGGGCGACGATCCGACAGATCGATCAGGTCGAGGGTTGGCTCACCGAGGCCGAGACCGTGAAGGCGATCCTGATCACGTCCAACCTGAGACTCGTCGTTTCGATCGCCAAGAAGTTCGTGGACGCATCCTGGACGTTCGACGAACTGGTGAGCGAAGGCAACGTGGCCCTGATGCGTTCGGTCGAGAAGTTCAACTTCTTTCTCGGCAACCGGTTCAGCACCTATGCGACCTACGCCATCCAACGGCATTTCTTCCGACTCTCCCATCGGGGCCGGCAGTTCCGCAAGCGGTTCGTCAACGATGATGAGTCGCTCCGTGATCGTGCCGACACCGAACCGACGACGGACTACTGCTCCAGCGGCCAAATCGCCCTGCTCAAGGGGCTGTTCACGCAGTTTCTCGGTGAGCTCGAGCCCCGCGAACGGCAGATCATGGTCGCCCGCTTCGGCTTTGACGGCCGTCCGCCGCGGACCTTCCGCGAGCTGGGCAGCCAGATGGGAGTGTGCAAGGAGCGAATCCGGCAGATTCAGGGCCGGGCCATGGACAAGCTGCGGATGATGGCGGCCGAGGCCCGCCTCGAGCAGACCGTAGGCGACTGGCTCTGACCATGCCGCAACGCATCCTCCTCATCGGCGGCTCCGGCGGAATAGGCACCGCCTTGGCCACGCTTCTCGTGGCCGGGGGCGACCGGGTGTTCCTCGCCGCACGCTCCGCCGAGCGGCTTGCACCGCTCGCCGCCACGCTCGACATGCCGTTCGCCACGGTCGATGCCTGCGATCCGGATGCGATCGATGCGTGCGCCGATCAGGCCGCCACGTCCCTCGGGGGGCTCGATGGCGTCGTCAACTGCGCCGGGTCGCTGCTGCTCAAGCCGGCGCATCTCACGACGACCGCCGAATGGCAGGCGACGCTGGCGGCCAATCTCTCGTCGGCCTTTGGCTGCGTTCGCGCGGCGGGACGGCTCCTGAAGGCCCAGGGGGGTTCGGTGGTGCTCGTGTCGAGCGCCGCGGCGCGGGTGGGAATCGCCAATCATGAGGCGATCGCGGCCGCCAAGGCGGGCGTCATCGGATTGGTGCTCTCGGCGGCCGCGACGTACGCGCGGCAGGGCGTTCGTTTCAACGCGGTCGCCCCGGGGCTCGTGCGGACGCCGCTGACGAGGGGGCTCGTCGCCAGCGAGCAGGCTGAAAAAGCGTCGCTCGGCATGCACCCGCTCGGCCGCCTCGGTGAGCCCGGGGACGTGGCCCGGGCAATCGCCTTCCTGCTCGATCCCGCCCAGAGCTGGATCACCGGGCAGGTGCTTGGCGTGGACGGAGGCCTGGCCGATCTCAAGGCCCGGTAGCAGACCGCGGCACCCGTCTGCCCGAGCAGATGCGGGGATCGCCGGCCGTGGAAGTCCCGGCGTTTCCACAGGTCCTGTCAGTGGACGGCGCTGCATCCCCTCGCCGGGCCGGCACGACGGGCGGCACTCGGTGTTTTCGCCGCCGAACCCCGGCTTGCGGGCCGGCGGCGTCTTCCCTACCCTCCCTCCCCCGCCCCCGTCTGCGGCGGCAGCCCAAAGGGAGGACCGTCGATGCCCATCACGCTCGGAAATCTCGCCACCAGCATCGGCGGAACGCTTTCAGGCGGCGACCCTTCGCTCGCGATCGTCTCGGCCGCGACCCTCGAAACGGCGACCCCGCACGACATCACACTCGTCGATTCGCCCGAGAAGCTGCACCTCCTCACCAGGAGCCGTGCCGGCGCCGCGATCGTTCCCGCCGGTTCGGGGCCGCTCGACCGTCCCGCCATCGAGGTTGACGACGTGCATGCCTCCTTCGCGGCGGCAATCCTGCTCTTCCGTCCGGCGCGACCGAAAGCCCGCACGGGCATCAGCCCGCAGGCCGCGGTCGATCCCACGGCGCGGTTGAATGGCAGTGTGGATGTCCATCCCTTCGCGACGATCGGCGCCGATGTCGAGATCGGACCCGGAACGACGATCCACTCGGGCGCCCGCATCATGGCAGGCTGTCGGATCGGTGCCGACACGATCGTCTTCCCCAATGCGGTGCTCTACGAAAATACGATCGTGGGCGACCGCTGCCTGATCCACGCAGCCGCCGTCCTCGGCGGCTACGGCTTCGGTTACAAGGCGGGTGACGGCGGCTACACGCTCTCCGCCCAACTCGGCTGGGTCGAGCTGGCCGACGACGTCGAAATCGGCGCGGGCACCACGATCGACCGCGGCACCTACGGCCCCACGGTCGTCGGCACGGGCACCAAAATCGACAACCTCGTGATGATCGCCCACAACTGCCGGCTGGGTCGGCACAACATGATCTGTTCGCAGGTCGGCGTGGCGGGCAGCACCTCCACCGGCGACTGGGTGGTCATGGCCGGGCAGGTTGGGGTCCGCGACCACGTGCACATCGGCGACAAGGCTGTGCTCGGCGCCCGCTCGGGCGTCTCGAACGACATCGAGGCTGGAAAAATCGTGCTCGGCGAGCCTGCCATCGACCTCCGCGACCGGAAGCTCCAGCTCGCGGCCCTGAGCAAGCTCCCCGACATGCGCCGCGATCTCAAGCAGCTCACCGCCCGCGTGGCCGGGCTCGAGGGGGCCGCTGCCCGCCCGGCGGCCGACGCCGCCTGACGCCGGACGCCAGCCACCATGACGAAGTCGAGCGATTCCCAGTTCGCATCCGCCGCACTCGAAGGCGAGACGATCGGCATCCTGGCCGGCTGGGGCCGCTTTCCCCTGGCGGTCGCCGAAGCCGTCCGGCGGCACGGGGGTCGGACGGCGATCCTCGCCATTCGCGACCACGCCGACTGCGCGCTCGAGCCACTCGCCGATGTCCACGGTCACGTCGGCGTCGCTGAAATCGGTCGGGCCGTCGATTTTTTCCACCGCCATGGGGTGCGGCGGGCCACGATGGCCGGCAAAATCCACAAGACGAAGATCTTCGGCAAGCGGGCCTGGCTCCGTCACCTTCCCGACTGGACCGGGCTTACGACCTTCTGGCCCCACTTCGTGAGCCGGCGCCGCGACAACCGCGACGATTCGCTCCTGGGGGCGATCACCGCCGCGTTCGACGCCGCCGGCGTGATGATCTGCCCGGCCACCGACTTCGCCCCCGAACTGCTCGCCACGGTCGGAATCCTCGCGGGCTCGAGACTCACGTCACGACAGCAGGCCGACGTCGCCTTCGGCTGGCGGCTGGCGAAGGAACTCGGCCGACTCGACATCGGACAGACGGCCGTCGTCAGAAACCGCGCGCCTTTGGCACTCGAGGCGATTGAAGGCACCGACGAATGCATCCGCCGCGCGGGACGGCTGTGCCCGTCGGGCGGGATGACCGTGGTCAAGGTGGCGAAGCCCCTCCAGGATCTGCGGTTCGACATGCCGACCATCGGCGTGGGCACGCTCGATTCGCTCGCCGCGGCCGGGGCGAACGTGCTGGCGATCGAGGCGGGCAGGACGATCCTCGTGGACGCCGCGGCCGTGCTCGCGACCGCCTCCCGAAAGGGCATCACGCTGGTGAGCTGCCACGATGTGGATGGCCTGCCGGCGTTCGACGACGATGGGGCCAAGGCCGCCTGAAACGGACGACGCGGCGGGCGTATACTCTCCGCACCCATGGCCATGCTGTCTCGACTCCGCTGGTGCCTCCCGCTTCTGCTTCTCGGCATGCAGGGCGAGACGCTGTCGGTGGAGCCGCTCCGGATCGACGCGGCGATCGATCGCGCGGCAGTCATCCCTCCCGCGGCGACCCACCACCGCGGCCGCGAAATCGCGCAGACGATGCACTACACGGGCGCACCGTGGCTCGTCCGTGAGAGCCGGCAGCGGGAGGAGGACTGCCGGATGCTGCTGGAGGCGCTCGACGTCAAACCTGGCCAGACGATCTGCGACATGGGCTGCGGCAACGGCTTCTACACCCTCGCGCTCGCCCGTCTGGTGGGCCCCGAGGGCACCGTCTACGCCGTCGATATCCAGCCGGAGATGCTGCGGATGCTCGCGGCAAACGCCGCCAATGAGGGGCTCACGAACATCAAGCCGGTGCTCGGCACGGTCATCGATCCGCGGCTGCCCGCAGGAAAGATCGACCTCTGCCTCTGTGTCGATGTGTATCACGAGTTTTCCCATCCGGAGACGATGCTCGCGCGGATCCGGGAATCCCTTGCCCCCTCCGGCCGGCTGGCCCTCGTCGAGTTTCGTGGGGAGGACGCCGCTGTGCCGATCAAGCCGCTGCACAAAATGACCAAGGCCGGAATTCGGGCCGAACTGGAACCTGCCGGATTCAGGGTGTTGGCCGAGTTTGATCGGCTGCCGTGGCAGCATCTGGTCTTTCTGAAGGCGGCAACAACCCGGTAACCCGTTAATCTGGGCAAAACCGCGGCAAAACCGCCGCAAAAAGGCCGTATTATCGGCTTTTTCGGCAGGTCCGTCCGGCGGGGGGTTTTTGGGCGGCCGCCGTGTTGCAATCGGGTTGTGTCACAGCGATACTGGAACCCGAGTGGTGCGACCCGGCGACCCGTTGACCCGTTGACCCGTTGACCCGGGGGGCCGAGCGGCCCTCAACTTGCAGAACGCAGCATGGCTCTTCGACCAACCAGTTTCGCCGCGTCCGACTCCGCAGTCCGCGATCCGCGCGGCGGTTCGCTCGATCCTGCCGTGACGGTCGAGATGCCCGGCGGAGCCGGTGGCTCCCGGCTCAACAGTCCGATGGGCGGCAGCAACTGGGTGCTCGGATCGAGCGCCGCGATGCGCCGCATCGCGAAGTCGATCGAACGGGCGGCTGAAGTGGAATGCACCGTGCTCGTCTCCGGCGAAACCGGCACTGGCAAGGAACTCTGGGCGCGTCTGCTCCATCGCAGCGGTCCCCGCCGCAACAAGGCCTTCATCCCCGTCAACTGCGCCGCCCTCACGCCCTCGCTCGCGGAGAGCCAACTCTTCGGTCACGAGAAGGGTGCGTTCACCGGTGCCAACGGCCGTTCGCTCGGCATCTTCCGCGGCGCGGCTGGCGGCGTGGTGTTTCTCGACGAGATCGGCGAGATGCCGCCGGAACTGCAGCCCAAACTCCTGCGGGTTCTGCAGCAGCGCGAGGTGCTCCCCGTGGGTGCCACCGAACCGGTTCCGATCGACGTGCAGATCGTCGCCGCAACCAATCGTGATCTCGAGAAGGAAGTGGAGAAGGGCGACTTCCGCGAAGACCTCTCCTACCGTCTCAACATGATCGAGCTCCGTGTGCCTCCTCTGCGGGAGCGTGTTGAGGACATTCCGAGCTACATCGAGTTTTTCTCGAAGCGGTTCGCTGAACGCTACCGTCTCCCCGTCTGGACACCGTCGCCCGAGGCGCTGGCCGAGTTCTGCGGGTTCTCGTGGCCGGGCAACGTTCGTCAACTGGAACACACCATCGAGCAGTCGTATGTGCTGCAGATGGAGCCGAAGGTTCCCTCGAAGGGTGGCAGCCGGTCCGCGGAAGCCGCTTCCGGACGCCTGCCGTGCCTCGATCTCGTCAAGCTCCGCGAGCAGGCCATCCGCGAGGCCCTGCAGTTGACCCGTGGCCACAAGGCCCAAGCCGCAAAACTTCTGGGCGTGCATGCCAACACCATGACCCGCCTGCTGAAGGAAATCGAAGGCGACGGGGCCGACGCCTGATCCGTCGGCCGGCGAAGACATCCGCTCCGCGATTGAACCCGGGCGGCGCCAAGCGGACGCAGGACTTTCCCTGCGGGCAACGACGAACCGACCCGGTTCCTCGAGCGTTCTTTTTCAGGGAACCCGGCAGGTTCCTTCGTCACACGTGCCCGCGATGCGATAGCGGTTCCGGGCAACGATCCCGTAGAGCCAGCGCCACAGCGGCATGCTGCCGGGCACATGCAGCAGCGGGGCGAGTGGCCAGAGGGGGACGAGCACGCGGGACAGATATCGCACCGCACCCGCCCCGCGATGCGTGCGGCCAAGCCGATCGACGATGAACATCTCCGCGAGCAGATCCTCTCGCGGAATCTCCGGGAAGTCGCGGGCCACGCCCGGATCATGGAGGGAGATGAACTCGAGCCGACGCGTGACATCGAGCCGGCGGAGCAGCGCGATCTGACCGCGGCAGAACCGGCACTGCCCGTCGTAGAGCACCGTGTCCCGAACCGGGTGGGTGTGGGTCGTGATCGGAGCCGCGGCGGTGGTCATGGCATGGACCAATCTCAGGGATGCGGCCGCCCCGGCCGTGGACCCTCGGAGAACCGCGATCCCGGACCGTCGCTAACCGTCCGCAAGCCTACCAGTGTCCGACGCCGGAAGTCTTCGCCGGCAGCGACGACGACTTTGCCTGGAGGTTGCAGAAGTGCAGGATCGTCACCGCGCCCACCGACAGGAGCGTCCAAGGCGCCCAGTCAGGGGCGGAGACGTTCCTCGGGGCACCCTGCCCGTCGATCGGCATCACCACCGCCGAATCGATCACGAGCATCTCCACGCCGACAATGCCGGCGAAGATGCCCGCGGCAAGAAAAAAGCTCTTCCACATGGTCGTTTTTTCGCCGCCTGCCGACGGCTCCCTGCCGGATGGATCCGCCGCGACACGGGGCGGTTCGGATCGCATCGGAGAGGATCGGCCCGAGCCGGGCTGAATCATCACTCGCGGGCCCGACGGGGCTGACGATGACGGTTGTCGTGGTGGCGCCGGGCCGATCAGGCCTCGGCCGCACCGGCCTCCGTCGAGTCGGCCGCGGCAGGCCGCGACGGCCGGCGCTCGGTGTCGGTGCCGGGCACGATCTGCGGCGCGCCGGTGGCGGCTTCGACGATCACCTTCAGTTCGGCGCCGTCGATCACCTCGCATTCCATCAGCCGCCGGGTCACCGCCTCGAGCGCGGCACGACGGGTCTCGATGATCCGACGCACCTGGTTCATCGCCGCATCGATGATCCGCCGCACTTCCTCGTCGATCTCGCGGGCCGTTTGCTCGCTGTGGCTCCGCGCGGCCGGAAGATCGGCCCCGGCCGCCGCCAGGAACGGGGACCGGGGGCTTTCGCGATAGGTGACGCGGCCCAGCCGGCTCATGCCGTAATCCATGACCATCGAACGGGCGATCGCGCTGGCCCGCTCCAGGTCGTTCTGCGCGCCGGTCGACACGTCGGAGTAGACGGCCTCCTCGGCGATGGTGCCGGCGAGGAGCACCTGGATGCGGCTCTCGAGTTCGCTCTGCGTGAGCAGGTAGCGGTCGTCCTCCGGCCGCTGCATGGTGTAACCGAGGGCGGCGAGGCCGCGGGGAATGATCGACACCTTGTGAACCGGGTCGGTGTTGGGCAGGGAGTAGGCGACGAGCGCATGGGCCGCCTCGTGGTAGGCCACCCGCTTCTTCTCGTCCTCGTGGATCACCCGCTTCTTCTTCTCGAGGCCCGCCGTCACGCGCTCGACACCCTCGTTGAACTCGTCCATGCCGACCGCGGGCTTGTCGTTGCGGGCCGCCAGCAGAGCCGCCTCGTTGACGAGATTCGCCAGATCGGCACCCACGAAGCCGGAGGTGATGCGGGCGATCTGGGAGATATCGACGGCCGGATCGAGCTTCACGTTGGCCACGTGGACCCGGAGGATGGCCTCGCGGCCGCGGACGTCGGGGCGGTCGACGAGCACGTGACGGTCGAATCGGCCGGGCCGCAGCAGGGCCGGGTC